>Ga0073936_10008008_pt1 | contig 13557 bp, 10 predicted proteins | sample AliMusrvi5mmetaG_FD_87041 | JGI IMG/M metagenome (GOLD analysis project Ga0073936, IMG submission 87041) | Freshwater lake bacterial and archeal communities from Alinen Mustajarvi, Finland, to study Microbial Dark Matter (Phase II) - Alinen... | ecosystem: Environmental > Aquatic > Freshwater >... | reverse complement strand
GGACGGGTCCACGGGTCAAGTGAAAGCGGTGGCGGAGACGACGGGGGCGGCGGCGGCGGACTGGCTGGAACGGATCGCGCAAGGCTACGAGGACGGCAGCTCGCTGGTATTGGCGGTGCAGCGGCAGGGCAACGGCGTAGTGTTGTCCTGGCCGGGGGCACAAACCGGTTGCGTGTTGCAAGGGCGCAACGGTACGGGGTTCGACCAGGGATGGGTGGACCTGGCCGTGACACCGAAGCTGGTGGCGGACCGATTCACGGTGACAGTGGAAATGAAAGGGCCGGTGCAGTTATTCCGGCTCCGCCAGCCGTGATGCGTGATGCGTGATGCGTGATGCGTGATGCGTGATGCGTGATGCGTGATGAGGATCAAACTATGAATGTGACAATGAAAGAGACTGACAACAAGCAGGCCGAGCGGCCAAAGAAGAAGAAGGCCTATCGCAAGGCGGTTCTGAAGCGACTAGGCAAGCTGCGGAGCGTGACGGGCAGCAACAACCCTAGCGAAGTGCCGACTTGGGGCCCTCATTGAGGCGTAAAAGGGCAGCGGGGGCCGGGAAGGGATGCGCCCAGGACCAGGAGTGCATCAAGCTCGGGAAGAGATGCTTTGCCGAAGAACATGGGTTTGAACAGCGAAGGCGCTAAGACGCGAAGGTCGCAACTGAGGTTGACCGCAGATTGCGCAGATATACGCAGATGGGGAAGATGTCCTTTTGGGGGAATTCATTATCAGCCTATTGCGCGGTTCCCAGGTCTTCGCGCCCTTCGCGCTCTTGGCGTGAGGTTCTGGTCCGTGTGATATCTGCGTCCATCAGCGTCATCTGCGGTTGCCGGCTCCGGACTTCTGACTTTTGACCTCACGCTAAGGACGCGAAGGACGCAACGGAGGTTGACCGCGGATTACACAGATAATCGCTGATGGGCTATGCCGGAAATCTATGCGCTCCTTGCGTTCTTTGCGGTTGATCGCAAATGCCGACCCTTCCTCGGTTGTCCTCCTTCGCGTCTTCGCGCCTTCGCTGTTCAACTGTGGAACCCTGGTGATATTGCCAGCCTGCTGAAATAAGGTCGTAGAGAGCGACGATCCGCCAAGTCTTGGGGCTGTTCCCCGGCGTCAGGCCACCACCTCCACCCGCGCCCGGTAGCCCAAGCGCGCCAGGAGTTGCTCGCAATCCTCCCACGTCAGCCCAAAAGCCCTTACGTCGGCCAGACCCAACCGGGCGGTGACGAAGCGCACCGACTCCATCTCGCGTTCGGCAAACTCGCCATCCATCACGGCCCTCTCAGCCCAATCCACCAGTTGCGCGAGGGTGATTTCATGGTGCAGATAGGCGGCGATCCTCCTTGCCACAGTCTGTTTCGTAATCGTCATACCCAAATCTTAGGCTTTCTGATGGCCTTTATCCACAGGGTATTTCTCGTGAACCTCGACCAGCCTGCCTTGGCCGTCATAGATCTCCTGCCAGAACCGCCGAGTCGTCTCGGCAGCGTCAACCTCCTTGAGATAACGCGCCAGCCAGCCGAGCCTGCCAGGTACATCCAGCCGGTAGCACCGGCCGCCGCCTGGCAGCTCTTCCCACCACCCGAACTTCTTTTCGTTCTGCTCACGTTTGCCCATGGACGCTTCTCTTCGAGAATGGCAGCGCCGCTATGATGGGGAGCGGGGAGGGATGGCGTCCAGGCTCATTGCTCAAAGAAGTCCACCTCCATGCTGGCGCGAAACTGCTCCGGCGTGAGCGCGAAGTCTGGCGTGGACAAGAATCGCTTTAAACCTGCTCCGGTGGCGGCCATTGCTGGCGCCGGCGGGTCGCCGTTAGGCTCCAAAACGGTCAGCAATGCGAGGGCTTTCGCCGGCAGCGTCCCCGAACCACGCGGCCAGACGTGCCCGTGATCCAGCTCCACCTCAACCGTCGTATAGCTCATGGCGAAACCTTACCATTCGAGCCGGTCAATGCAAGGGTGCACAACGCACGTTCGTGCAAAGCCTGTCTGAGTACGACTTCATCGAAGCGAATTGAAATGCACGTCAGCCATGATCTGTTAAGTGCAGCCCCGGTCTGGGGTAGGAGTAGTGCCAACGACGGCGCTCCTATGGCACATCCGACGCCAATACGATGCGAAAGCCGAGGTCGTTGTCGTAGAAATACTTTGTCGCCCGCAGGCGGTAGGCGGACCGGCAGGCACGAGCGGCGTTGTACCAACAACCCCCGCGGATGACCCGGTCGGTGCCGGTAGTCGCTGTGTAGGTGTTGGTCACTGTCCCCCCGGGCAATTGCGCACTCCATCCATCCAGACACCATTCCCAAACATTGCCGTGCATGTCATAAAGCCCCCACGCATTGGGCACGTAGCTGCCGACCGCTGTTGTGCGGCCCAGGTCAACTCCCGTAGGATTCTCGAAGGTTCCTACCGCTTGATCGTATTCGAAATAGGCGTCGAAGTTCGCCATACCGGACCGCAGGGCGGGGCCGAGACCAAAGGCGTTGGTGGTTCCGGCGCGACAGGCATACTCCCATTCGGCCTCCGTGGGCAGCCGGTACACCCTGCCGGCAGGCAGACACCCGGCGGAGCGCTGGGCTTCCGTCAGGCGTCGGCAATACTCCATGGCCTCGTCCCAGGTGACCTGTTCGACCGGACGGTTCGTATGCCCGGCATAGTAGCTGGGATTGGTCCCCATGACAGCCTGGTACTCCGCCTGCTGGACCTCGTATTTCCCCATCTTAAATGCATACGTCAGGGTCACCCGGGTCTGGGGGCCCTCCCAATCGGCTCGTTCCGGCTCCGTTGTCGGGCTGCCCATGAGAAAGGTGCCTGCGGGGATGTCCACTAACGCCGGGGCCAGAGCGCATAAGTCAGCGATTGTTCGTCCGGGCCATTGAGAGGCGCGGAAGAAGAGCTGGGTGGGGTGGCCGGCGGTCACGGGGATCTGGATTGGCAAAGCGGCGTTCAGCGGTGCGTTGGTTGCCAACAACACCTGCGGGGCCCCGACCAGGGAGGCCACGTTCGTGGCTTCATAAACAAACAGGGCACCCGGCTCGGGAACGGGGCCGACCACGAGGTGAGCGCCGGTTGGGTCGGATTTGATCTGCAATTGTGGCGGGGCAGCGAGAGCGGCGGTAGCCAGAACCAACAACCCCACCAGGAACCACGCCAGGTACAGGCAGGATTGGTAATTTGAACAGCGAAGGCGCGAAGACGCGAAGAAGAAGCCAGGAAAGGGCAAGTGCAACCAGGAATCGCATTCACCAGCCTGGTGAGGGATGCCCTGCGTTGCTGAAATGCCGCCAAGTCCTCGGTTGTCCTCCTTCGCGTCTTCGCGCCTTCGCTGTTCATCTGGGGAAGGGTGTATCCGGCCGTCGAGGCGGGCGGCGGGGTGTTCAAGGATGACGTTGGGTTTCATAAGGCAAACGACAGACTGGATTTGAACAGCCAAGGCGCGCAGACGGGAAGTAGAAGTGTTGGGTTCAGCGATTTCATCTTTCCCGTGTGGCGGCAAGGGAGTCAATCACGCGCAGAGGTTACACATCGAGGGCGGCAGGCGCACGCAGAAATGTGGACCTGTCCTTTGTTGTCCTCCTTTGCGTCCTCGCGCCTTCGCTGTTCAACTTGGGATTCCAGGTTCAACTTGTCATTTGGCTCCGCGGGACACGGGCGGAAGGCCGAGAGCCAAAGCGGTAGAGGGCTACCGCAGTCCAAGACCTGGCGGATCTTCGCGGGGCGGAGTGGAGCAGCCCTGCCGCTCTTCTCCGTCCGAGGGCTTCTGTTGCATTTCAAGGGTGTTCCCCCTACGAGCCGCCGCCTGGTGACAGGATTTGCCGCAGTACGACGGTTTTCTTGAGCGTCGTGGTGCCGCGCTTGAGAGTCAGCTCGAGCTTCGTTCCAGGGGGACTTTCCCAAAAGCGGCTCAGGGGCAGGACCTTCGGGTCGGTGCGCCACTTGGTGGCGTCGAGTTCGCCGACCTTGAGGAGCAGGTCGCCGTTGCGTATGCCGGCTGCGAAAGCAGGGGAACCGTCGATGACACGGGCGACCAGGTCGTTGCTTTCTTCTTTGGTCGGAGCGAAGACGGCTCCCAAGCGGTTGTATTCGTAGGGAGACGGCGGACCGCTCTTGGGCCGGAGATAGGCCATGCCGAGATCACCATCGATGATCAAGTCGAGCCGCCGGAGTGCGGCCAGTCCGAGGGAAGCCTCGAATCCAGGTGAGGCCATGGCTTGCTCGGTGAGGTTGGCGAGCATGATCGGCGCCTCCGTCAACACCAGCGGGCCGAAGGTCAACTCCCGGGCCCAGCGCTCTTCCATCACTACCGTACCCGCGCCCGGCATATAGCCCGCCATGAGGGTCGCAGGCTGATTAGTATGGGCGGCGGTCCACGCATGCCACCGCTCCGTGTTCAACGCCACGCCCCTCGAGGAGCCCGTATCCACAGTTAGCACCCCGTGGTTTTCTTCCTGGCCAGGTATCTCCAAGCACAAAACGCGAGCCTGGCTGCGGATGCGGAACTTGAGCCAGGTGGCGGACTCGGGCGGAGCGGCCGCAAGCCACTTGGCCTGCTTAAGGCCAGCATCTACCTGGATGAGGTTGTACCGAATGGGATGCCACCCGACGGCACCATCCGCCCCCATGTGCAAATAAGAGGGCGGCTCGAAGACCTTAAAGGCGGTCCGGGCTCGGGTTGCGCCCAGCACGAAATCGCATACCTCAGACTCGCCCACGGGAACCTGGCCGGCGGCGGCCTGAAGGCCCCGCGGCGGGTCCGAAACCTTCAGCCCCAGCCGTTCCGCTCCTTTCCGGAACAGGATCAGATCGCTCGCCCCGGTATCAAAGAGCAGGCTGACCGGTTTGCCGTTGATCGTGCCATCCAGCATGATCCGCTCGTCACCCGCCTTAGCGATTGGCCTCCAAAGGCCTATCAAGCCTACAAACAGCGCGGTCACCGAAAGAATACGGCAAAACGAGCCTAACCGTAACCATGGAGTTGGAAATGGGGAGCACGCCCGCCCCGGGCGTGGCCAGCCGGCGCCCTCGCCGGGTGGCTGGGCCGTGCGCCGAGTCGCAGGCCAGTGGGTCCGTTCGGGAAGCCGAGAAGGTGACTGGCGAGGGCGCCAATCACGACACCCGGGGCGGGCGCGCTCCCCTACTGCAGCATAGTTACGGGCCAGGAGTCTCATGTATCTCGAGGATGTGTCTAATAAGATCTTGGCGGATGTTAGAGAAACCGCCAGGGGTTCTCAAAGGTGAAAATGTGCATCGTGATAGGTGACCTGGATGCCGCAGGCCGCAGCGAACGGGAAATCGAGCAGGCCATAATTCTCCTCGGTAACGCCAGCGCGGCGCACTGCGGCAGGTCAGAGACCGATCCAGGGCTCGAGTCTTGCTTTCAGCGGGAGCGGCTTTAGCATGGCGGCATGAGCATCTCGCCAGAGCCGGCCGCCGCTAGTAGCGCATTGAATAGTCCTGCGAGCACGGCGGCGCCCAGGCGATTTGCGGCGCTGGACTTTGAAACGGCCGACTACGGGCGGGACAGCGCTTGCGCTTTGTCCATTGTCATTGTGGAAGATGGTACCGTGCGCGACACATGGACTCGGCTAATCCGTCCACCGCGTCGCGAGTTCGTCTTTACTTACCTGCACGGCATTGCCTGGGCCCAGGTGAAGAACCAACCTTCGTTTGGCGAACTGTGGCAGGAGGCGGCCCAAAAGCTCTCAGGATTGGATTTCATCGCGGCGCACAATGCCGCATTTGATCGTTCCGTGCTGAAGGCATGCTGCGAGGCCTCCGGGGTTCAACCGCTCCCGACGTCTTTCGTTTGCACGGTGAAAGTGGCTCGCGCGGTTTGGCAACTGCGCCCGACCACTCTGTCCGATGTCTGCCGGCATCTGAGCATTCCGCTGAACCATCACGACGCCGAGTCCGACGCCCTGGCCTGCGCCCGAATTCTCATCGCGGCGAACAGTCAAGGACACGCTTATGAGGACGTGCTGAAGCGTCATTCGCTGCGGCCGGCGCGCCGCAAGATATGGACTTGATCGAGCATTCCCAGTCTGGAGATGGCTATGCCGCGTGGCAGCAGCAACGACTGCAGGCGACGAAGCAAGTCAGCCAGAGGCTTGGCTTGCCGCTGGGCCACCAGGTTGAACTGCGCCTGCGGGACGGCGTGATCCTCCGAGGCAAGCTGCGACTCAAAGAAGAGCTCCTGTTCCCCGAAATGCAGGAACTTGGCAACGTTGAGCTGGCCCTTGGCCGCGCCACTTTCAAGCACTCCGAAATCGAATCCTGTATCCGAGTCTAGTCTGGCGTCTCAGAATTGCCTATACACTATGGAGCCAAAGCGGCAGAGGACAGCCGCACTCCAAGACGCTGGCGCGCTATCCAAAGCGCCAGAAACCGCGAAGCGTCTTGGAGTGCGGCTGTCCTCTGCCGCTTTCCCGTCCCCACGAGAGGTATAGGCGATTCTTAGACACTACACCAGCGGGCGCTACGATTTGATCATGTCGGCCCTTAAATCATCGCTCACCCACTTGCAGCGGGTGCTGGGTGACTATCGTTTTCATGGGGTCATGACCAACGAACCCGGCCGCTTGCGGGTGCAGGAATATCGGAACGCCTCAAAGCAGATCGTCTGGGCGGTGTGGTCGCCGACCGGCGACGGAAGCTGTTTCACCACCACCCTCGACAACGTTCCCGGGAGGCTGGTGGACGCGCAGCACACGCCGCTTACGGCGAGTCATTCCACCGAAAACAGCGGAAGGTAGCCATTCCGCAAACCCGCGGGTATAGGAGCGCGGCCTTTAGGCCGCAGAAATGCAGGATGTGGCCGAGCGCCGCCTTTCTCTAGAGCGCCACCGCATTCGGACATTTCTGCGGCCTAAAGGCCGCGCTCCTATGCGCGTTGCCCGAATGTTTACAGCCGAAGAGTCTGGCGCAGATCGGTAAGTCGCTGTGGTCTAGAATTATACACCTTACCTAAGAGCCATTCAGGTCTTACATTACCTTCCCATGAAGTCAGACTCGGATCTCCGAGGAACCGCCCAAGGACTAGGTCTTTTCCTGATTATTTGGGCCGCTGCCTTCTCGTGCCTCCACGAGCGAATCGACCAGAGACCGCTCCTTCTGGATCAAAGTGCGCAGTGACTGTCCAAGAACACGTTCCGAGAAAAGGTTGCTGCGGAGAAGCAGCCGGTGGAAGTTTTCCGCACTCCACTGGACGACCGTCGATTTCTCGATTGCGCGCACCGACGCACTTCGAGGGATGTTACATAGCACCGCCAACTCGCCCAGCATTGTGCCGGGCTCGGCGTCCTTCAGGACCAGATCGTTGCCGGAGCGTTTGACAAAGACCTGGAGCTTGCCGGTGAGAACCAACATGGCCGATGTCCCGGGTTCTCCCTCCCCGAACACGAGGTCTCCAGGGGCGTAGTCCTTAATCTCCCCGCACTCCAGCAACATTTGCGCGCCAGCGACGGTAAACCCGTCCAGCAAAGGGAATTTCGTTAGGATTGAGGCGTATTGGTCATTCATGTTATGCGATTATGTGAGAACGTGTGCGATGTTCAGTTTTTAGAACTATCCGTCTGGCGACTATCCAGGTGGCCGCGGCCACACCATCGGGCCGCGAACCACCGGAGCATAGATTACTCCCCCACCGCGAGCGCAATAGAAAAGAGTTCTTCTCGTGGCTGCAACGCATCTGGAAAGCCCCCAAGCCTATTGAGAGAGTTGACGCACCCTGCCCTGCGACCCATCCCCACAATGAAACGAGGCAGCTTAACTCCGCATGAAAAACTGTAAGAGCTTGTTTGAAAACTCGGTTTGGAGTCCCGCCTTTAGGCGGTGCGGCGCAGAAACCGCCTAAAGGCGGAACTCCAAACCTGCTGCAACGGATCTCAATGGTCGTTCTCAAACAAGCTGCAGGCGCGCGCCTACAAACTCGCTTGGAATAATCACTACAGACAGCCGGCGGGAATCAGCGTATTCTTCTCCCCGCGCACGCTACTGCCCTTTAGCATCTACGCCATGAAACCGCAATCGAAGAAAACGGCCGGAGCCCGCCGGGGCAAATCGCCCGCCGCGCTGCGCCGCCGCGCTGAGGCGCGCTTGAAGAGCCAGCCGCCGGCGGCCAGCGGCCAGCCATCCGAACTGGAGAGCCAGCAGTTGCTGCACGAACTCCAGATCCACCAGGTGGAACTGGAGCTGCAAAACGAGGAGCTGCGGAAATCGCAAGCTGAGGTGGAAACGGCGGCGGCCCGCTTTACCGACCTCTACGACTTTGCTCCCGCTGGCTATTTCACGCTGGACTGCAAGGGCGTGATTGCCCGGGCGAACCTGACCGGCGCGAGCCTGCTGGGTTGCGAGCGTGGCCGGTTGACTGGCCGGCGGCTCGGGATTTTTGTGGCCCAGGCCGATCGCGCTGCTTTGAGCACCCTCCTCCGGCAGGTCTTCCAGGAAGAAGCCGCCCCTGCCTGCGATCTCACGCTGGTGAACGACGGCCAGCCGCCGCGTGTGGTGCGGCTCACGGCCAAATTGGCGCCGGTGCGGACAGAATGTTTCGTCCTGGCGGTGGACGTTACGGAGCGCCGGCGGACGGAAGACCTGGCCCGCCAATGGCAGCAGATGTTCCAATCTGCGGAGTTTTCCCTGGCGCGCACCGACCCCGCCACGAACACGTTCCTCGCGGTGAACGCCGCCTGCGCCACGAGCCTAGGTTACGCCTGCGAGGAAATGGTGGGGAAGAAGGTGCTCGACATCTACCCGCTGGAGGTCCACGCGGAGCTGCGGCAGCGAATGCAGGCCACTGACCAGGTGGGGCATCTGGTTTTCGAATCCGTCCACCTGCGCAAGAATGGCACGCGCTTTCCGGTGCTGGTGGATGTGACCACGATTTACGACGAGTGGAATCAGCCCACCGCGCGCGTGGCCTACGCGCTGGACCTTACCGAGCGTAAACAAGCCGAAGCCCGGCTCCGCCAGAGCGAAGCCCACTACCGGCTCCTGGCCGAGAACAGCAGCGATGTCATCTGGCTGCTCGATCTTAGCACCCAGCGCCTGAGCTACGTCAGTCCCTCCACTGAAAAACTCCGCGGCTATACCGTGGCCGAGATGATGCAGCAGACCTTACCCGAGCTGATGACCCCGGAGTCTTACCAGATCGTGGCGCATACTCTGCCGGCCCGACTGGCCGCCTTTGCGGCGGGAGACGATTCTGTCCGCAGCAAACACCAGGAAATCTGGGTGCCTTGTCGTGACGGTTCCGTTATCCCCACGGAAGTCGTCACCACGCTGATTGCCGACGAACACCGCCAGGTCACGCAGATTCTTGGGGTTAGCCGCGACATCACCGAGCGCAAGCGGACAGAACTGGAACTCGGGCGCACGACGGGTTTGCTGGAGGAAGCCCAGCGGGCTGCACGAGTGGGGTATTACGTCAACGACCTGTCCACCGGCCACTGGGAGAGTTCGCCCGTTTTGGACGAGATCTTTGGTATTCCCGCCGACTACCCGCGCGACGTGCCGGGCTGGGGCCGCCTGATTCACCCGGAGGACCAGGCAGCCACCGTCCAGCATTATAACATAGCCATTAACGGTGACGGCAAGTTCCGCGGGGACTACCGCGTCATCCGCCCCAGCGACGGCCAGTTGCGTTGGGCGGCGGCCTATGGCCGGTTCGAGTATAGCCCGGAAGGAAAGCCCGTCCGCCTGGTCGGTTGCATTCAGGACATCACCGAGCGTAAAGCGGCTGAGGAAGCGCTGCGGCAGAGCGAGGGGCGGTTGCGCTCGCTGCTGGCGAGCATGGACGACCTGGTGTTCGTATTGAACCGGGACCTGGTTTTCGAAGAATTCTACCAGCCGTCCAAAGCCGAACTGCTCATCCCGCCAGAGTCTTTTGTGGGCAAGCACTTCGAGGATATCGGGTTTCCCGAACCAGCCTTGGGAATTGTCAAGCGTGCAACGAAAAGCACCCTGGAAAGCGGCATCACCAGCCAGGCCGAGTATTACCTCGATCTACCCCAGGGCCGAGCGTGGTTTGATATTCATGTGACGGCCTTCCAGCGCTCGGAAGGACTCTCCACTGGGGTGATCTGGGTGGTGCGGAACATCACTTCGGCAAAGCGGATCACCGCGGCGCTGCAAGAGAGTGAATTGCGGCTGAGCACGGCTCTCCAAGGCGCCGACATGGGAGTGTGGGATTGGGACATAGAGACCGGCAAAATCGTTTGGTCCGGCAGCCACGAAGCCTTGTGCGGCTATTCGCCAGGGGAGTTTCCCGGCACCTATGAGGCTTTTCTAGCCCGAGTGCATTCGGAGGACATTGCCGGAATGGAGTTAGAGGTGAAGCGGTCGATCCATGACGGCTCGAATTTCCACCATGAATTCCGGGTCGTTTGGCCCGATGGGAGCGCGCGTTGGGTCCGCAGCCACGGGCAGCCCATCTTCGACGACAAAGGAAGTACTGTGCGGATGGTGGGGGTAGCGTTTGACATCACGGATCGCAAGTGTGCCGAACTGTCGCTAAGCCGGCTGAACGCGGAGTTGGAGCAGCGCGTGCGGGAGCGCACCGCGGAGGCGCTCGACCTTTACCACCATGCCCCGTGCGGGTATCACTCGTTGGGGCCGGACGGTTTGGTGCTGCAAATGAACGACACGGAGCTCGGCTGGCTGGGCTACTCGCGGGAAGAAGTGGTGGGCCTGAAGCGTCTGCCGGACCTGATGATGCCTGAGAGCGCCGCGTTGTTTGAGAAGCATTTTCTCGAATTCAGGGGCCAGTTCGCCCCCACGGCTTTGGAATGGGACATGCGCTGCAAGGACGGGTCCACCATTAGTATCCTGGTCATCGCCGAAGTGGTGCGGGATCAGGCCGGGCGATTTCTTCACACCCGTTCCGCAGTGATCAATATCACCGAGCGCAAGCGCCTCGAGTCCACGTTGCGGGAGAGCGAACAACGCCACCGCGACCTGATCAATACGATGCCCGACTGGGTCTGGGAGGTGGACGAGCGGGGCGTCTATACGTTCTCCGGCCCCCAATGCCAAGCGCTTCTGGGATACGAGCCGGAGGAAGTCCTGGGCCGGACTCCTTTTGACTTCCTTGCTCCGGACGAAGGCAAGCGGCTGGGGCCGCTGATCGAGCAACTCTTTGCGCGGGGAGAACCGATCGTTGGGTTGGTCAACACCAATCTCCACAAGAACGGCAGCCTGGTGGTCCTCGAAACCAACGGCATCCCCCTTTGGAGTGTGGACGGCCAGTTCAGAGGCTATCGAGGATTGGACCATGACATCACCGAGCGCAAGCGGGCGGAGGAGGCGCTGCAGGCGAGCGAGGAGAAGTTCCGGCGGCTATACCACAGCATGAGCGAGGGGATGGCCCTGCACACTATGCTCTGCGACGCGGCGGGCAAGCCGGTGGACTATGTGCTGGTGAGCGTCAACCCTGCCTACGAGGCGATCACGGGCTTGAAGGCGGAGCAGGTGGTGGGACGCAAGGCCAGCGAGCTTTACGGTACCCTGGAGGCACCCTATCTCGAGGCTTACGCCGGGGTGGTCGCAACCGGTCAGCCCGCGCATCTGGAGACCTGGTTCGAGCCGATGGGAAAATGCTTCCGCATCACCATCTTCTCTCCCGCCAAGGACCAGTTTGCCACCGTGTTCGAGGACATCTCCGAACGCAAGCGCGCCGAGGAGAAACTCATCTTCGTCCTGAAAGCAGTGGAATCCACCAGCGATGCCGTGGGAATGTCGGATGTGCAGGCACGCCATTTCTATCAGAATAGGGCTTTCTCCGAACTGTTCGGGTACGCTACTGCCGAAGAATTAGAGACCGCTGGCGGGGGAACGGCCTTGGTCAAAGACCCAGAGGTTGCACGGGAGATGTTCGCCAACCTCCAGCGCGGCAAACCCTGGGCCGGCGAACTGGAAATGGTGACTAAGAGCGGCCGTGTCATTCCGGCCTACGAACGGGCCGATGCGATCAAAGATGAGGCCGGTAATCTCATCGGGCTGGTCGGAATTATCACGGATATCTCCGAGCGCAAGCAGTCGGAGGCGGCGCTGCGCCTGTTCAAGGATCTGGTAGAACATTCTTCTGACGCCATCGGCATGTCAGCCCCCAATGGGAGACACTATTATCAAAATAGCGCCTTCAGCCGCCTTTTCGGCGAGGTGGAGGATCGTCCGCCCAGCACCCTGTATGTTGAACCAGCGATCGGAAAACAGGTTTTCGAAACGATAATGGGGGGCGGAAGTTGGCTGGGGGAAGTGCAGATGTTCAAGCGCGACAAAACCATCCTGACCGTTTTCCTGAGAGCCTACGCCATCAAAGACCACGCCGGTCAAGTCGTCGGACTCGTCGGCCTGCATACCGACATTACCGAACGCAACCAGGCGGAGGCCCAGTTGCGCACCTTGCAGAGCGCGGTCGAGCAAAGCCCGGTCGTGGTGGTCATCACCGACCAGGAGGGCCGCATCGAATACGTCAACCCCAGTTTCGAGGCGCAAACCGGCTACACCGCCGCCGAAGCGATCGGACAAAAGCCGAGCGTGCTCAAGTCCGGCCTGACTCCGCCGGAGGTTTATGTGGAGATGTGGCGTACGCTGCTGGCGGGCGAAACCTGGCGGGGCGAACTCTGCAACAAGCGCAAGGATGGCTCTCTATTCTGGGAGTCGGCGGCCATTGCCCCACTCCGCGACCACGCGGGCCGGCTGACCCGTTTTGTGGCCATCAAGGAAGACATCACTGAGAGCCGGCGAATCGCCGAGGAACTGAGCCAGGCCAAGGAGGCGGCGGAATCGGCCAGCCGGGCCAAAAGCGTGTTTCTGGCCAATATGTCACACGAGATTCGCACCCCGATGAACGCCATCCTGGGCTTCGCCCAGTTGATACAGCGTGATCCGGCCCTCACCGAGCAGCAGCGGCAGTGGCTGCATACCATCAACCGCAGCGGCGAACACCTCATCCGCCTGATCAGCGACATCCTCGACATGGCCAAGATCGAGTCCGGGCGGGTGCCGCTGGCGCTGGAGGAGTTTGACTTCCCGGCCCTGCTGGAGGACCTGGAGGCCATGTTCCGCTTGCGCGTGGAAGAGAAGGGGTTGCGCTTCGAGATTCAGCACGCCGCCGAAATTCCCCGCCATCTGTTGTCCGATGCCGGCAGAATCCGGCAGGTGCTGATGAATCTCCTGGGCAACGCCGTCAAGTTCACCGAGCAGGGCGGCATTCGGCTGCGGGTCACCGCCGAGCCTGCTCCGCCAACGGTCTCGGGTCAACCGGCGGCGCGCCTCTGCCTCGAGGTGACCGATACCGGACCTGGCATCGCGCCGGAGGAATTGGACCGGGTGTTTGAAGCCTTCGAGCAAGTCCGAAACCATCGGTCCGCCAGCAGCGGCACCGGCCTGGGCCTGGCCATCAGCAGGCGGCTGGCCCAGCTATTGAGCGGTGAGCTGATCGCGACCAGCCAAGTGGGCGCAGGCAGCACATTTCGTTTCACGTTTGTGGCCGCGGTGCGGGCTGCGGCCGGTGGCGCGGCTACCTCGGCGGCAGTGACGCGCCGGGTGATCGGCCTGAAAG
>Ga0073936_10008004_pt1 | contig 13562 bp, 13 predicted proteins | sample AliMusrvi5mmetaG_FD_87041 | JGI IMG/M metagenome (GOLD analysis project Ga0073936, IMG submission 87041) | Freshwater lake bacterial and archeal communities from Alinen Mustajarvi, Finland, to study Microbial Dark Matter (Phase II) - Alinen... | ecosystem: Environmental > Aquatic > Freshwater >... | reverse complement strand
TCATCGATGACCAAGATTTCATCGAGGAGCCCGGACCCAAACCCTGCGAGCTGAGGACGGATTGCCTCGATAACCCAGCCAATGGTGCTCTCCTCATTGCGCGCCGGCAAGACGACGCTGGTCCTTGTTTCGCCCTTGGCGGCAATGATGTCTGAGATTGTCAACGTCGTGGTGTCGAAGGTGCGAATACCACCACCGTGAGAACCGCTGGAATCAAGAGATTTTGCTGAAGGATGCATAGGCATCGTTCTAATGGCTTTTGGGGGTGGCAGCGACCATATTGACGTGCCTTCATTTTTGGGGGAGACTAATCCCATCATCAAGAGCAACTGAGGGACGGGCCCGTTGACGTTGCGGCAACCAGAGCATGAATTTTCATGTGATCGGGTGCCAACGCCCGATCGATGAGAAGGAGAGTCAATTTCATGAAAACCGTCCTCGGACTTCGTTGTCGAGAGTGTGGACGATCGTTTCCCGCTGAAGCACTTCATGTCTGTGACTTCTGCTTTGGCCCATTAGAGGTCGCCTATGACTACGACGCCATTGCAGCGATCACGACGCGGGATTCGATTGAAGCGGGACCTCGGTCGATTTGGCGTTATCAGAACCTCTTGCCGGTTGACGGTGATAATCCCGTCTCGTTGGGCGCTGGCTACACACCGTTAGTGCGCGCTGAGCGACTGGGAGCTGAACTCGGGCTGAACGATCTCTGGATCAAAGATGACACGGCAAACCCAACGGGGTCCTTTAAAGACCGCGTGGTCTCTGTTGCACTCACCAAAGCTCGTCAGCTGGGGTTCAAAGTAGCGGCGTGTGCATCAACGGGAAACTTGGCGAACTCAGTCGCCGCACACGCTGCACGCGCTGGCATGGCATCAATGGTCTTAATTCCCTCAAATCTCGAGAAGGCGAAAATCATGATGACCGCGGTCTACGGCGGCGAAGTCATTGCGGTTGATGGAACCTATGACGATGTCAATCGCCTCTGTGCTGAATTGACTTCTGAGCGACCGTCTTGGGCCTTCGTTAATGTCAATGTTCGCAGCTATTATGCCGAGGGATCGAAGACCTTGGCATTCGAAATCGCAGAACAGCTCGGCTGGCAAGCACCTGATCACGTCGTCGTCCCCATCGCTTCTGGATCACAACTCACCAAGATTGCGAAGGGATTTTCAGAGTTAGGAAAAGTCGGCCTGCTGCACGGTGAACCATCGGTGCGGATCTCAGGGGCCCAAGCGGAGGGCTGTTCCCCTGTAGCAACGGCGTTTCAAAAGAATATTGATGCCATCGCTCCCGTAAAGCCCGACACCATCGCGAAGTCACTCGCCATTGGTAATCCGGCAGATGGCTACTACGCGCTTGAGGCAATCCGTTCATCGGGAGGATCGTGTGGTTCCGTAAGCGACCCCGAAATTATCGATGCCATCAAGTTGCTCGCCAGGACAGAGGGCATCTTCGCTGAGACGGCCGGTGGTGTGACCATTGCAACCTTGGCCCAACTCGCTCAGCGCGGTGTCATTGATCCCAACGAGCGCACCGTGGCGATTGTCTCTGGCCACGGATTAAAAACCGTCGAAGCTCTCACCGGCCACGTGACCCCAACGCACACCATTGCTCCAACACTCGATGCCTTTGATGCAGCCGTTGGGTTTGATAACCCGCAGTACGTCTAACCACTCATACGTAATTTGATAAAGGAGAAATCATGGCAGTAACCGTTCGAATTCCAACGCAGCTACGACAGCTCACTGGCGGTGTCGGAGAAGTCTCCGTTGACGCCACCACGGTGGGAGAAGCCCTCCAATCCCTGGAGGGGACCTTCCCAGGATTTGGAGAGCGGCTCTTTGATGAATCTGGAGCATTGCGGCGCTTCGTTAACGTGTTCGTCGCCGAAGAGGACATCCGATTCCTCGAGGGCGTTGAGACGCCGCTGACAGAAGGCACGGTCATTTCAATTGTTCCTGCCGTTGCTGGGGGCTGATGCTGGCACTCCAAAGGAGGGTCTGCTAGCACTCGACGTGGAAGAGTGCTAATCTGGTGTCCCTAGCAAGAACGACTCCTACCCCCTTTTGGAGGACAGAAACCCATGGCAAAGATCATTTCCTTTGATGAAGAAGCTCGCCGGTCGCTCGAAAGCGGCATGAACAAACTGGCGGACGCTGTTCGCGTGACGCTCGGACCGAAAGGCCGAAACGTCGTCTTGGACAAGAAGTGGGGAGCCCCCACAATCACCAATGACGGTGTGTCGATTGCCAAAGAGATCGACCTTGAAGATCCGTTTGAAAAGATCGGCGCTGATCTCGTCAAAGAGGTTGCGAAAAAAACCGATGACGTCGCTGGAGACGGGACGACCACCGCAACAGTCTTGGCGTGGGCCATGGTGCATGAAGGACTGCGGAACGTCGCAGCTGGTGCCAACCCAATGTCACTAAAGAAGGGCATTGAAGCTGCCGTCGAAGAAGCCGTCAGCGGATTGCACGCACTCGCGAAGGAAGCCAACACCAAAGAGCAGATTGCGCAGGTCGCTTCGATCTCTGCAGCTGACACTGAGATTGGTCAGATGATTTCGGAAGCGATTGACAAAGTCGGCAAAGACGGCGTCATCACCGTTGAAGAGTCACAGACCTTTGGCATGGAGATGGACCTCGTAGAAGGAATGCGATTCGACAAGGGCTACATCTCGCCTTACTTCGTCACCGACCCAGAGCGCATGGAAGCGGTCTTGGAAGATCCCTACATCTTGTTCGTAGGCTCGAAAATCACTGCCGTGCGCGACATGTTGCCGGTGCTTGAAAAGGTCATGCAGTCCGGCAAAGCCCTCGTGATCATCGCAGAAGACATCGAAGGGGAAGCGCTGGCTACCTTGGTTGTGAACAAGATTCGGGGAACGTTCCGCTCGGTTGCGGTCAAAGCTCCCGGGTTTGGTGAGCGCCGCAAGGCCATGCTCCAAGACATGGCGATCCTTACCGGCGGTCAAGTCATCACTGAAGAAGTGGGCATGAAGCTTGAGAACGTGACCCTTGACTTCCTCGGCCAAGCTCACAAAGTCGTCATCACCAAAGATGAAACCACGATCGTCGAAGGCGCTGGAGCGAAAGACGATATTGCTGGACGAATCAGCCAGATCAAGGCAGAAATTGAAAACACCGACTCTGACTACGACAGCGAAAAGCTCCAAGAGCGCCTCGCGAAATTGTCGGGTGGCGTCGCGGTTATCAAGGTTGGAGCGGCGACGGAAGTCGAGCTCAAAGAGAAGAAGCACCGTATCGAAGATGCCGTGTCGACGACCAAGGCCGCAATCGAAGAAGGCGTGGTTCCTGGCGGAGGCGTTGCCCTGCTTCGGAGCCAAACGTCGATCAATGCTCTGGCCGAGAAGTTGCAAGGCGATGAAGGAACCGGTGCTCGCATTGTTTCTCGTGCCGTTGAAGCTCCGCTGAAGCAGATCGCCGAAAACGCTGGTCTCGAGGGTGGCGTCGTGATTGAGAAAGTTCGGAACTTGAAGAAAGCCACCGAAGGTCTCAACGCAGCAACCGGAGAATACGAAGACTTGATCAAGGCTGGTGTCATTGACGCCACCAAGGTCACTCGCTCGGCCCTGCAGAACGCTGCATCGATCGCAGCGCTCTTCTTGACCACTGAAGCGGTCATTGTCGATAAGCCACAAGAGGCTGTTCCGGCAATGCCTGGAGGCATGGACGACTTCTAATTCCTCAGTTGAGGAGTGAATCTAAGGACGGGCGGCCTTTTGGTCGCCCGTTTTTAGTTCTCGTAGACAGTGAGGGTCTCTCCTCGCTAGGTTATGGCTTTCACCATTTCACCCCCGGAGGAACTGAATCATGGACGAGCAGGTACGCCAGCACAAGATCGTTTTGGAAGAGTCGGAGATGCCGACCACGTGGTACAACCTCGTACCTGACCTCCCCGAACCTCCTCCCCCGGCACTGCACCCCGGAACCCATGAACCTGCGGGTCCTGAGGACTTTGCCCCGTTATTTCCAATGGACCTCATTCTCCAAGAGGTTTCCACTGAACGCTTTATTGAAATCCCCGGCGCAGTGTTGGACGTCTATCGCCAATGGCGACCCACTCCCTTATTCCGAGCGCACCGTCTTGAGGCAGCGCTGGGAACGCCAGCACGGATTTACTACAAATACGAAGGAGTCTCTCCGGCAGGAAGTCACAAACCCAATACGGCTGTTCCTCAGGCGTATTACAACAAGCTGGCTGGAGTAAAGAAGCTCACGACGGAAACTGGCGCTGGGCAGTGGGGCACGGCGCTGGCATTTGCGTGCGCCCTTTTTGACCTGGAATGTGAAGTTTGGCAAGTGGGTGCGAGCTACGACCAGAAGCCGTATCGGCGCATGATGATTGAAACCTTCGGGGCAGAAATCCACCGGTCGCCGTCAGAGTTAACCAATGCCGGGCGCGAGTTTTTGAAGGATCCGCGGAACTACTCGGGATCCCTCGGGATGGCGATCTCGGAAGCTGTTGAAGTCGCTGCTACCCATGATGATGTTCGCTACGCACTGGGGAGCGTGCTGAACCATGTCTTGATGCATCAGACCATCATTGGTGAAGAAGCTCTTTTGCAGATGGCAAAAGCTGGAGAGACGGCTCCTGATGTGATTGTCGGTTGTACCGGCGGCGGATCAAACTTTGCGGGTCTTTCGTTTCCCTTCTTGCGAGAGAAGTTGGCGGGCAAGATGTCGCCAACAATCCGCGCCGTTGAACCAGCTTCGTGTCCGTCGCTGACGAAGGGCGTCTATGCCTACGACTTCGGTGACACTGCTGGAATGACTCCGCTGATGAAAATGCACACCTTGGGCCACGACTTTGTCCCGGACCCAATTCACGCCGGTGGCCTTCGCTATCACGGCATGGCGCCGTTGATCAGCCACGTCTACGAACTTGGGCTGATGGAAGCAATCTCAGTTCCGCAGACGGAATGTTTTGCAGCAGGACTGCTCTTCGCCCGCACGGAAGGCATTGTGCCGGCCCCTGAGCCGACCCATGCACTCGCCGCTGCCATCCAAGAGGCGCTGCGAGCGAAGGAAACTGGTGAAGAAACGGTTATTCTGACTGCGCTGTGTGGCCATGGTCATTTTGATCTTGCCGCGTATGATGCCTATCTCAACGGCACCATGATCGATGAGACGGTGAGCGATGCTCGCTTTGCCGAGGCATTGGCCACCGTTCCGACGGTCGGCTAGCCCCGGAATTACTTTGGGGTGGGTCGCCTAATATGAATGCTGTGAGCACTCCTGAGCCATTAGTTCCAAGCATTGGGTGGAATGTTATTCACCTCTTCGTCAAACCCTCGGGTTCGGTGGATGTGGCAGCCATCCAGGCAGCCAAGGACGCGGCTGAGAAGGCAGGATGCCAAGTGATCATGGCGGCCATCGTTGGCCATAAGGCTGATGCTTGCGTCATGGTCCTTGGAGAAGACCTGTGGGATCTTCGTCGTCTTCAGACAGCGCTCGAGCGAGCGGGTCTCGATGTCGTTGAATCGTATGTGTCGCTGACCGAGATTTCTGAATATGCCGAAGGTACGCCGGAGAAGATCTTGGAGGCGCGTTTGCATCCGAACCTTCCACCCGAAGGCATGCGGGCTTTCTGCTTCTATCCCATGTCCAAACGACGCGGAGAAGAGCACAATTGGTACTCCTTGCCGTTTGAAGAACGCAAAACGTTGATGCGCGAGCACGGGAAGTCAGGACGTAATTTTGCTGGCCGAATCATTCAAGTTGTGACCGGTTCAACCGGCCTCGACGACTGGGAGTGGGGCGTCACCCTATTTGGCGGAAAGCCCGACGACGTAAAGGACTGCGTCTACACGATGCGCTTTGATGAGGCGTCAACCCTCTACGCCGAGTTCGGCCCGTTCTACACCGGCATGGTGGGTTCAGTCGACGAGGTGTTTTCCTCACTTGGGGCATAGTGCCAACCGTCACTGATCTTCTTATCGACCACGTGGGAGCGATGGATCAGCTCGTCGTTGCGTTTTCGGGCGGAGTCGATTCAACCTATTTGGCTCATGTGGCAACACAAGCTCTGGGCGCTGAGAGAGTGCTCTGCGTCACAGCGTCGTCACCATCGATGGCCCAAAGCGAGGCGAGTGAAGCAGCGCTACTGGCAGAGTCCTTGGGACTGCAACACCAGATTGTCACAACACACGAACTTGAAGACGATCGCTATGTGGCGAACAACCCCGATCGTTGCGCATGGTGCAAGACCCATCTCATGGATGCCCTCGAGCCACTGGCATTGAGCAGGACCGCCACCGTTGTTCTTGGGGTCAATCTTGACGATCTCGGTGACCATCGACCGGGCCAGCAAGTTGCCAGAGATCGAGGAGCGCGCTTTCCGCTCGTAGAGATCGGGCTCTCGAAAGCCGCAATTCGATCGGAGTCAGCGGTATTGGGGTTGCCAACCGCTGACAAGCCAGCATCTCCGTGTTTGGCCTCGCGGTTGCCTTACGGGACTCCGGTGACGCTCTCAACGCTTAAATCCGTTGAGCGTGCCGAGGCGTCGATACATGCGCTTGGGTTTCGAGAACTTCGAGTTCGCCACCATGGGGACGTCGCTCTCGTAGAAGTACCAGCCGAAGAGATTGATCGAGCAGTGGCCCATCGCGAGGCCATTGTGGCTGCCTGTCAGACGGCGGGCTATGTCTTTTGTGCTCTCGATCTCGAAGGCTTGGCTTCGGGGCGCCTAAATCGAGCCTTGGGCTAGGTTTGAACGTATGAGTACTGATTTTTGCGTACGAGTAAAACTGACGATTCCTGAGTCGATGGTCCGCACTCCTGTTTTGGCACATTTGGTTCGCGACTTTGACGTGACCCCGGACATCCGGCGGGCGGACATCTCTGAGTCCGTTGGATGGATTGTCTGTGAAATTGATGGTGAAACGAAAAAGGTTGAAGAAGCGCTGGATTGGCTGCGAAGTCAAGGGGTCGGCGTGGACCTGCTCGGCGATGTGCTCGAGAGCTAAATCTCAGACCTGCCAGCCGGACTGATCTATTCCTCGGGGTTCGTAGAACAGACATCCCTCAGGGCATGAAAACGGCAAGGGTTCGTTGGCATCCAACTTGCACCGTTCGGTGACGTCGCCTTCACTCGCTTCTCGTCGAACATAGTGTCGGCAGTCGTGGTTCACTGGCATTCTTACCATTCTGCCTCGTTGCAGCCCCTAAGAGGAGTTCTTGTTGGTAGCGTGAAGATTCGTGGAACGTCCCATCCCAGAACGAGTACTCCTGCGGTGGTCGGAGTCGCTCGCCGCCATTGCGATGACAGGTTTGGGCTTTACCGAAAGCCTCTATGAAAAAGAGCGGTTCGAAGAGATTCTGAAAGTAGCGGCCGACATCAAGGTTGCTGCCGGCGAGGACGCCGAAGAGCTTGACGATGCCATCGGCCATATCGAAGAGTGGATGGGCAAGGTCGGCAAAGGGGTCGCCGGCTATGTGACGCCAAAGGTCGCTGTTGGTGCTGCTGTGGGTAATGACAAGGGTGAGCTGCTATTGATTCAGCGTTCTGATTCAGGGATTTGGCTCTATCCCACCGGATGGTGTGATGTCGGTTATTCAGCCGCCGAAGTGATCGTCAAAGAGGTCGAAGAGGAAACGGGCATCGAAGTCGAACCCGTGCGAGTGATTGCCGTGCTTGATGGACTGCGCCTTGGGATGACCAGAATTCCGATCTACACGATTTTGTTTTATTGCAAAGCCATCGGCGGCGAACTGAATCCTCATCCTTTGGAAGTCACTGATGTGGGTTGGTTTAAAGAAGACGCATTACCCGCACCCTTAGTTGGTTTTGAACGATGGGGTGAGCATGTCTTTGCCGCCGTTAATGGCGAAGAGCGACCGGTTCTCTATGACTCGGTGCGAGCTCCAAATTGGCGAGGGAGAGACGAGGTATGACGGTCCGAATTGAAGAAGCCACGGTGGCTGACAGTGAGTTGGTCGATGCCTTCCGTCGTCTGTTGCCGCAACTTTCGAAATCAGCACCGCAACTTGAAGCCTATGACCTCGAGTCCATTGTTGCCTCGCCAGCAACGATGTTGCTGCTTGCGAGAGACGATGCAAATCAAATTATGGGGACATTGACTCTTGTTCTTTTTCGGTCACCAAGCGGAGCACGCGGTTGGATCGAAGATGTCATCGTGGACGAATCAGCTCGGGGAAACGGAGTGGGAGAAGCGCTCGTCGAGGCAGCAGTGGACAATGCACGGCGCGCTAATGCTCGAACGCTGGATCTGACGTCCAACCCGAAGCGAGAAGCAGCAAACAGGCTCTATGTCCGATGTGGCTTTGAACAGCGGACCACCAACGTTTATCGATTCTCTCTGGAAGCCTGAGTAGTCGAGGGAGAAGGTCGGATTGACCATAAATCCGACAAAGCTGCCGAACGGTGTCGTGACGGTGGCAGTGACGATGGCCTCTCCAACGTCCGCCACGGGCGGGTACTCCGTGAATCTTGCTCTCGCTTCAATCGAGAACGTTCACGGTCTTTCCTCCAATAGAGGAGTGTGCAGAAGTGCGATTGCTGAGGTCCCAAGTTGCTCGCAATGCAGTGACCTGGCCCTACGAGAATGTAAGCGGTGGCCCCCGATGACCAAACCCCGAAGCTGATGATCACTTTCGATTCTTGATCTATGGTGCGCAGATGCAGCGCTTTTACGATGACGAAGGAATGAATTTTGCGGTCCTTATTAGTTTGGGGTTCGCGTATTCCAACATCACAGATGTCGGAGAAACCTTGGCCACAATTGAGCGCATACCTGAGGGTGACGGAGAGGCGTGGATTACCGAATGGACCCTCACTGCGAACCGCCTTGCTGCCCTCGCTGAAGAATCGCTTGCGGCTGGGCACAGTGTGTCAGCACGGTCCCGGTTTCTGCGAGCGTCTACCTATTTTGATCATGCTTCTGCAATGGCTCCAGGGAGCAACGACCCTTCGAGATACACCTCGCTGTGGGAGCAGCATCGAGCCCAGTGGGAAAACGCCGTTGATCTTTTTGAAACACCCGTTGAGCGGATCAAGATCCCTTATGAGGACTCCGCCATGGAGGGATTCTTTTTCAAGCCCAGCGCAAGCGATGAGCGCCGGCCAACGATCATTCTTGCGAATGGTTCCGATGGTCCAATCATTTCTCAATTAAGTCTTGGTGGCCGTGCTGCGTTAGCAAGGGGATTCAACGTTGTGATGTTTGACGGCCCAGGCCAAGGAGCGGCCCTTCATCGCCAAAAGATCTACTTCCGCCCTGACTGGGAAGCGGTGGTCACACCGGTTGTTGATTATCTGTTCACAAGAGATGATGTCGAGACCGACAAGATTGCGTTGCAAGGGATTAGTCAGTCTGGGTACTGGGCACCTCGTGCGGCAGTGTTTGAACACCGACTCGCCGCGCTCGTAGCCGATCCTGGGGTGATGCGAGTTGCCTCATCGTGGGAGATGCATCTTCCTGCGGACATGGTGCAACTCCTTGATGATGGTAACAAGAAGGATTTTGATGCCGTCATGGCAATGGATCCTGATGAGGGACGCCAACGCATGTTTGCCTGGCGCATTGCGCCCTATGGGGTGACGTCCATTTTTGATGCCTACATTGAAGCGCGAAAGCAAACGCTGGACGAGGCAATGGTGGCGCAGATCGAATGTCCGACGTTGGTGCTCAATCCCGAGCATGAACAGTTTTGGCCCGGTCAGTCCCAGCAGCTTTATGATGCGCTGACCTGTCCGAAGCAGATTTGTGACTTCTCAGTTGCCGAAGGAGCCGACTGGCACTGCGAACCAGCGGCGCAGAGCCTCCGAGATGAACGAGTCTTCGATTTTCTTGAGGACGTCTTGAACTAGCCAGCTCTTCATGTGGTGAGATCGAGTTCTTACGACGGTTGGCAAATATTCTTAGTATTCTCGCCTAAGACCAAAGTGCTGGGAGTAAAAAATAATGAAGCCACTATCAAAGCGACTGGTGAAGCAAGTCAAAAGCGCAGTGCCAACCAAAATGCCTATGGTCGTGATTGTCACTGCAGCGATTCTCCCGCTCTACATTCTCGGTCTTTCTGGGGGTATGAAGTTTCTTCCGTTGGCGTTGCTGGTGTTGATCTCGATGATTATGGTTTCTGCGTTTTTGGGTCCGAATTTAACGTTGCTCATTAGTCCCGCAGTGGCCCTGGCATTTGCGGGATCTGCTCTGCTCTATAAGAACCCTTTGGCTGGCGCAGCCTTGGTCGCACTGATCGCATTTTTGGCCCGACTGGCGATGGTCAGTAGCAAAGGGTCCATGGTTATCATGATCCCTATTTTTACGGCGATGTTTGTTGCTGGTCCACCGCTCCTGACTGGCCACGATCCGGCCGCATGGGCCAACGTTGGGGCGATTTTTTATTGCTCCCTGGCGGCCAGTTTCTGGGCAGCGTTTGTCAGCTGGCTCTTACTGCGTCGGATTGCAATCCCGCAGCTTGCGCACCTTCCTTCGCTCAAAGTTGCGGTCTTGTCTGGCTTCCTCAGTGCTGCAGTTGTGGGTGTTGCCACATGGGTTGTGCTTGACCATCACCTGGGAAAGGGCGGGGGCTGGTTAATTCTGACGTTGTTAATTATCTTTCAGCCGTTTACACCCGGCACCATGGTGAAGGCTATCCAGCGCGCCGTTGGGACGCTTTTGGGTTTCTTGTTTGTGGCGCTGCTCCTCTTGGTCGAGCCGAATAGTGCTCCGCCGTGGGCCTTTGCACTGCCAGGGATTTTGGCGCTCGTAGCTGCGTTCGGCGAGAAACTGAATCCGCTCAAGTCCTACTGGGAGTACATGACCTTTCTTACGATAGGCATTGTCCTCGTCGAAGGTTCTGGCAGTGGGCGGGCGCATCTGGCGAAATCAATTCGACATCTTTCGGCGCTTCGTCTTCACTACACAATTATCGGCGTCATTATCGGACTTATTGCAACGGCAATCGTGCTCCAAGCGCAAGGACAACTCTTCCCGCGATCAGACGTTCAGGAATCTGTCGCAACAAACTCTTAACCACGTCGCACTGTTTGCCGTAAGGGAGAAAGAGTCAATTCGTCAGTTTGTTCGAGGATCTATTGGAGTAATTGTGCCGAAACTCTCTTCAATCTGCTCTGCGATGGAAAGGACCCGCAAGTCGCTGTAACGCCTTCCGATCACTTGGACGCCGACGGGTAAATCATCGGCCATTCCGCCCGGTACAACCGCACAGGGGAGGCCGAGAAGGTTGCCGGGAAGTACGGGTCGCATTAACTCGAGGGTTGCCATTGAGCCTTCAGCGGTCGCTATATCGAAGTCTTTGACAAAGGCAGGTTGTGTCCATGTTGGTGAGAGCAAGATTGGGAATTCTTCAAACCACTCTTGCCACTTTCGTCCGACACCATCACGCGCCTGGTGAGCGAGGTACTTCTCAAGAGAAGTCATAGTTGGAAACAGTTCAACGACTTGTTCAATGAGTTTGGTTCCACCTTCACCCATCACCACGTCCAACTGATTTCGCAAATCGTGGAAATCAGGAAACAACATCATGCACCAAAGCAAGAGACTGAGCTCATAGTCCGGGGGAGTCACCGTAATAACCTCGTGACCAGCATCGGAAAGAGCGTCAGCCGAAGCCGAAACAGCGGCAGCGACGTCGGGGTGAGTAGATCCACCAGGGGGATTCGCCATGACGGCAATGCGGAGTTTCTGTCCAGGCATGAGATCAGTCAACGAGGCGGGAACGCTGATGGGATCGCGAGGGTGCCACCCAGCCACGATCTCGAAACCGGCGCGGACATCAGAAATACTGCGCGCCATGACACCTTGTTGCAACATGATTTGAGCAGAAAGAGAATGGTCAGGTGTTGGGTAGGTGTCAGCATCGGGAACGACTCCCTGCGTTGGCTTGATTGCGGCAATACCGCAAGCGTGGGCGGGGTTTCGAAGCGAGCCGCCAATGTCATTGCCAAGACCGATGGGACTCATTCCTGAAGCGAGTGCTGCTCCTTCGCCACCGCTTGAGCCACCTGCGGTTCGCTCAAGGTCCCAGGGATTCTTCGTTCGACCAAAAAGTGACGAGTCAGTGTGGATCCTCAGTCCCATATCGGGCATGTTGGTTCTTCCCAATGGGATAGCCCCAGCACCTTTCATCCGTTCAACAACAGGGGAGTCGCTAGGTGCAATTGCGTCGGCCAGTAATGGAATCCCGTTCGTTGTCGCTTGGCCGGCAACATCAATGTTTGTCTTAATCGTGAAGGGAACCCCGTGGAGCGCCCCAATCTGGTCACCTCGGGCGATTGCCTTATCCGCGAGTCGAGCTCCTGCCTGGGCATCGTCGGCGAGAACGTCAATGATTGCATTGATCTCACCATTGACTTCAGCGATCCGCTCCAAGTGGGCCGCAACCACCTCTTGACTCGAAAATGATTTTTCACGGATTCCAGCAGCGAGTTCGAGTGCACTCTTCTTCCACAGTTGCTCAGTCATTGGCGCCTCCCAAGATTTCTTTGGGCAAAGAGCGCCCTCCTCTCCGAAGGCTATCGCCTTAGCCCCAAGAGCGGAGGAGGTTTCTAGCGGTCGGCGAGCGACAACGACGGTGTTGGCAAACAAGTTCCAAATCCCCGATTGCTAGGCTGGATTTGTGACGTCACCGAATGATCGCTACACCCATGGTCACCATGAGTCGGTCCTGCGTAGTCATAGTTGGCGGACCATTGCTAACTCTGCTGCATTTCTTGAACCTCACCTGGTCTCAGGACAAAAGGTCCTCGACGTCGGTTGCGGCCCGGGGACGATCACGCTGGAACTAGGAGAACGCGTGTCTCCGGGGTTAGTGAAAGGAATTGATCGCTCGGCGGACATTATTGAACTTGCTCAGCAAAACAAGGGTGAGTCAAAGAATTCCAACGTACAGTTCGAAGTCGGCGACACCTATGCAATGAGATTTGATGACGCGTCCTTTGACGTCGTCTACGCCCATCAGATCCTCCAACACCTCACCGATCCCGTTGCAGCACTTCGAGAGATGCGCCGAGTATTAACGCCAGGTGGACTTTTGGCTGTGAGAGATTCGGACTATGACTCGTTTGTCTGGTACCCGGAGAACCCAAGCTTGACCCGATGGATGAATCTCTATCATGAAGTAACGCGTGCGAACGGAGCTAACGATGACGCTGGACGGCTCTTGCACTCCTGGGTTCGCCAAGCTGGTTTTTCGGCCATGGAGGTCGGTTCTTCGACTTGGACCTTTCAAACTGAGGGCGATCGCCGCTGGTGGGGCGGGCTGTGGGCAGATCGTGTGCGGAGCAGCGCGTTTGCAGAGCAGGCATTGGAGTACGAACTGAGTACGCCAAAAGAGCTCGAAGATATCGCCCACGGATTCCTTGAATGGGCGGAGAACGACGATGGACTGTTTATCGTTGTTCACGGCGAAGTACTGGCCTGGCGTTAGGGGTATGCGTGTCTTCGAAACTCGGCAGCAACATCGACTCGCACTAATTATTTTCTACGGCTCGGCCGCACTGCTAGCCCCATGGATCGTTGTGCTTCTGCTTGAGCAGCCTGGCCGAGTACTGGG
>Ga0073936_10008003_pt1 | contig 13562 bp, 8 predicted proteins | sample AliMusrvi5mmetaG_FD_87041 | JGI IMG/M metagenome (GOLD analysis project Ga0073936, IMG submission 87041) | Freshwater lake bacterial and archeal communities from Alinen Mustajarvi, Finland, to study Microbial Dark Matter (Phase II) - Alinen... | ecosystem: Environmental > Aquatic > Freshwater >... | reverse complement strand
CTTCCAGCGATTTCCTCGACAATCGTTCGCAGTTCAGCTACAGCACGGACGGGAAGGTTTTTCACGAGATTGGCCCCGAGGTGAAGATGACTTACAGCCTGGCCACCTTCCAGGGTGTCCGCGACTCTCTCTTCAGCTATAACCGGGAAGGCTCCGAGGGCGGTTTCGCCGACTTCGACTCGTTCACGATGAACGAATCCGCGCCCCGCGGTCTGACGAAGCCGATTCCCTGCGGACATCGGATCGCGCTGACGGCCCACGCACAGGAACCGTCGACCCGGATCGCCGGCCAGTCGGATTTTACCGTGGTGGACCGAAAACTCGGACGAGTGGCGCTTCGGGGCGGGGACGGTTACCTCTCCGTAGCTTCGGACGGCTTGGTATCGGTTCGTAAACAGAGCCCCGGCGACGGCGAGACCTTCCAGTGGATTGAAACCTTCACGGGCGAACTGACGCTGCTGTCGCTCCGCAGCCACCGGTATCTCCGCCTGGACTTCGCCAGCGGTAAACTCGTCGCCGACAGTCCCGGACCTCTGCCTGACGGCAAGGACGGCGTCCGGTTCAACTGGCGCGAATCGCGATAAGAAAAAGGAATCCATGAACACTCGTTCCGTTCACACCGCAGCTTTCTTCCTCCTGGCAGCAACTTTGGCGGGAACCCTCCGCGCGCAGTCGCCGGCATCCCTGACCGTCGACCTGGACCGGCCAAAGGCCACCGTAAGCCCCACTCTCTACGGACTGATGACGGAAGAGATCAATTACTCCTACGACGGCGGCCTTTATGCCGAACTCATCCGGAATCGCACTTTCCGCTCCGACTGGACTGGAGTATTGAACTGGTTTGTAGTCGAAAAAGGATCGTCATCCGCGAAAATCAGTGTCGATTCGGGGACCGGGCCCTCTGCCGCGCTGGCCGGCAGCGCGAAGCTCGAGGTTACAAAAGCGGATACCGGCAATCCTGCGGGCATTCTCAACGAAGGCTATTGGGGCATGGCGATTCGCCCGAACACGGAGTACACGGGATCGTTCTTTTCCAAAGGCGAAAAAGAGTCTCCCGTGCCAGTGCAGATCGCGCTGGTGTCGGATCAATCCGGAAAGGTGCTTGCCAAAACTTCTGTCTCTGTTTCTGGAACAGCGTGGAAGGAATACAGGTTCAGTATGCGGTCCGGAACGGTTGCGGCGTCTTCGGAAAATCATCTCGAACTGACTCTGGACAGGCCGGCGACGCTTTGGCTCCAGCTGGTTTCGCTGTTCCCGCCCACGTATCGCAATCGCGCCAACGGCAACCGCGCCGACATCATGGAAAAACTGGCGGCCATGCGTCCTTCGTTCCTGCGCTTTCCCGGCGGCAACTACCTGGAAGGCAACCGCATTGAAACCCGCTTTGACTGGAAGAAGATGATTGGCCCGCTCGTCGACCGTCCCACGCATCCTTCGACCTGGAGTTATCACTCGACGGACGGAATGGGCTTGCTGGAGTTCCTCGAGTGGTGCGAAGACCTCCGGATGCAGCCGCTTCTTGCCGTCTATGGCGGCTATTCCCTCGGTGGTCAGGTAGTCAAGCCGGGCCCCGACCTGGAACCCTACGTACAGGACGCTTTGGATGAGATCGAGTATGTGACGGGCGGACCGGACACGAAGTGGGGCGCGGTGCGCGCGAAGAACGGGCACCCCGCGCCGTTCTCCCTGTCGTGGGTGGAAATCGGCAACGAGGATAATTTTGACAAAGCAAAGACCTACGACGGGCGTTATGCGCAATTCTACAAGGCGATCAAGGCAAAGTATCCGAAGCTTGAGATCATCGCCACCATGCCCGTCAGCGGCATCACGCCCGACATCGTTGACGACCACTATTACAAACGCGAGCAGGGCATGTTCGAACTGGTCAGGCACTACGACCAGGCCGACCGAAAAGGTCCGAAGATCTTCGTTGGCGAATGGGCCACGCGAGAGGGATCTCCCACGCCCAACTTTGGCTCAGCCCTGGGCGACGCCGCATTTTTGACCAGTCTTGAACGAAACAGCGATCTTGTGGTGATGGCAGCCTACGCGCCGCTTTTCGTGAACGTGAATCCTGGCGGCATGCAATGGAGCAGCGATCTGATCGGCTACGACGCGCTGAACAGCTACGGATCGCCGTCTTATTACACACAGGTGATGTTTGCCTCCTGTCTGGGGGATAAAATCGCCACTTCCGGTTTGACGGGCGGCGGCGACAAATTCTTTTACTCCGCGACATCGACCGTGAAATCGAAGGCTTGTCTGAAGCTTGTGAATGCGGCATCCACGCCGCAGCCGGTGAGTATCACGATGAATGGCCTCGGAAGCGGAACCCATACGGCTCGGATTGAGACCCTCCGGGCAAATACAACCTGGGCGACGAACACCATCACGGAACCGGAGAGGATCGTTCCGGTGCCATCGAAACTAACGGTCAGAGGTGAGAAAGTGGAGTATACTTTGCCGCCTTATTCAATACAGGTTTTCGAAATCGACCTGAAATGAAGTGATCGCCCGCCGGCCCCCCCGTTCGGAAGCTGATGATGAGCAGGCGCGTCGTTTCGCGCCGCGCCTGCCGCCGATCCGAACCGACGCCTGGGCGATTCAAGGCCGACGTTATGACGCTGCCGAACGGCTCAGTTGCAGGTCTTGCCCGCGCAGAGATTCTTGCTGAAGAACGGCATCACGTGATTCTGAAAGCGATCCGCCACAGCGCTGGTGTGCGTGCCGCTGTAAATCTCGAAACTGTTGGCGATTCCGTACTTGTCCAGAACCTCGTGCAATTGGGCCGCGCCGGCTTTGAGGCCGTCCTGGTCACCTACGTCGATCGAAATCGCACGGTATTGACGCAGGTTGCCGATATATTGATCGATGAACGCCAGCGGAGCATTTGCCGCCCATTTCGCGAGAACATCCGGATTCACCACGCCATTCTTCGTCGGAAGATCGAGGTAGAACGGCGGATTCTTCGGATCGGGCGACCATGCCGCGGCCGAGGCAAGCTGAGCCCGCAGGCCGAAGGGTAGTTTCGCCGAGTCCGCCGCCGACTTCACCGATTCGAGCGCTTTCTCCGTCTCCGGGTTGACCGGACCGGCGCCGCGCGCCGTCATACAGCACGGGCTCATGATGTACAGGCTTCCGAACACATCCGAATGCTTCATGCCGATGCGGCTCGCGCCGTAACCGCCCATGGAGTGGCCAACCAGCCCACGGCTGGTCCGTTTGGGGATTGTCCGGTAGTGAGTGTCGATGTAGGCAACGACGTCGTGGGCGATGAACTGCTCAAAGTCGCCCGTGGTCGGCGAACCTGAATACATGGAGCCGTTGTGAATGGTCTTCGAGTCGGGCAGAACGACAATCATGTTCTGCGCCCCCTGCGCGAAAGCGCCCTCGATGGTTTGTGGAACCACGATCTCTTTCGTCCACTGCTCTGCTCCGATCGAGTAGCCGTGCAAAGCATAGACCACGGGATAGCGCCGATTCTTTTCGGCCGAGTATCCCGGCGGGAGGAAGACGATCACGGCCCGATCGACATCATCGCCCTCCAGATTGCCTTCCAGCGCGTTGCCGTGGATCTTTATGCGCTCCACTGTGACCGGCTTCGCGCCCGGTATCACGGGGGGCACTTCCGTCTTCACCTGAGCCGGCGCGATAATCGAGAGACTCAGAATCAGCCCGATCGAACGGATTGTTGTTTTCATATTCGGTTCAAATGTTCCCCCAAAGCGCAGGAGCCGATGAGATTCTATATGATTCCGGAGGCCCAATGCAATCGCTTTCAGCATCGCCTGAAGCATCGCTTTCAGCGATCGGGGCAGCTTCCTCTTTGAGACCACGGGGTGTCGTCAGGAGCGGCTCCCGATCTTTGCCGCGGGACGTTTCCTGGTCTGCTCCCTGCAACGAACTGCAAGCCTTACACACCCTCAAACCGTTCCAGATCATTGCGGTACAATCGATGGCTGATGATGAGTCTGGAAACCGTTGCAAAAAGAGCGCGGGTTTCAACCGCGACGGTTTCACGCGTGCTGAATGGCGTCGACGTCGTGAAAACTTCGACTCGGGCCCGTGTCATGAAGGCCATCGCGGACCTGAAATATCACCCGAATCTCCACGCCCGCAGTCTCGCCGGCGCCGTGAACAAGACGATCGGCGTCATCGTCTCCAATCTGGACAATCCGTTCTTTCTGGACGTTTACCGGGCCGTTGAGAGCGATTGCCACGCCGAAGGATACGAGGTGATTGTCGCGAACACCCTGTATCGGCCCGAACAGCTGGCGGCAAGCGTCCGGATGATGATCGGCCGACGTGTGGCGGGCCTCGCCCTCATCGTCTCGGAGATGGACGAAGGCATCGTGCAGGAACTGACCGAAGGGCAGATGCCCGTCGTGCTCTACGATGTTGGAGCCGCCGGCGGACACGTGACGAAAATACGGGTCAACTACCGGCGGGGAGTGGAGCGCGTGGTCGACTATCTGACCACGCTGGGCCACACGGATTTCGGCGTCATCGGGCATCACTCCGGGCTGGCGCCGATCAGCGAGCGCTGCAATGCCGTCCTTGAAAGCGCCCGTGCCTCCGACCCGCGCGCGACGGTAAGGCAAGCTTTAGATGCCGACGGTCTGGAAGGTGGAAGGCGCGCCGCCGCGGACCTTTTGTCCGCCGGCACGCTGCCCACGGCGATTATCTGCGTCAATGACATCATGGCCGTGGGGGCTCTGCTGGAACTGCGGGATCGCGGGCTTCGGGTTCCCCGCGATATTTCCGTGACCGGTTTTGACGACATCGAGCTGGCGAAATTCTGCTATCCGGCTTTGACGACAGTGAACATCCCGCGAGACCAGGTCGGTCATACCGTTTTTCGGAGTCTCGCCGTCGGCGCCGGCGCCGGAGATGCCCTCGGACGGGAATTCTCCGTGAATCCCGAACTGGTCGTGCGCGAGTCCACAGGCCCGGCCCGCGCTTCAGCAATCTAGTTTGCCGCGCGGTGCCCGCACTCGCGGCTCGGTTGCCGCTGCCTGGCGAATGAAAGCGCTTGCCTGAATTCCGCTTTTGCGAGGCCCGTGGCGGAATGTAAGCGCATCCTTTTATATATAATGATGGGGTGGCCGCGCGCAGAAACCGATACTCGTCCCGAAGTCCCTTCCCGATGCCCGTTCACGCTGAGAAACGGCTCCCGGGCGGTGTCTTTCCGGCGCCCCTCTTTCTGCTGGCGATAACCTTATCGATCCCGTTTCACACGGACGCCGCGCCCCCGTTTGTCGGCGCCGACGCCTTCATCCAGAAGAATTGCGCCGGATGTCACAACGCTTCCGTCCGCAGCGGGGGCCTCGATCTTTCGAAGCTCGCCTTTGAACCAGCCAACCCGGACAACTTTGGCGCGTGGGTCAAGATTCACGACCGTGTCTCCACGGGTGAAATGCCACCGGTCGGCATGCCTCGCCCGGCGGCTGCACCCCTTAAACAGTTTGTCAGCGATTTAGCGGCCGCGCTTACGGGCTATGAACGGACGGTCATTTCCGAACGCGGCCGTGCCGGTCTCCGGCGCCTGAACGCCTACGAGTACGAGAACACTCTGCGCGACCTGCTGGCCGTTCCCTGGGTCCAGATCAAGGCGAAACTCCCGCAGGATGGCGAAGCTTTCCGTTTTAATAAGATCGGCTCGGCGCTCGACGTATCGCACATCCAGCTCGCCCGTTACATGAGTTCGGCCGATTATGCGATGCGCGAAGCGATGTCCTCCAGACTCGTCCAGCCGCCGCCGGCAATCACTCGGGTTTATGCGCGGCAGGAGCCCTCTCTGGCCCGCAACTTTCGTCCGCGCGAGGGCAACACCCGCACCGACCGGCTCAACTTCCCCGTGCTCGATTCCCATGCGCAGCCCGATGTCCGCGCGGGGCGCAGCCCCATTTCCAGCCCGGAAACCAAAGAGCGCGAGGCCATCGGCCGCGTCTCCAGCATCTTCTCCGATGCGGGCGGTTTCAGCTGGAGCAGTTTTCGCGTCCCCACACCGGGCCGGTATCGAATCAAAGTAAAGGGCTACAGCATTTGGGTCAGTGGCGGCGGCGTCGACCACTGGAATTACGAGGGCTTCGGCCAGCAGAAGACTGCCTATCTGAACGAGCCCACTTACCATCGGCCCAACAGCGATGAAGTGTGGCCGGGCCGCCGTAACGAACCGATCGGCGTTTATGCGCAAAGCTCCGGCCAGTCTCGTCCTCTGGCGGAGTTCGACTTCTCACCGGAACCCGCGGTGAACGAGGTGGAAGTCCTGCTCGGCGCGAATGAGACGATTCAGACCGACTGCATGCGCCTCTTCCGTACCCGCGTGAATGGCAGCGAGGAAGCTTATGTCAACCCGCTTGCGCAAAAGGACGGAATGCCCGGCGTCGCCTTCCAGTGGATCGAAGTCGAAGGCCCGCTCCGTGACGAGACCGCCGGCGCGGGCTATCGCCGGATGTTCGGCGACCTGCCGATGCGCCGCCTGAAAGAAAATGAGCCGGGCGGCGTGACGCTTCAGATCGTGGCCCCGCCGCCGCCGGGCGAAGCCAACGCCCCGGGCCCCGGCGGGTTCCGGGGCCGTGGCCCGCGCCTGCAGGATGTCCGGGTGGAAGTCGACACCGAACACCCTCGTGAGGATGCCGAGCGTCTCATTCGCGCTTTTCTGGCCCGGGCTTACCGCCGGCCGGTCGAAGAGGCGCAGGCGAAGCGCTTTCTGGCCCTCTTCAACCAGCAGTTCGAACTGGGCCACGGTTTCGCGAAATCGCTGCTTTCCACCTATACCGCGGTGCTCTCTTCTCCGGCCTTCCTGTACGTGCAGGAGGCGCCAGGCAAACTCGACGATTATTCGCTCGCCACGCGGCTTGCCCTCTTCCTGTGGAACTCCGAACCGGACAGCGAACTCCGATCCCTCGCCGCGGCGGGCCGGCTCGGCCAACCCGAAGTTCTCACCGCGCAAACCGACCGGCTGCTCAACGACCCGAGAAGCCGCCGCTTCGTCGATGCCTTTACCGACTACTGGCTCGACCTTCGCAAGATCGACGACAGTTCGCCGTCGACGACTCTGTACAACGATTACGAACTGGACGACCCGCTCAAGCTCGCCGCCGTGGAAGAGACGCGGCTCTTCGTCCAGGAACTGTTCGCCCGCAATCTTCCGGCGCGTACGATTATCGATTCGGATTTTACGTTCCTCAACGAACGTCTGGCCCAGCACTACGGGGTGCCTGGGGTGACTGGCGCGAGAATGCGTAAGGTCACCCTGCCGAAAGACTCTGTACGGGGCGGGCTGCTCACTCAGGCCAGCGTGCTGAAGGTGACCGCCAACGGCACAACGACATCGCCGGTTCTCCGCGGGGTTTGGATTATGGAGCGCATCCTCGGCTTCCGCACCGCACCGCCGCCCTCGGTTCCCGCCATCGAGCCCGATATCCGGGGCGCGGTCACGATTCGGCAGCAACTGGACAAGCACCGCGCCGACCCCACGTGCGCCTCGTGCCACCGCAAAATCGATCCTCCCGGCTTCGCGCTCGAAAGCTTCGATGTCATGGGCGGCTGGCGCGACCACTACCGCGCCTTCGCCGACGGCGTGAAGCCCGAGCCAGGCATCGGCCTCTCGGGACAGCGATTCGCGTTCCGTTACGGGCTGCCGGTGGATTCGGCGGGCGCGCTTCCCGACGGACAGACGTTCCATGACATCCGCGAATTCAAGCGACTGCTGCTCGAGCGCGAACAGCAGAGAGTCGCCGCGAACGTGGTGGGTCAGCTTACCACCTACGCGACGGGCGCTCCCATCGGCTTCCTGGATCGCCGGCAGGTCGACGGGATTCTGGAGAAAACCCGCGGATCGGGCTACGGATTCCGCAGCCTCGTACAAGGCATCGTGCAGAGCGATCTTTTCCAGTATAAGTAAGGCGAAACCCATGGACATTAAAGGACAAACCCGGCGCGGTTATCGCGCGATCCCGCGGCGCACACTGCTTCGGGCCGCCGGCGTCAGCCTCTCGCTGCCGCTGCTGAACGTGATGTTTGCATCTGGCGCCCGCGCGCAGAGCACCGGCGGGCCAGGCACAGGTGTTCCACGCCGGATGATCGGGATTTGCAACAATCTCGGCGTGTTGCCCGGCGAGTTTTTTCCCGCCGGGGCCGGCCAGGAGTACACGCCTTCGCCCTACCTGAAGATCCTCCAGGAACACCGGCGGGACTTCACGGTTTTCTCCGGCGTATCGCACCCTAACGTCGACGGCGGACACCCTTCCGATATCAGCTTCCTCACGGCCGCTCCGCATCCCGCGAGCAGTTCGTTCCGCAACACCATCTCCCTCGACCAGTACATCGCCGAACGCATCGGCAGCCAAACCCGCTTCCCCTCGCTTACGCTGGCTGTCAATACCGGCGCGCGTTCGCTCTCCTGGACGGGCAACGGCGTGGCCATCCCGCCGGAGCAAAGCGCCTCAAGCGTCTTCCGCCAGATGTTCATCCAGGGTACGCCCCAGGAAACCGAAGCGAAGATGGCGGAACTCGAAACCGGCCGATCCATTCTCGACGCCGTCGCCGACCAGGTCAGCGACCTGGAGCGGAACGTCGGCGCCAATGATCGCGCGCGCCTCGACCAGTACTTCACCAGCGTGCGCGACCTTGAAAACCGCCTCCAGGCATCCAAGGGATGGGAGCGCAAGCCCAAACCCGTGGTCCGGGAACGCGAACCACAGGACCCTTCGAACCCCGCGCAATACATGGCAAAGGTTGCCGCGATGTACGGGCTGGTGCGTCTGGCGTTCGAAACCGACTCCACCCGCTGCGTTACTCTCATGCTCGACAGCGTCAGCACCCCGGTTGTGGAAATCCCGGTTGTGGACGGCAAAGGAGCCACTATCAGCGATGGTTACCACAACCTCTCGCATCATGGAAAATCGGAGGCGAAGCTGGCCCAACTCCGCATCATTGACTCCTGGCACATGCGTCTGCTGGCGGATCTCTTCAAAGGTCTGAAAGGCGTCCATGAGGGAGGCGATACGCTGCTCGACCGCACGATGGTGCTTTATGGGTCGAACCTCGGTGACGCGAATGCGCATTCCACCATCAATATGCCGGTTCTGCTCGCGGGCGGAGGCTTCCGGCATGCCGGGCACCTGGCGTTCGACCGCAATCAGAATTACCCCTTGCCCAACCTGTTTGTATCCATGCTGCAGCGGATGGGAGTTGAAACGGGCAGGTTCGCGTCTTCCACGGGAACGATGTCCGGCCTCGAGATGACGAAAGCATGAGATTCCCGTCTTTTCGGGCAATCCGATTGGCCGCTGCGCTTTTTGCTCTCTTGCCGGCTATGGCAGCAGCGGAGCAAGTGGTTGTCGATTTTGAGAACGCCACGGTTCGGTTTCCCGACGACAAGCCAAACCGCGTCCCGCAGTGGGTGGAGAAAGGAGTCACGTTTTCGCTCGCCTGGGAGCCACGCCAATCGAAGGCGAAAGGGATGCTGGCATTCTTTCCGCACCTCGACTCCGGTCACAAAGGAATCGTTTGCGCCATGGCGACAGAGCCGATTCCGGTCCGGGCCACGTTCCCGAAGCCCGTGTCTTCGGTGACGGTAACCATGTGGGGATCCACCGGGATGCCGGCGCTGCTGGAAGCGTTCGATGCCGAGGGCAAGGTGGTGGACCGCGCGAGTCTGGACTCTGTGCCGGGGCGCAAGGCGCCCGGCGAGCCGGTGCCTGTTTTCACCATGACGGTGACGGCCAAACGCATCGCGTGGATCCAGTTTTCCGGGCCGCGGGAAGGCGAATATCTCGCCGCCGGTGAGGTCCGCTTCACACCGGTCGAAGACACCGATCAGAAATAAGGCTCGCGGCAGGTTTCACGCACGCCGACAGCAGAAGGCACATCGTCGCGAGTATAATTTGGTGGAGGCGGGGGGAGTTGAACCCCCGTCCGAAAAAGCCCGAAATGAAGAGACTACGTGCGTAGCCTGGCTCTGATTTTCATCCTCTGCCAAAGAGCCGGGCGAAACGGCAGAAGACTAGTCCGGTTGATCTCGGGTCTCGGCTACGAACAGAAGCCTGCTCCCTATCCCGCTGTGATGACACTCACTAGCTAGCCCGCAGGCTGACTAACCGGAGCGCACTGACTTAGTTTTTAATTAAGCAGCGTATGCAAACTGCTGATTATTGGCAGTTTTTGTTTTCCGATCGTTTTACGGGAGCTCGGAACCCGGCACGCCTCCGCATCGCGATTCGATCCCGTCGAAACCAATGCGCCCCCAACCTTGGGTCAATTCGACTATACCAGTTTTTTGGATGCGTGGCGCGCCCGCAGGTTTCAGAACGGGACGGCGCCCTAAATCGGCGTGTAGGGCCGGGCATCGGAACCAACGCGCAAAGTCCGAGAAACGATCTGGTCCGGCGGCAGCGCCAGAAGATGGGGACGGATCCCGATCAACACGTTGTTCTCCTCCTGATCCGTGGACACCTGACGGAACAGATACCCCAGCAGAGGCAGATTGGCCAGGCCGAGGAAGCCGCTGACGGACCTCGCCTGCGTCGTGTTCAGCAACCCGCCGATCACCGCCCATTCGTCCGTTCGCAATCTCACCTGCGAAAGCAGGTTCCGGCGTCCGATCACCGGAATGCCGTTGATGGCCTGGCCGGTCAGCACCTCAAAGCTGGTATCGAGAGTCAGCGTGACCTCGCCCATTCCATGCACAAACGGAGTCACCTTCAGCGTCAGGCCCAAATCTTCGAATGTAAAGGAAGGCGGCGGCGAATAGATCTGTCCCTGCTGACTGGGTGAGGCGGTCCCGAAATAGCCGCCGGTAATCACCGGATACTTCTCGCCTACGTGAAGGGTCGCCGCCTGTCCCGCCACGCTCCGGATCTGCGTCTGGTAAAGGGACTTCGAAGTCGTGTAGGTGTCGTTGAACATCGCCTGTGCCTGCGCGATGCCGATTCCGATCAGCGTCCTGCCGCCTCCGAAAGTCAGCAGATTGGTGACTCCCGAGGGAATCGAGACCGTGTTGTTCAGCAGGCGGCCGAGGACGAAGCCCGAAAAGCTGTTCGTCACCGTGAATCCGTAATTCGCCAGATCGCTGGATGCGACCTGAACAAATTCGAGGTCGATCATCACCTCCGGCCGGTACGCCAGCAACTGCTGCAACAGAGCGACCGCGGGCAAAACACGCGAAACCCGATCCCGCATCACGATTCGCGCCTGGGAGGTATCCCACGCAATCTTCTCCACATTCGCCGTCTGACGGATCACCTGCGCGAGTTCGGTCAGTTCCTGGGTGGTGACAGCCTGCGGCACGGGAACGGCGATCGCCATGGTCTGTTCCAGATCGTTGCGCTTCTGCTGAGTGTCTTTCGCCACCATGAAAAGGCGGCTCGAAATCGGAATCAGAAAGGAGCCGGTGGCAGCCTGCAGGTCGTTCAGGGCTTCCCGATAATCCACCTGATCCACTTTGAAAGCGACCCGGGCGCCTCCGGTGGGGTAGTCGCCGTCGAAGACGGTCTGCAGCCCGAAACGCTCCGCCACTTTATCGAAGAGTTCACGCGGATCGGCATTCAGGTCGAAATCCTGTTTGCCTGCCCTGGCCTGCAGAGTCGGAAGCCCTTTCAGTTCGCGCGCCTGGGACATCTCGCGTTCCGTCATGCTGTCGAACACGTCTTCCGGCCCGATCCCCGGTGAAAACAATTTTTCCGGATCGGCCGAATCCGTCGCGGCGCGCTCGTCCGGGCGCGGCTGCGGTTTCGACTGACGCGCGGCTTTGGTCTGGAGGACCGCCATCTTTTCCTTATAGCGGCGATTCTTCGGCTGCAGGGCGGCGGCTTCCGAGTAGTAGATGTAGGCCTGGGCGGCCTCGTCGGATTTTTCAGACCGGGCGGCCTTTTTCGCCAGAGCCATCGCCGCTTCCTTCGGCGAATCCATGGACGAATTCACCGCCGAAAGCCCGTTGAAAACAAGGCCCGCCATCAGGATTGCCACCCGTCCCGGTCTCCTGATTTTGTTCGGCAGAGCCTTCATCAAAACAGGTGACGCTGCGAACCCTCCAGGCGTGCAGGTACTCCGGACTCTTAAGGACAGGCGTGCGACCATCGTCTGAGAATGCGTGCCCTGCCGCTCCTGCCCGCCGATCCGCTCCGACTCCTGCTCCCGATGCTTGTTTTCGTCGCCGTGGCTTCGGCCGGCATGATTCTGCGCAGGTTTGTTTTCAGCGCTTTGCGGAACTGGTCGGGGCGTACCGGGAGCAAACTGGGCGAACTGGTCGACGGAACACTGAAGGGCCCGGCCGTCCTCTGGGCGCTCATTCTCGCGCTCCACGTCGCGACCGCCAGTTCCGAACTGCCGCAACGCTATCAGCTCTGGATTCGCCCTACACTGGAAGTCCTCTGGCTCTGGTCGCTGATCTCGGGAACCAGCCGCTTTACGGCCAGAGCAATCCGGATTTACGGCGAGCGCGTTGCCGGGGCGCAATCCGTGACCACGCTGACCGAGAAACTGGCGCAGACCGTGATCGTGATCATCGGCCTGATCTGGATGCTCAAGGTGGTTTTCGACCTGAATCTCACCCCCATCCTGACCACCCTGGGAGTCGGCGGCCTGGCAGTCGCGCTGGCCCTTCAGGATACGCTTTCGAATCTCTTCGCGGGCTTCTACGTCTCGATTTCCGGTCTGGTCCGGATCGGCGACTACATCAAGCTCAACACTGGCGAAGAGGGCTATGTCACCGATATCAACTGGCGCTGCACCACCATGCGCACCGTGGCCTACAACCTCGTAGTGGTGCCGAACAACAAACTCGGGCAGGCTATTTATACCAACTATTTCCTGCCGGAACCGCGCATGGTCATGTCGGTGTCGTTCAGCGTCGGCTACGATTCCGATATCGACCGGGTAGAGGCTCTGCTGCTCGATGAGGCGAAGGCGGCGGTCGGAAAAGTGCCCGGGCTGCTCGCCGAACCAGAGCCCAATATCCGCTTCAACCCGGGACCGGGCGACTGGTCACTCGTCTTTCAGGTCAACTTCAACGTCGCGAAGTACTCCGATCAGTTTCTCGCCCAGAGCGAATTGCGAAAACTGCTGTTTAAACGCCTGCAGCGGGAAAAAATCAGCCTGCCGTTTCCAACGTATTCCGTGCAAATGGAGCAGAAATCCGCGTGACCGAGCTGATGCAGGCGCTCGCAAACACGCCCCCGGGAAAGGCGCTCGACCTGGCCTGTGGCTCCGGGCGGCATGCCGTCTGGCTGCGGGACCGCGGCTGGGCTGTGACGGGCGTCGACCAGACACTGCCGGACCTGCCCGGCATTCACCTCATCCAGGCCGATCTGGAGGCGCATGCGTACCGGGTGCAGACAGACGAGTGGGACCTGATTGTCTGCTGGCTCTACTGGCAGGCCGATTTGCTGCCGGAAATTGCCCGGGGTATCCGGGGCGGCGGCATGGTGGCGCTGGCGGGGAAAACCAGCGGACGCTTCGCCACGTCGCTCAGCCGATTCCGCGAGGCGTTTCCGGGCTGGGCGGAAATCGCTTCGGGAGAAGACGACGGGAAGGCCTTTCTGATCGCGACTAAGCCG
>Ga0073936_10008002_pt1 | contig 13563 bp, 12 predicted proteins | sample AliMusrvi5mmetaG_FD_87041 | JGI IMG/M metagenome (GOLD analysis project Ga0073936, IMG submission 87041) | Freshwater lake bacterial and archeal communities from Alinen Mustajarvi, Finland, to study Microbial Dark Matter (Phase II) - Alinen... | ecosystem: Environmental > Aquatic > Freshwater >... | reverse complement strand
TAACCTGAGTTCGAAATAAGTAATTCTTTAAAATAGAGCTAGTTGTCCGTAGTTAGGTTCAACATCATATTTAATTGATGGTTTTTTAGGAAGGAAAGAATATGCTAACAATCCAGAGATAAGGTTTGTAAGGAAATTTCCAAAGGATCTGTGTCGGGAATGCTCAATTTGACAGATGTTCTTTAATTCATCATTAATTGTTTCGATAATTGATCTTTTTCTAAGTAATATCTTGTCATTGATCGACATAAGACAATTTTTCATGTTTCTTTTTAAACCAGTAATCAGTTGTATACCCTCAATAAATAATCGTTCAAAGAGTTTCTGCCCAATATATCCTTTATCAGCAAAGAGTTTTCCATAAATTTTTTCGAGGAATCTATCATTTTTAAGGGGTTCCCGATCATCGATATTTCCGGGAGTAATTACAAAATTCTGTATCTCCCCCTTGTCGTTAATGACCAAATGAAGCTTAAAACCAAAGAAATAACCCATTGTTGATTTTCCTCTCTGAGCTATTCCATCAAAAACTTTATGGTTGAAAATCCTTTTGTTGTTGCAAACTCTCAATGCGGTTGCATCAACAAATGATATCCCAGTACAGGAACCCAATCTCATCGTCTTCAAGAATATAACCATTGGCAAAAGTGCTTTTTGCTGAAGTTCAACAAATCTGTTATATGAAACTGTTTCAGGAAATTCGTTTGTTAGATGAACTTGCACATACTGAGTATAAAAGTGTTTTAGATTGCGATAACCACCTAAATGAAAAGCGATTAATATCGTTATCACCTCTGAATCTGAAAGTTTGCAAGGCTTATTTCGGCTCTTTTTAGCGTTGTCAGAGCGCAGTTGAGCCCCGTCCAATGTTTTACTAAAATCCTTGCAAAATTCATCTGCATAGAAGAAAATATCCATTAATTTTGAGTCTATCAACATAAGGGTTGTTTTTAAATGTATATTATTGTATTTGAGCGTCTTAATATACAAACAATCCTTATATTTTCCAAATATTTTACCTCTTTTTTTATATCGAACTCAGGTTATTAGTTTAAATAAGGTTCGTGATACTTTCCTGTAATGTTTCTGTAATTTTTGTTACAGAAACATTACAGGAAGATTACAGAAACATTACACAAAGACCGAAGTTGGTATGATGAAAGTAAATTTTAGGTAATCGGCAAATCCCACAGTTGACGCGATGAAATGTGAATTTCGTGACATTTTTTTCGCAATTGTTCTATGAATTTTATGTTTGAAAAGGCGACACCTATTTATTCTCAATACTTAATCAATCTTCATCAACAAAAACTTTCTTAAAATACCGGATAGCACAATCCTGGAGCGTTTTCAATTTAAGTTCTTCCGCAATAACCGGGGCAAGTACTTTTTGACGAAAAACCGGCCATCCTTCGGTATCTTCACCACACAATTCAATTAAACCCATTTCCTGATAAAGGGTGCAACTTCCCAGGTTGATCAGGTTCAACTTCTCCTCTTTTGTGAATTTCTGGAAAGTTAATCCTCGTTCGCGGATCCCTATCATAAAAAGAACGCCGTTTAAATCGACATCGATTCCAAACATCACTGTCAGTTGTTCGCATAAATCCTTCCAATTATCCGGTGCTTTCATTATAAAACTTTTTGCAAAAGTACGATTATTAGTTATTTGTTAAGAATCAAAAGATTCGGGAATGATTGGTTTGTAGAAGGGGCAAAAATTCTACTTTTGTAATTCGGTTATTCAAACAATTGAATTCCTTGAGCATATTATAAGCTAGAACAAATAAAATGAAGAACTTACGGATTGTTGATATTCTGAAATCGGGGCAGGAAGGCGTCGAGATTACGGTAAAGGGATGGGTTCGTACCCGCCGCGGAAGCAAAAATGTGAATTTTATTGCTTTAAATGATGGCTCAACGATTAATAATTTACAGGTCGTTGCCGATGTTGAAACCTTTGGCGAGGAAATTTTCAGGAATATCAATACAGGTGCTGCAATTGGGGTCACAGGAATACTTGTTACATCAAGTGGTTCCGGGCAAACAGTCGAATTAAAGGCTTCTGCGCTTGAAGTTATTGGAGTTTCCGATCCGGAAAAATATCCGATTCAGCCTAAACGGCATTCACTTGAATTTCTACGCGAAGTTGCTCACCTTCGCCCCCGGACTGCTACATATAGTGCAATTTTCCGTATTCGTCATGCGATGATATTTGCCATTCATAATTTCTTCAATGATCGAGGATTTTATAACGTTCATACACCTATAATCACGAGTTCAGACGCTGAAGGTGCTGGCGAGATGTTTCGCGTTACTACATTACCAGCCAAAGGTGCACCCATAAATGAGGAAGGGAATATTGATTATAGCCAGGATTTCTTTGGAAAGGCAACCAATCTGACTGTTTCCGGACAGCTCGAAGGGGAGTTGTTTGCTATGGCATTATCAAGGATTTACACTTTCGGCCCGACATTCCGTGCCGAAAATTCAAATACTTCACGTCATCTTGCTGAATTCTGGATGGTTGAGCCGGAAGTGGCATTTTTCGATCTGAATGATAACATGGATTTGGCGGAAGAGTTTCTCAAGTACCTGATAAAATACGCGTTGGATCATTGTCTGGATGATCTTCTTTTCTTAAGCAGTAGATTAGTTGAAGAGGAGAAGAGCAAGCCTGCCGATCAGCGTTCGATGGAATTGATTGAAAAGCTCAAATTTGTAGCCGATAATGATTTTGTGAGGCTTACCTATACTGATGCAATCGAAATTCTTAAGAATTCGAAGCAAAATAAAAAAGGAAAGTTCCAATATCCAATAACTGGTTACGGTGCAGATTTACAGAGCGAACACGAACGATTCCTTGTTGAGGTAGAATTCAAAAAACCGGTCATTCTTACAAATTATCCGAAAGAGATCAAAGCTTTCTATATGCGCATGGACGACAATAATGAAACGGTTTCTGCGATGGATGTTTTGTTCCCTCAGATCGGGGAGATCATCGGGGGGTCGCAGCGTGAAGAACGGCTCGATAAGCTGGAAAAAAGGATGGATGAAATGAATATTCCCAAAGAGGATATGCAATGGTATCTTGATACACGCCGGTTTGGCGGATGTCCTCACGCTGGTTTCGGTCTGGGTTTCGAAAGGCTTCTTCTTTTTGTAACGGGAATGGGTAATATCCGCGACGTGATTCCTTTCGCGCGTACACCTAAAAATTGTGAGTTTTAATAATGCAGATCAATGACAATGGTTTTATGTTTCAACCATTGTCATGTCATCAATAATGTTTTAATCCAAATATTTGAGACCCCGAAGAATCATATTCTGCCGGGGTTTTTACTGTTTTGTTCGGTTGCTTGATATTTTTTTTTACCTTTCGGACGAAAACAGGTAAATCAGAATATGCAGAAACTAAGTTTACAACAGAAACTACTACAAAAGCTTTCACCACAGCAGATACAGGTTATCAAGTTGTTGGAGCTGCCTGGTTTGCTGCTTGAACAACGAATTAAAAAAGAACTTGAAGAGAATCCGGTACTCGAAATCGAAAGTGAAGATTATGGATCGCCCGATGAGGACAATTCCAACGACTTAAAATCAAATGAAGACCACGATAATGAAGAGTTTTCGGTAAGTGATTACCTGAATGAGGAAGACGAACCTGGCTACCGTTACAACACTCAAAATACCTCGAAAGACGATAAGGCGACCGATATTCCTTTTTCGGATGGCACCTCTTTTCATGAATATCTTCAGGATCAGATGAATATGGAAATGCTCAATGAGCGTGATGTTATTCTGGCTGAGCATATCATTGGAAATATTGACGAAGATGGTTATTTACGTCGGGATATTGCGTCAATTGTTGATGATCTTGAGTTTACCCAAAATGTAAAGACCAGCGAGCTCGAATTGATAAAGATTCTTAGGATCATCCAGAACCTTGAGCCACCTGGTGTTGGAGCCCGAAATCTAAGAGAGTGCCTCCGGTTGCAGCTTTATCGCAAAGGTGACCATAAACCTGAAATCAAATTGGCCGGACAAATTCTTCGTGATGCATTTGATGAGTTACACGTAAGCATTTCGATAAAATTGCAAGGAAATTTGGTGTTGATGAAGAGACACTTAAAGGTGCAATAGATGAAATTCTTAAACTAAATCCCAAACCGGGCAGTTCGTTTAGTAACAACATTAGCCAGGGAAATCAGGCAATCATTCCTGACTTTATTCTCGAAGTTGTTGATGATGAACTGCAGTTGAGCCTTAACCAAAAGAATGTACCCGAACTGAATATTAGTCGACATTATTCAAACATGCTCCGTTCGTATCAGGATAATCGTAAATCGATGACCCGTGATGTAAAGGATGCTGTTCTTTTTGTGAAGCAAAAGATCGATTCTGCCAAATGGTTTATTGATGCAATAAAGCAGAGGCAGGAGACCCTTATGCTTGTGATGACCGAGATCCTGATGTATCAGAAGGATTATTTTATGGAAGGTGATGAAACGAAAATGCGCCCAATGATTCTGAAGGATATAGCCGATCGCACTGGACTTGATATTTCGACCATTTCGAGGGTGTCGAACAGTAAATATATCCAGACCCATTTTGGAATTTATCCGTTGAAATTCTTTTTCTCCGAGTCGATGCAAAAAGATACAGGGGAGGAGGTCTCGACACGCGAGATTAAATCGATATTGCGGGAATGTATTGATGGCGAGAGTAAACGGAAACCCCTCAATGACGATGATCTCACTCAGATTCTCAATGACAAAGGGTATGAAATCGCGCGCAGAACTGTTGCGAAATACCGCGAACAACTCGATATTCCGGTTGCCCGTATGCGTAAGGAGCTCTGATTTATCACGCTTTTCAATCCTATCAGATATAAAAAATAACCCGGCTCAAGATTTGGCTGGGTTATTTTTTGGAATATAATTCCTGTTTTCAACAATATCTTATTCTGATGGTATCAGACGATAAATTTATATCCAATACCTTTAAGTGTACGGATGTGATCATTTCCAATCTTCTCGCGCAGCTTTCTGATGTGCACGTCGATCGTCCGATCGCCAACAATAACGTTATTTCCCCATACTGCCTTGTAAATTTCGTCGCGGGTGAATACTTTATCTGGTTTGGACACAAGTAACGAAAGCAGTTCAAATTCTTTCCTTGGCAAGGTAAGTTCCTTTCCATCAATTTTCAGGATGTAACGTTCCTTATCAATTACGATATCGCCTATATTAATAATCTTGTCATTTTCGGCAGCATCTGCGCCAATTCCTCCGGCCCTTTTAAGCAGAGCCTTAACGCGGCTGATTAATACTTTTGGGCGGATGGGCTTCGTTATGTAATCATCAGCTCCAGCTTCGAAGCCTGCTATCTGCGAATAATCTTCACCACGAGCCGTCAGAAACGCAATTATCACGTTTTTGCAACATGAAAGCTTCCTTATTTCTTCGCATGCAGCTATCCCATCCATCTCGGGCATCATTACATCGAGAATTACAAGATCCGGCTTCACCTTGCCTGCCATTTCGATTGCTTCCAGCCCATTGCGGGCAGAATATACCTTAAAGCCTTCACGTTGAAGATTGTAGCTGACAAATTCAAGAATATCTTCCTCGTCGTCTACAAGAAGAATTCGCGGAGTATTATCTTTTTCTACCATGATTTTTATAGTCTGAATTCGTATTTTACCAAGAATTAAATTTAGCAATAAAAGGCATATCCCGATAGCCGGAAGAAATTATTTTTTACTTGTTATACTTTTCAAGCATAAAGGTAAAAGTTGTCCCCTTGTCAGTTTGACTTTTAACATGTATCGTTTGTTCATGAGCTTCAATAATATGTTTGACAATCGATAGTCCAAGTCCCGTACCACCTTGCATTCTTGACCGACTTTTATCAACCCTGTAAAAGCGTTCAAAAATACGGAGCATGTCTTTTTTCTCCATTCCAATGCCATCGTCGCTAACCTCTATAAGCACCATTTTATCCATATCGTAAAAACCGACATTCACGTTGCCCCCTTTTTTGCCATATTTAATGGCATTTCCGACCAGGTTGCTGATGACTTCAAAGATTCGCTTCTTATCGGCTTTGACAATCAATGGCTTATTTGCTTTTACGTTGAGGTTCATACTGATCCTTCTTCCATTCGCATCGCGAAGCTCAAGCTCAAATACCTCTTCCGTTAGTTTGATCAGGTCGAACGGTTCTATGTTCAGTTTCATCTCGCCCGATTCGAGCTTTGTGATTGATTCGAGGTCTTCGACAATGCTGATCATCCTGTCGATGCTTTTTTCGGTTCGCTCGAGGTAAAGGCGATTGATTTTGGGATCCTCCAACCCTCCGTCAAGCAAGGTGAGTATATACCCCTGTATATTAAATATCGGCGTTTTAAGTTCGTGCGAAACATTCCCAACGAAATCTTTCCGGTACTTTTCGAGATCGCGCAGCCTGTCGATCTCTGCCAGTTTATCTTCTGCCCATAGTTTAACTTCCTGATCTACTTCTGCAATAATATCTGTTTTACCATTAATCAGTCGTGTCAGCCTTTTACCTTCGATGGGAACTTCACGGATCGTTTTATAGATTGGGGTGATTTTGTCATTAATAAGTACCGACAGAATATAGATGATAGCGAAATAGGTTACCAGAAATATGATCGGAATGAAAATAACCATCCATGTTTCCCATCCCAGCCAATTCGATATTAACACCAAAACACCCGTAAAGACAGTGATAGTGACCGAGGCTAAAAATGAAAGCATTCGTGGTGAAATTGACTTTATTGAAATCATCGTCGGTAATTATTAAAAATACAGCAAGTAAAGGTATATTTATTTATCCTTTCCCACCACGCTCTGTTGCTATTCACTTATTAACATTTATTTAATACAATATAGGTTGATTGGAACCCCTAACAAAAATACATTTGTAGGCTCGATAAAGTTCAATCTTTAATGGAAAAATTCTATTCGCTTATTTGGTTTGTTTTGGGGATGCTATTCACGTGGGTCGTTTTGACTATTTCGCGTAACCGCAAAAGGACTGCCAAAGCTGAAACGAATCTGCCTGAACCCTCCTCGTTTTCGGAATCGTCGTTAAAAGCAGAAAGTATATTGGTGAAAACAACCGAAGATTCTTCGAATGCTATCATCATGATTTCTAAAGCATATTACCTGGCAATAACCGGATTCCACTCTGAGAATAAGGACCTTCTTGGCGAGATTGAAGCGGAGATCGAAGAATTTAACCAGAGAGTAAGAAAGCTAAAGGCAAAAACTTTTGTGATCCTCCAGCAGCTTCAGCAGGGGTCGATCGAAACGGGCCACTACTATGTGCAGATTGTCGATTATTTGCGCGAAATGGCGCATTCGATTAAATACGTGGTCTTGCCGCTCAACGAACATCTGAAGAATAACCATAAACCTTTCGCCGAAGATCAATTTAACGAGCTGACCCAGTTCAGTAGCCAGGTTACGGACTTCCTGAATTTTGCGCTGCATATTATCAAGGAGTCGCGGTTTGAGCAAATCGATGAGCTGATTCAGAAGCGCCAGTCGATACACGAATCGATGCGCGAGCAAGAGAAGCGCGAGATCCACCGAATCAGAAGAAAAGAGACCAATTCGAGCAACTCGGTCTTGTACTTTGGCGTGATGTCGGAAACGAAGCACTTGCTTTTACAAACAGTTAATTTGCTGAAAGCGACACGCGATTTTGTCTCCTATACAAAATCCTGATTTATCGGGGGTTTGGTTGTCAGGTTTTTAGGATTGCCATGTACTTTAAACATCTCTTTGTTCTGTTAAAGGCTTTTAATCTCGTTCATAATGGCTTAGGGTAATAGTCGGGTGTAAAAAACACAGCTTAATGCCTATTGATATTCAGGTAATTATATCTGGATAGGTGCAATATTGGCAAAATCATTCAAAATAATCGCGTTCCGCGTTTTAATCAGCTATTCCTGCATAAGAATGTTATAAATTTGCACCCTTAAATACTGAGATTAATTAAATTGCTAAAGTTATGAATCTGGACAAAATTTTCGGATTTCTTGTTCCTAAAGACCGCAAGTTCTTTCCTTTGTTTAATCAAGCCGCCGATAATCTGGTAGTCGCTTCAGAATTGCTGATCAAATTAATGGGTGAAAATGATCTTGCTCAACGCGAAGTGTATATCAAGCTGATAAAAGAAGCGGAGCACAAGGGCGACGACATTACCCATGCTCTTCTTATCGAGTTGAACGGCACGTTCATTACACCTTTTGATCGTGAGGACATTCATCAGCTTATCTCGACCATGGATGATGTGGTCGATTACATTCATACCGCTTCTACAAGGGTCCATTTTTACAAGCTGCCCATATTTCCCGAAGAATTTGTTAAAATTGCTGACTACATTCATGCAGCCAATAAAGAGATTCAAATGGTGCTTAGGAGTGTGCACAATGCATCCGATTTCCTGAAATTCACCGATGCATGCGCGCGAATCAGCGAATTCGAAAGTGAAGTGGATTACCTGTACCAGGAATATCTCTCCGATCTGTTCGAATCGGAAACCAACGCTATTGACCTGATTAAAAAGCGCGATATACTGGCCTCTCTCGAAAAGGCAATTGACAAATGTGATGACGTAGCCAACGTCTTTTCCTCAATCATCGTTAAAATATCATAAACAGAATTGGCCGTTCCTTTTTTTGGAAGGGAATGGCCGGTTTTAATATGCTCAATATTAATTGACACCTTATGGAATTTACCATTTTAATTGCCATTATCGTTCTGGCTTTTATTTTCGATTTTATAAATGGCTTTCACGATGCTGCAAACTCTATTGCTACCGTCGTATCCACAAAAGTGTTAACCCCTTTACAGGCTGTGATCTGGGCCGCATTCTTCAACTTTGCTGCTTATGCAATATTTGAATTGAAAATAGCGGACACTATAGCTAAAGTAGTTGATACAAATATGATCAACCTCCAGGTGATATTGGCGGGTATCATCGCTGCAATTATCTGGAACCTGATTACCTGGTACCTCGGAATCCCTTCAAGCTCGTCGCACACACTTGTCGGAGGATTCGCCGGCGCCGCTATTACCTATGCGGGTTGGGGCGTTGTTCATACGCAGGTCATACTGAAAATTGCTGCTTTTATTTTCCTTGCCCCGATTCTGGGTATGTTGCTTTCGTATTTGATTTCGATCGCGCTCTTGTGGATTTTTAAGAATTTCAACCCTTTCAGATTGAAAAGGTGGTTTAAGATCGGACAGTTACTCTCTTCGGCGATGTTCAGTCTTGGACATGGCGGAAACGACGCGCAGAAAGTAATGGGAATTATCGCAGCTTCGTTACTTGTCTTTTTTAAAGGGGTCGATCCTGCAATGATCCCCCAATGGGCCCATATTACCTTTAATGCTGCCGGGAAAATGCATACCATCCCCCTTTGGATCGTATTTGGCTGTTATACTGCCATTTCTGCAGGGACCATGCTTGGCGGATGGCGGATTATCCGCACAATGGGCGGAAAGATTACCAAGCTTACCCCTTTTGAAGGCGTTGCTGCTGAAAGTGCGGGGGCGATGTTACTCTTTGGTACAGAAGCATTCGGTATTCCCGTAAGTACAACTCATACAATTACCGGAGCAATCATGGGCGTCGGATTAACGAAACGTGTTTCCGCTGTTCGGTGGGGAGTTACGGTGAATTTGCTTTACGCCTGGATCCTGACTATTCCCGTTTCGATGGTTTTGGCCGCAACGATTTATTGGATCTTTAAATTGCTTAACTTCGGTTAAATCAATCATCAGGATATAAAAAGAGGTGAAGTATTATTCAATGAATACTTCACCTCTTTTTATTTGGGCTCTTATTTCGTTACCGGATGGGGTGGAATAAAACAGAAAGCATGACTAATTCATTAACTGAAAGAGCCATGCCTTCACCCCTGACCGCACAGTTAAATATCAATTGATTCGATAGCCTCGTATCTAGCGGTTCGATACGCCCGTATCGAATGATTCGATAGCCTCGTATCGAACGGCTCTATACGCTCGTATAGAACGACTCGATAGCCGGATATCGAACGACTCTATACGCTCGTATAGAGCGACTCGATATTTAATCGTTTACATTCAATACATAATCAAATATGAAAGTTCGGGGTTCCTTCAATAATTGTGCTGAAGCCGAAAATTGGGTGGTGATACTTAGTTTGTAATCGCCGGGAACCACATTTATAGGTACGATGAATGATATTTTCGACGGATCGTTTACTAACAGCGATGTCGGCGGGATCGTAAAGACGTCGGAAGTTGTCTGGTTGGTGAGGAATAACCCTATTGATGGGTTATCTCCAACGATTTTAATTTTGCTGCCTGTAAGGTTAGCACCTCCGCCCATGGTGAGCCGGGTGTTGACTTCGCCCGACATAACATCGGTCACCGTGTTGATAATTAACCCCGAAGCGGCCATCCCGCGTACATTTACTACGGTTGCATTTACCGCGTTGCGGAGTTCTGCAGTGGGGGCAATGCGTACCGAAAGGCTGTTGGTAGAGCTGTCCCATGATGCGTTGTCGCCTATAAATGTGCCGTTTACACCAAGGTTGAAATAACCCAAACCAAAGCTGACCGAGGCTCCGTTGGCAATTTGCTCAATGGCTATGGCCTGGAGAATGTCGATCGATGACTTTAGAGAGGTAGGGTTGAGGTCTGTGCGCCGCGAAACGGCAATGTTAATTAAGTCGTCATCGTTAAGCGATTTGCTGGTTACTACGCGACCAAAGCGGTCGTCTTTTCGTTCGGTTAGTGGTAAGTCGTAAAGTTCCACAATAACACTGTTTCTTTCATTTGTTGCCATAATGATTGGTTTTTTGAGGATAAATATTTAGATATTACTAAAAATTCAAATTGGTTTTCCGTAAGATTTGGGCATTTTGTTGTTTATACGGATGGCTATTTACAAAGTTTCGGGGCTCAATATAAAAGAAACAGGTTTTTATGAATTTAATGAATGGTTTTATAATGGATATAAAACGGAAGTCCCCGGAGGTTATGGAAACCTTCGGGGACTATCGATTAAACTGAACCCTTCGAGTGGTTGAAAACCCTCGAAGCGGTGATATCGAATCTTTAATAAAGCGGTGAACGATGGCCCTGAAAGGGTTTGCAACCGCTTTCAGGGCCATCATTTACTTCAACTCCAGAATCATTGAGGTCTTAGCCGGAACGATGATGTTATTCAAATCGTTCACCACATTGCCCGACATGATTTCCTTACCCGATGTGAACCCTTTGAGTGATTCAGCAAAACGGGTGGTATTCAATGTTTTCGATTCGGAATTGGTATTCAGGATGACCATTACAGTCTCTTTTTCGTTATACCTGAAATAGACATAGAAATTATCCATCGGGTAGTAGTGTTTCATCTTTCCATGATGGATCAGCTCTTTCCCCTTTCTCCAGTTCACGAGTTTCTTCATATATTGCTGAACGTCAAGCTGGGCAGCAGTCAGTCCGACACCCTTAAACCCATCGATCGGGTCACCCTGCCATCCGCCCGGGAAATCTTTACGCATCGCGCCGTCGCCGTCACGTTTGTATCCGGTCATTAAGATTTCACTGCCATAGTACACCTGCGGTATGCCACGTGTGGTCATAAGGAAGGTCATGGCTGTTTTAAATTTGGGAATGTCTTCGCCAATAGCTGTGAAGAATCGCTCTGTATCATGATTTTCGGCAAAGATGACAAGATTATCCGCTTTCGGATAGAGGTAATCGAGCGCCAATGTTTCGTAAAGGCGGTTCATTCCGTCCTTCTCATTCATCGATTGGACAATGGCATTCTGAGTAGGAAAATCCATCAGGCTTGGAAGATAGGAAACATATCCGTTAGGATTGACTTTCCCTTTCTGCCAGAATGCAACGGCAGCAGGGTTGGTATTCCACTCTTCGCCAACGATATTGAAATTCGGATACTCGTCAATCACCTGGCGGGTCCAGTCCGACATCATTTGTTTGTCGGGGTAAGGATACGTATCCATCCTGATCCCATCAAGACCGACGTATTCAATCCACCAGATCGAGTTCTGGATCAGGTATTTGGCTACGTAAGGATTGCGCTGGTTCAGGTCGGGCATTGAGGGGACGAACCAGCCATCTGTAAATTCCTTCGCGTCGATTTCAGAACCGTAAGGGTCTTGCACAGTTGACTTCTTGTGATTGGTGATCTTAAAGTCGGGATATTCGTTAAGCCAGTCTTTCATTGGCATGTCTTTCATCCACCAATGACTCGATCCGCAATGGTTAAAAATCATGTCCATCACCATCTTAATCCCCTTTTTCTTAGCCTCGAGGCTTAGGGTTTGATAGTCGGCATTCGTGCCAAACCTTGGGTCGACCTTGTAAAAGTCAGTCGTCGAATACCCGTGATAGGATACGCCCGGCATGTTGTTTTCGAGAACCGGGTTTACCCAGATAGCCGTGTAGCCGTTATCTTTGATATAGTCAAGGTGATCCTGGATCCCTTTGAGGTCACCGCCATGACGTCCGTTGGGGTCGGTACGGTTGGCTTTTTCAAGAGCGTCGGGCGTGGAGTCGTTTGAGGGATCTCCGTTGACAAAGCGGTCAGGCATAATCAGGTACATCACGTCGGTGGTGTTGAACCCAACCCGCTGCGAAGAACCTTTCTCACGCCCTTTTAACTCATAAGTGGTCGCAACAATCGTTTTACCGTTTTGCTTGAATGCGATTTCGAACTTACCCGGCTTTACATTGGGCGACAGGCGCAGATCGAGGAAGAGGTAATTGGGGTTCTCGACAGATGACGAACTCACAAGTTCCACCCCTTCATACTTGATTTCAGGGCGGGTTTCAGATATCCGTTCACCGTAAACCATTAATTGGAGCGATGGATTTTTGAAGCCTGTCCACCAGAAAGGCGGCTCGACCCTGTTAAGTGTCGGTTTGTTAGCTGCCAGGATCGGGATCATGGTAAGCAATACAACGGCGAATAGCGCAATTGAATTGATGGTTAATTGTTTAAATCTCATAGTGATCGTATTTAAGTTGAACTTCTGTTACTGTATTGCCATCCATAAAGTGCTCCTGATCATAGATTGTGATAGTCAGCTGCTGATCCGAAAGGTTTTCGATGCAAACGGTGTCCTTGCTCACATTTATTTGAAGGGTTGCATTCCGGAAGTTAATCCTGAAGGAGTAGGATCTCCACTTGTCGGGAACGATAGGCGCAAATGATAGTTGTCCTTTGCGAATTCTCATGCCGCCAAACCCTTTTACAAAAGACATCCAGGTTCCGCCCATCGAAGTGATGTGACATCCGTCGGATGTGTCGTTGTTGTAATCATCAAGATCGAGGCGGGCAGTTCGGATGTACATCTCATAAGCTTTTTCCTCGTACCCGATCGCACTGGCAAGAATGGTATGAATGCAAGGCGACAACGACGACTCGTGAACGGTGAGCGGTTCATAAAAGTCGAAATGCCTTTTGATGGTCTCTTTGTCGAAGTCATCTTCAAAGAGGAACATGCTT
>Ga0073936_10007999_pt1 | contig 13565 bp, 11 predicted proteins | sample AliMusrvi5mmetaG_FD_87041 | JGI IMG/M metagenome (GOLD analysis project Ga0073936, IMG submission 87041) | Freshwater lake bacterial and archeal communities from Alinen Mustajarvi, Finland, to study Microbial Dark Matter (Phase II) - Alinen... | ecosystem: Environmental > Aquatic > Freshwater >... | reverse complement strand
GACTGATGCATGGATTTTATTAGCGGTAATGATATTTACACGAGATAATCTCAATAGCATTTTCAGATACTGAGTAGATCAGGCGATGTTCATCTGATATTCTACGTGACCAGTATCCTGTGTACTCATGTTTTAAAGGTTCTGGTTTTCCCTTACCAGCAAATGGTTCCCGACGGGCTTCCTCAATTAATTCAGTAATTTTCTTGAAATATTTGGGGTTATTTACTTGCCAGTCATTGAAATCACTAAATGAGGAACCCCTAAAAATTACATCCCGTTTCACATTGTCGGAGGTTTATTTTTAGAGCTTTTCAACGTATGATTTGAACTCATCACCCGAAAACTTTATTACTGGTTCTGCTACAATATTATCAAGCAAATGTTTTTCATTTGCCGGGTTCATCGTAAGATAGGTTGTTTCATCGGGCTCTGAGGTTATGGTAATCGTAATCTCTTTTTGACCGAATAACTTTTTGATTGACGAAATGAGATTTGAATCGATCTCATTGGCGCTTAATTTATAGATCGCTTCCATGATTTTAAAATACAATTACAAACAAATTTAGTGATATTTGGAACGAAATCCAACTAAAAACAGTGATTCTAAATAAGACCTTCGGATAAATGTAGCTTCACTTATTAATCGTGGATTATTTTTTGTCCATATCCGCCAGTAGTCGGACGCAGTCCGCCAGCTGGCGGAACAGATTAAGAAATCATTCTTGAGAGGCATAGCCTCGAAACATCGTGTAACAACGGATTTTAATCCTTAGTTTCAAAATGATCCGGGCCGATGGCACTTTGGTAATTGCAAAGATGTTGTACCATTTTAAATTTCGGTGCGTTGCACCTCCTGGTCTTTGACGATTAATCTTCTACAAATATCGGGGTGCTCTGCACCTCAGTTTACATGGAAGAGGTTGTATCAATAGTCCTTTGTGCAACTTAGCGCATAAAAAGTCCGTTATAACCGCAAAGTACGCGAAGAAGGCGCAATGAACGCAAATTAAGTTTTAGCGTTATGCCAGCCTCAATTCAACCCCACATCCTGTTTCTTGCTTTTCCGTTTTTTGGAACCGTCGTCACCATAAGTGTAATTGTACTGATAGCTGTTCTTATACGAATACCTGTAGTAGGAACCGTAACGGTAATACTTGGAGTAGGAGTACCCGAACTTATTTGGACGGATATCGTTCACCACGATGGCCATATGATTGATCATCTTCTTTGCTTCGTAATGGTTGATCATCTCGATCTCCTGCTTGCGCGAGATCCCATAACGGAGGATAAAGATGTTCAGATCGGAGTACTGAGCCGCGATCAGACCGTCGGTAACAAAAGATACCGGAGCATTATCGAGGATAATAAAATCGTAAACGGTACGGAGCTTTTCGAGTAACGCCTTCATTTCGGGCTTCCCTAATAACTCTGCCGGATTGGGTGGAATCGGTCCTGACAATAACACTGCGACATTGTTGATCGTGGAGGGTACGATGACCTGTTCCAGTGTGTCGTAACCGATCAGATAGGTGCTCAGACCGTGTTCGTTCGTGAGGTTAAATGCGCTGTGGAGCTTTGGCTTGCGAAGGTCACATCCGATGATCAGCACTTTCTTTTCGTTCATTGCAAGGATGGTTGCGAGGTTTACCGAGATAAATGTCTTCCCTTCCCCCGGATGGGTAGATTGTACAGAGATCACCTTACATTTTTCATCCGTCAGCATGTATTGAATGTTTGTACGAAAAGCCCGGAACGATTCGGAGATGACCGACTTTGGATTTTCGTTTACACTGAGCACATTCCCTGACTCATCATGCATAATGTTCCCGATAATGGGCACAGTTGTATTGTTTTCGACATCTTCCTGTGTACGGACAAAGACATCGAACAGGTCGATCAGGAGGAAAGCCAGGAGTGGCAAACCGATCCCCAATATGAGACCAATCAGCAGGATCAGGCTGCGTGGAAGGCCGATAAGTTTTGCAGCGTCTGGGCGGGCCATGTCGATGACCTGTACATCGGGTACACTCGAAGCCAGGGTGATGTTGGTTTCGGCCCGTTTCTTCAACAGGAAGGTATAAAGGTCGTTGGTTACGTTGAACTGCCGCTGTATCTCGATCATCTGCTGCTCTTTCTGAGGCAGTTTGTTCAGTTGGGTATTGATTCCAACCTGTCGTTCCTTGAGACTGCTGATTGATTTTTCAGCATTGCCGATAAGGTTGCGCAGGTTCTCGCTCAGCTGACTCCTTGTCTGGGCCAGCTCCTTGTCGATCAGTGCCAGTGCAGGATTGTTCTCCTTGGTGCTGAATGAGATAATCTGCCTGCGGTTGTAAAGTTCACCTAATTTAACGACCAGTGAATTCAACGCCATATCCTGGATGCCTACAACCGAAGGGGAGATCAGTTGTTTCTGGTTACCTGGTTCGTTGAGGTAGGCGAGGATGTTGTTGAAGTAGTCGAGCTGCATCTGGCTGGTAGCCCTTTGTGATTCGATATCCTTGAGGTTATTCATCACGAGTGACCCCTCTGTAGTGAGGTCGATCACATTGTTTTGTGAGCGGAAATTGGCATACCGTGTTCCTGCGCTGGTCATCGAGTCGGAAATTCCTGTGAGCTGGTTATTGATAAAATCGAGTGACCTTTTCTGCGCCTCGTTCTGAAGGTTCATCTTATTGTCGGTATAGACCTTGAGCAGTTCATTTAAGAATTCACCATCTTTTACAGGTTCATCGCTTTGTATTGTACACTGGATAATATCGCTTAATTTTGTTTTCAAAGCAACTTTTAGTCTTGTCTGGTAATCGAATGTAGTCTGGTTAAGGTCGTTGAATACAAACTTATAGTGTCCGTCGGGAACCTGCTCGATACCCGGTTTTTTACTGAGTGTAAAGTTAAAATAAGGATTGATGAATGGTTTGCCATAGGTTCCTTTTCCTTCGAATTTAATCTCAGTGGGAACGTTGTTTACCTTGCTTTTACCTTCAATGGTGATTGCATAATCGTTTCCTGAAGAGGGGGTAATATAGATCGGTACGCCACGCATATTGAGAAAGTTATGGGCTTCTTCCACTACAAATGGTTCCTCCTTATAGATACCTGTCCAGATGAGCAGGTCTTTTTTATACCAGCTGGTAGTCCAGCGGAGGTTAAGCAGTGTCTGGTTGATCGGGTAAAAGGAGGTGAGGATCTCGATCTGGTTGTAGATGTTGTTCTGCGGCTGGTCGACCACCCCCTGGAACATGTTTTTCATGTCGATCCCCAATCCGCTCGATTTTTCGGGAACAAGGATCGTCGCGCCAACCGTGTATACCGGTTTGGTCAGTTTGGTGTAGAAGTAAGCCGCCGAGAGCCCCAGCGCACCAAACAGCAGGAACCACTGCCAGTGTTTAACTATTAAATAGACTATTTTTTTAAAGTCGAAACCTTCTTCCTGTTCTCTAAGATCGATGTTGTTTTCGGCTGCCATATTGATGTAATTCTATTGTTGTTTGTATTTTTTTAGGCTTTAGGCTTTTAGGGGTTAACGTAAGACGAGGATAAAGCCCAGGACGGTTACCATCACCGATACTGAAGAGAGGACCAGTGAGTAGGCCTGGCTGTTCAGCTGTACGTTCTTGTGTTTATCGGGACGTACGATGACGTTGTCGTTGGGGTGCAGGTAAAATGCTTCGGAGAGGTAGACATCCTTGGAGGTGAGGTCGAGCATGTAGGTTTTGTTCCCTTCGGCCGAAGGGCGGACCACCATCACATCCTTGATCGTTGCATAATCGGTATTGCCGTTGGCCATTGCTAACGCTTCGATCAGGTTAATGGAGTTGTTGTAGTTGTAATAGACACCCGGGTTACGGACTTCGCCCATCACCGTGATCTTAAAGTTGAGCAATTTCACTTTTACGATCGCATCTTTGAGTGATTCGTCCGCCTTTTTCTGGACGATCTGTTCAATTTCTGATTGTGTGTGGCCTACTACCTTCAGCTTACCTAACATCGGGAGTTTTAAATCACCCTCTTTGTCGATTTCGAAACCGTAGAGGTAGGCGCCACTTGGGGTTGTGAATTTCAAATATGACTGACCTCCTACGTTTGTTTCCATTGTTGATTCAGGATTGTAAAGGAGATTGACGTCGTTGTTTGTTGATTTAATGCTCACATAGAGGATATCGCCAGTTTCGAGGAGATGTTGTGTAGTCTGGGTGGGTAATCCCTTAATCACCTCGTTTTGTGCAACATCTTTCAGGTAGACGAGCTCTTTTGTGCTTCTGCAAGAGAATACTGCCAGCAGTGAGAAGAGATATACGAGTTTTAAATAGTTCTTCATAATTGAAATTATTTTTGTGATCTATAGTATGCTGTAATGTTTGTTCGTGATTAAGGGGACAAAGATAGAAAAATTAAATTGTCTTCATATTTGGTAGTTCTGTCTTTGCGAGGAGCGTTGAAGAACCTGTTGTTCCTGAAGGAACGGGATGATGTTGCTTCGAGTCATGAGATTGCTTCGCTACGCTCGCAATGACAGCTTCGCTACGCTCGCAATGACAGAGTCGAGTGGTGAGGCTGCTTCGCTACGCTCGCAATGACAGAGTCGAGTGGTGAGGCTGCTTCGCTTCGCTCGCAGTGACAGTTCCATGGGGAGTCCTCCTTGCAATGACAGCTAATCAAGATCTTCGTATAAGTCTGTCCACTCCGGATTAAATTTGTTAATCATGGCAATCTTTTTTGCCCTGGAGCCTCCTTGATTTGCTTTTCCCTTGCTATAGCTTCTACTATATCGAAAAAGGCTTCGTAATATACCAATTCACTGATGTTGTACCTTGCAGAGAAGGAATTGGCATACATTTTTGTTTTATGCTCCCATATCCGTTTCCTTAAAGCGGATGTTACCCCTGTATAAAGGACAGTATGGTTTTTATTTGTGATGATGTATGTGTGATAAGTCTTGAATTCCATGGTTTGCTTCGAGTCATGAGATTGCTTCGCTACACTCGCAATGACAGCTTCGCTTCGCTCGCAGTGACAGAGTCGAGTGGTGAGGCTGCTTCGCTTCGCTCGCAGTGACAGAGTCGAGTGGTGAGGCTGCTTCGTCGTCGTTCCTCCTCCTCGCAATGCGCTCGCAATGACTTGTGTTAGGTCTGTCTTTGCGAGGAGTGTTGAAGAACCTGTTGTTCCTGAAGGAACGGGATGATGTTGATGCGACGAAGCAATCTCATGATGGGGTGCATTGCTTCGAGTGGTGAGGCTGCTTCGCTTCGCTCGCAGTGACAGTTCTATGGGGGAGTCCTCCTTGCAATGACAGAGTCGAGTGGTGAGGCTGCTTACAGCTTCGCCCCTTCACTCCCATTGAGGAGATCATTCTTACAAATGTAATCCGGCTAAATGGCCGGATTTTTTATTGTCACAAAATTAGGAACAATCACCGGATTGTTACCTATTTTTAAATCGACATCTGTCAATCTTAATGGTATAGTAACAAATCAACTGAAATCTAAACAGGGTTAAAGTACTTGATTTTAGAAATATTCAACATCGCAAAATCCTAATCGCACACAGGCTTTCAAAGGCCATTTTTTCTATTTAAACCGAACCAAAGATAACCAAACTATCATCTCGATTAAATATTACCTGTATTGATTGATAAGTGTAGGTAATATCCAGACAGCTGTACCACAATTTACAACAGATGTACCTGTTTTATGCTTTTCTGTCGTTCAAACCTGTTATTAATATTTGAATATTGCTGGTTCATTGCAGCTGGTTTTACACAGCTTCGCTTCCTGAGTCACACATTGCGCCCGTTGTATAAAATATTCACTCGCGGTTATCAAACCCGTTCTGATCTACTTCAATTGGTTAAATAGTGTTCTAAAACCAACCTGTTTCAGAATAATATCGCGCAATTGACTGATTTTAACCCGCTCCTGAAGCATTGAGTCGCGGTAGCGAATGGTTACCGTTTGGTCGCCGGCTGATTCATGATCGACCGTGACACAAAATGGTGTTCCAATGGCATCCTGGCGCCGGTACCGTTTGCCAATCGAATCCTTCTCGTCGTACTGGCAATTGAAATCGAATTTCAACTCATCGATGATCTCCCTTGCTATTTCGGGAAGGCCATCTTTTTTAATTAAAGGCATTACCGCGAGTTTTACCGGTGCAATAGGGGCAGGTAAACGGAGTACAACCCGTGTGTCTTTTTGTCCGTTGGCATCTTCAACAACTTCTTCGTGATAAGCGGCTGAAATGATCTGAAGGAACATCCGGTCAACGCCAATCGATGTCTCTACAACAAACGGGACATAGGACTGGTTTAGTTCCGGATCGAAATATTGTATCTTTTTACCCGAGAATTTCTGGTGCTGCGACAGATCATAATCTGTGCGTGAATGGATCCCTTCAACTTCTTTAAAACCAAAGGGGAACTTGTACTCGATATCGACTGCTGCATTGGCGTAATGGGCCAGTTTTTCGTGCACGTGGAAGCGATAATTCTCATTGCCAAATCCCAGCGCCTGGTGCCATTTAATCCTCAGTTCCTTCCATTTCTCGAACCATTCGAGCTCGGTACCTGGTCGGACAAAAAACTGAAGTTCCATCTGTTCAAATTCGCGCATGCGAAAGATAAACTGACGTGCGACAATCTCATTCCTGAAAGCCTTTCCAATCTGGGCAATCCCAAAAGGTATTTTCATCCTACCCGATTTCTGGACATTCATATAATTGACGAAGATCCCCTGCGCCGTCTCGGGACGCAGGTAAACTTTCAATGCTCCGTCGGCTGTTGAACCCATTTCGGTTGAGAACATCAGGTTAAACTGACGCACTTCGGTCCAGTTGCGTGTTCCGGAGATGGGGCAGACGATTTCATTGTCCTCGATGATCTGCTTTAATTCAACCAGATCAGCTTTGTTCAAGGCTTCAGCGAAACGGTTGTGCAATTCGTCCCATTTTGCCTGGTTCTCGAGCACCCTGCCATTTGTAGCGCGGAACTGAGCCTCGTCAAAAGATTCGCCAAATCGTCCTTTCGCCTTTTCGACCTCTTTATCCATCTTTGCCTCAATCTTTGCAAGATGTTCTTCAATAAGCACATCGGCGCGGTATCTTTTTTTCGAATCACGGTTATCGATCAACGGATCATTAAAAGCATCGACATGGCCGGAGGCTTTCCAGATTGTCGGATGCATAAATATGGCAGAGTCGATCCCCACAATATTTTCGTGTAGCAGCACCATTGAGTCCCACCAGTATTTTTTGATGTTGTTTTTCAGTTCAACGCCGTATTGTCCGTAATCGTAAACTGCACTTAAACCATCGTAGATTTCGCTGGAGGGAAATACGTAGCCATATTCTTTACAATGTGCAATCAATTTTTTGAATAAATCTTCCTGAGCCATAAATGTAGAGTTCGGAGCAATTGGGTTGCTCTGTTTATTAAATATAAATAAAACAATGTGTTAACAGCAATTATTTTTTATCGTCTATCTCCTCGAACTCGATATAATCGCCATCTGTACGATCGAATTGTTTAGGTTTTTTATTTGTATAATCGATGGTGACATCCCCTTTTCTGACAGTTCTCCGATCTTTGGAGGCCTCCCTGTTTTGCATATCCTGGTAAATCTTATTCGCCGCGTTATCAACGACTCGTGGGGCAATAAACCGCATCAAAAATTTAAATCCGTAATAGACTGCAAGCAGGACCATCAACAGATCGAAAAACGAAACAATATTAAGTAAAATATAAAGTACCATAGTGTTGACTTTGATAACCACGGCAAACTTACTAAATTTTTCGCGTAAGTGTGTTAATTTTTACTGTTACAAAATGCATTTTTTACTTTTCCTTTAATTTGTGAAGTGGGGGTGCCAAACAAAAGGTTAACTCCGAACCTAAGGGTAATAGCGCTGGTTTTGGCAGGATTGAGGGGTGAAATTACATTGTCTGTTGCAGCGTAAAACTGGGCTGGACCGGCTTTTACTCCCATTGCCAAACCAATGGAGTGAAGTGTCGATTCCATCACCGAATAGCTTGCCGATATTGTCCATCTGTCCCCGATCAACGTATTTGCACCGGCTGTGAATGAGGTTCGGATCGTGTTGTCGATGATCCTCATCCTGCTTAATCCGGATAGACTGATTGCGTCGGTGAGTTGGTAATCAATGCCTGTATAGATTTTGGCGGGGAGACGTGTCGAAAAGCCGGGGTGGTTCAGATCGAGTGTCATGGCTTTTGAGATTTTTTTATTTAACAGATTGACGGATGATAAATACCATGGGGTGAGGTCCTGTCCGGGGGAGGTCTGAACGGGTCCCTGGTACAGGAATCTATTATTCCCATCGAGCAGATAGAGATGCTTTGTCCAGACAATCACTCCCAAATCAACTACGCTCATCGATAGTTCTACCTTTGGGCTCATCCGCCAGGCAAATCCGAAATCGAAGGCAAACCCGGGATTTGAATAGTTACTCACGAAGCCATTTAAAGCTGATCTAATAAATGCGCCAGGCGAATTGATGTTGTCTGTGGCGGTGGTTTGCGTGGCTGAACTCCTCATATAGGGAGGTAACGCTATATTTATCCTCCCTATGGCGGTGATATTCAGGGAATCGCCGACAAGGGAAGGGCTGGTCGTGAGGCTGATGTTACCCGATTGTTCTGCACCAATTCCAAGTAATAGTTTTGCTGCCACCCCGATGGTGATTTTCTTCGACAGATCGTGGGAGTAGTTAAATGCAATCTGGCGGTAGTGCTGGGCATTGTATTTTAAATTGCCTGAATAGTTGGTGAGCCCTGTTATTTTGTAATTCCCCGATTTTGCCAGTTCGATCAGGTTCTTATCAAAGGAGGCAAATCCTGATTCGCGTTGGGAGAACGAGATGGCGTAGGTGTTCTTCTCCTTCCGGTAACCCGCTTCAAAAATTGTAAGGGCTGCAGATTCGACGATATAATTCTGATCCTGGATCTTTGTAATAAAATTATTCAGGTCCATCACGGTTGAATCGGCCTTTCCCGTCCCCTTATGCAACAAATCGTTTAAGCTCCAGTTATTTGTGCTGGCTTCGACCTCAAATTTCGAAAGGAGGGGAAGGGAGAAATAGAATCCTTCAGAGTTTCCAGGGCGTGCCGGGTTGAGGTCTTTTGTCTGCGGTATCCCTTTCATAAAATAGAGAGTATTCGGCTGGGCAAAACATAATTCCGAACTCCACAAAAGTAGAAGTAGTAATGCTAACGAGTTGTATGTTTTGCGCTTCAAATCCAATTAATTTTTTGGTGAAATTTCGTGTTATTGTGTTTTATCCATTACTTCATCTCTGCAGATTTTATTTTATTTAATCTGATACTGAATCAGATCGCCGCCCGATGTACCGGTAATTAGGTTAAACCCTTCTTTCCTCCCTCCTGAAAAGTAGATCCCAAAAGGGGTATTGCCCTCAATCGGAAATCCTTTATAGCTACTGCCGTCACTGTTAAATAAATAGATCTTGTTGTCGACCGGATCGGTGATCCCGATCTTCCTGCTTTGATCGGGGAAGGTGAATAATTCAGGTGAAGCCAAGAGGGGATGGGTGAACTTTCGTGAAAAGATCCTCGTAACATTCTGATCGTACACCACCAATGAATCACCATCGAAAAAGAGATAATCGCGCTGATTATCTGAATTAAAATCCTCATAAATAAAATAATGACCGGGTGAAAAGTTGCCTGTTGGCATCTTTTTGACCGAACCGTCGAATCCGATGGAGACTATATTTCCTTTGGCATCGGTTGTGATCAACCTTGCCTGTGTTTTTCCCGATTTTGGGCGAAGGGTAAAACAGTTGTGCGAGAAGGTGATATCCCCTTTGATCACGGTAGGTTTACCTTTCCGGTCGAGTAAGTATCCTTTGTTTTTATCGGTAAAAATAAGGTAGTCCTTCTTTTCAACCCTGAAATATTGAACAGGTTGATAAACGTTGTGTTCTGTCTTTGGCGGCGCCCACCCTGTTACCATCTTCCCTTTTTTATCGTATAGGTAAACCTTATGATCTTTGCAGGCGATAAAAAAGCGGTAGTCCCTGTTGTGGTCGTAATCTGCCACTGAAACGCCATTGGTTGCGGGTGACCTGAGCATCAAAGGAAATTGGGGGAGATAATTTCCTTTGTGATCAATCATATGCAATGCTTCTCCGGTACTGAAAAAAAACTGTTTCTGACCTTTTTTAAGAGATTCTAGCTGAAATATTTCGCTTTGAACCGGACCTTTAAGCTTCACCTTCCATAAAAGGCGACCCTCTCCGGTAAACAGACTAAGGTTGTAACTGCTATCCTGTACCATAATTTCAGGATGGCCCTTACTTGAAAAATTTGTGACAAACAGCGGACGGGTAATCACCCTGTTTCCCAGGTGACTTTTCCAACCGACATTGGTGCTGTTTTCGTGAACATCGGCATTGTATTTTATTCGTGCCATGTTATAGGTCATTCCATTTTCAACACCGATCTGCCAGGCAACGGATTCAATTTTTTGCAATTTATCCCGTTTCTTTTCAAGATTTTGATAACTTCCTGCACTGATCATCTTTTGGAAGAAGGGGAGTGCCCGGCAGGGGGTGCTCCAAAGGGAGATGTTCAACCTGTCGGACAATCCTGAGTTGAACTTACGGTAGGTCTGCTCGTTCCCGAGCGTCTCGTGCACCACATTTGCCCTTAGAAACCGTCCAAGCGATTCAACCGAGGTGCCCATGATCAGATAGTTGTCATAAAAGGTGAAATAGTTGGTCTCAACACAAGAGAAAACATCTCCGAAAACCCTTTTCCCCAGGTCGTTGACAGACGTTTTATAGATTTTGAACAGCGTCTCGTTGTCTATTTTATAACTGATGAATTTTTTAGGCTTTTCCCGTTTTTTCGTACCCGGAACAAGGACAGATAGGGAAGTCATCGCATTTTCCATCCGGCTTCCGCTGACGGTACTCATCACAAGATATTTATTCTCCTGTTCCATTACCGGATCGGGTTGCGTAAAGACGATGGCTGCCTCCTTTTCAAGATTTTCAATAACCACTTTTTGAAGATCAACTCCATAGCCGGATTCCACTTCACCGAGTGATTTTTTGTAACTCTTAAGTTGGTTATTGAGTGACAGCAGATGTTCGTAATCGCTGAAGAACTTTTCGTTATCGCTGATCACATAACCCAGGAAAAAGGTCGATTCTGCTGGAAAAAGCGCTGCCAGATGGAAGGTGTCGGGTTTTTGATGCAGAAAGACAGAGAGCTGTGTGTTTAGCGAATCACCAGTAAAACTGAAGCCGTTGAGGAGTAGTTCGTCTGTTTTTTGGGTGAGGTCAATCTCTGACCATTCAGCCAGAGGAGCAGCACTTTCCATTTGACTCCAAACCGCATCGGAAAAGAGTTGACGGGTAAATTGTGGTAAGTTCCGATGATTCAGGTAAATGTTCATATCGATATTTTCTGTGGCGGTCTTATTGGCTTTTTCAAAAAGCGATATTCCGGGTTTCACGGGAGCATTGAGTTGTCCGACAGCCTGTATGACCAGTTCATGGTCGGTCGCGGCTATAAATAGTCCGTGATAAAAGGTGGTGCAGAAAGTATGGTGTTCTCCTTTCTCGTCCCATGAATAGCTGGTGAGATCGGCTCCTCCCGACACTGATTTTTGGGGTGCAACACCTTTCGGGGTGAAATATTTGGTGATCAGGTCCGATAACGAATATTTCCCGGTCATACCCGACAATTCAACCAGGTACAAAGCATTAAAATTGTTGTTTTTTTCTGAGAACCCTATAGTCAGATCGATATCTGTTAAGGCGTTGTTTTGTGGATGTTCTAAATTTAGGAGTGAATCGGCCGCACTTAAGTTGTGATACAAGGAACCAATCACCGGAATTTCGGTATAGGCTTTCCAGAATGGGTTGTTCAGCGATTTTGCTGTATATTTTTTAAGGTGGTGGATGCGGACGATCATTGCGCTACTCTCAGGCATTGCCCGGAAAGCTGAAGTTCCCAGGTATTTTGCTTCACGGGCAAAGAAGTACCAGCCGGCCGATAATCCGGCAATCAGCACGATGGTAATTACGATTAAAATCTTTTTTCCCATAACTATTGTGCCTTTACTTCGGAGGCATCCACAACCCTGTATAATTTATCGGAGCGCCGTACTTTAATACCCACAGGAATAGAGCATTGCTCCCCTTTTTTCGCCTCACCGACAGTAATCAATCCAACTCTTACTTCCTCAACTTTGGTTTGGTACACCCCAGTTCCAGGTCCGCTAATGATGATTTCATCGCCAGGTTTCAATCCTCCTGTCTCCAGTTTTATTTCAGCAACCGAGAGATTTGAAAAGTAATTGGTCACCTTGCCGGTATAGATCTTTCTTTTTGTTGCAAGTGAACCATAGTTACTGCTCCATTCCCCTAACCGCTGTCCGAGGTAGTAACCGTCCCAGAATCCGCGGTTAAATACTGATGCAAGCTTTTCGTCCCATACGGCGATTTTTTCTTCAGTGAAGGTTCCCCCGAACCATGCATCCACGGCTTCGTGATAACATTCGACTACCGTTTTTACATATTCAGGACTCCGTGCCCGTCCTTCTATTTTGAGGACGGTAATCCCGGAATCGAGGATTTTATTCAGAAAGTGTATGGTTTTCAGGTCTTTTGGAGACATAATATATTCGTTATCCACTTCAAGTTCACGGCCGGTCTCCTTGTCTGTTACAATGTATGCCCTCCTGCAGGCCTGCATACACGATCCGCGGTTGGCCGATGAATGGGTTTCGTGAAGTGAAAGGTAGCACTTGCCGGAAGTGGCCATGCATAAAGCGCCGTGGACAAACATTTCGAGTCGGACAAGATTGCCGGATGGACCACACAAATCGTTTTCGATAATCTTCTCCGAGATATTCCCTACCCTTCCGAGATTCATTTCGCGGGCAAGCACCATGACATCTGCAAATTGCGAATAGAATTTAACCGATTCGTAATTGGTAATGTTTACCTGGGTGGAGATGTGTACCTCAATTCCAAGTTCGCGGCACTGTTGTATTACCGACATATCGGCCGCAATCACCGCTGAAATTCCGGCATCGCGTGCGGCAGTCAGTACCGCAGAAAGGGTAGAAAACTCCTCGTCAAAAATCTCAACATTTACTGTCAGATAGGTCTTCACTTTTGCCAGCCTGCATCTTCGGGCAATCTCTTTGAGATCCTCAAGGGTAAAGTTATTAGCTGAACGGGCCCTCATATTTAAATGTTCAACCCCGAAATAGACCGATCCGACACCGGCATGTATTGCTGCCATTAAAGCTTCGTAAGACCCAACCGGAGCCATTATCTCAATATCTTCTCTTCTCATACACTTTATTAAATCGAGGCAAAGTTAGGATAATTTGAAAATCAATATTGTCCGGTAGTCAGCCAAAACCCAATAAAATGTCGCAACGTTGTTGCTTCAGAAATTTTAATTGTATTTGCCTGTAAAGAGTTCATATGTTTGTATTCCTGATAATTAGAAAAAACTATTGACCTTTAATTTTCAATTTGTTCGGTAAACAAAATAGATAATGTATATT
>Ga0073936_10007997_pt1 | contig 13565 bp, 10 predicted proteins | sample AliMusrvi5mmetaG_FD_87041 | JGI IMG/M metagenome (GOLD analysis project Ga0073936, IMG submission 87041) | Freshwater lake bacterial and archeal communities from Alinen Mustajarvi, Finland, to study Microbial Dark Matter (Phase II) - Alinen... | ecosystem: Environmental > Aquatic > Freshwater >... | reverse complement strand
GCACGTATTAGGTTGATATCGAAATCTTGACTGAAATTATCAGGATAAGCAGAGAAGGCCAGTGCAACCATTTCAGGCCTTTACATGATGGCCCTTTAATGCGTAATAGAATATAAACACAAACAGCGGAATGGGGGCATAAAAGCCGACAGACATCGTATATTGATCAGATATCCAACCCATTATTGGCGGGAATATGGCTCCACCTACGACTGCCATTACGATAAGGGAGGCAGCCTTTTTGGTTTTCGGTCCCAGGTCTTTTATCCCAAGGGCAAAAATGGTTGGATACATGATTGACATGAAGAAAAATACGGCATAAAGTGCAATTAGCGAAAGCCATCCCATTTTGAGGCTGACAACTGGCAATAACAGGATACACAAGATGGAGTAAAGGGCCAATATTCGGGAAGGTTTGATAAATCCCATCAAATAACTTCCCGACATACGTCCGATCATAAAAAGTGCAAATCCAACAGACAGGAAATAGGGACCATTTTTAACGTCAAAGCGCGGATATTGGTTCTGATCGGTAACAAAATTGATCAGATAACTGAATATGCCTGTTTGTGCCGCAACATAACAGAACTGGGCTAATACGCCCATTACAAAATGTGATTGTTTTAATAATGGCTTATGAAAAGAAGATTTGTCTTCAACTCCGGATACTTCAATTCCGTGTCCCGTCCCCACTTCTTCCTCCGTTATTTCAGGAAGAGGAAGTCGTGTAAAAATCAAAGCCACAGTTAATACAACCAATCCTATAATAAATAATGGCAAAATCATAGAGGTGAGCTTTTCTCCAACATTATTGCTCTGATTTCCATAAATATATAAACCAATCAGTGGCCCAATAACCCATGCCAGGCCATTGAACGACTGTGAAAAATTAATTCGCCGCGCTGCTGAATCCTTTGGGCCAAGTTTGGTTGAATAGGGATTAGCTGCCGTTTCCAGAGTTGCCAAACCACAACCAAGGATAAACAAGCAGGTGAGAAAAATCCAAAAAGATTCAAATGAAGTGGTTCCTGCGATCAGAAATGCACCTGTTGCAAATAGTGACAATCCAAGAATGATCCCCTTCTTATAACCAAACCTTCGCATAAAGTATCCGGCTGGCAATGCCATAATAAAATAAGCTCCGTACAATGCAAACTGGATGAAACTGGATTGCCATTTTTTCAGATGCAGAATCTGCTGAAAATGTTTGTCCAACGTATCGATCATACCATGCGCAATTCCCCAGAGGAAAAACAGCGATGTAATCAGGATAAACGGGATCAGAAACTCTTGTGAAGTTAGTTTGTGTTTGTTGTTCATTATTTGATTTTTCTTGTTAATGCATTTTTAAATTATTAGTTATCCTATGAAGCTCAGATTTGACCTTTGTAGCTCCCTTATGGCAGTCACTACAAGATACCCAATGAATGTTGAACGGGCTCTTTGGATCGGCATAACTCGTATTCATTTTCGTTACATCGAGCTTACAGTTCGAAATGGCAGGATGGCAGGAGATGCAGCTGTTTTTTGAATTATTGCTGTGTAATTCGTGACAGGCGGTACAACTTAATCCTTCATGAACTCCGCGTGGGGTCCTGTCATCATTTGTTCCTGCCTGATGTGCAGCATTGGGGGCATGGCACTGAACACAATTGCGCATGATCGGATCATCAGCTATCTTAACCGGTCGCTCCCCCTCCTTCAAATATAATCTTGGTAATTGTGTGATGGGGACATGAACCTTTTCATGACGGTCATAAAATCCTACAACAAAACCGGTATCCTGTTTTTGATAAAAAATTGATTTTGGACCGGAATAATCCGGTCTTTTATGAGGTGACCCATCCTGATGAATCTGATGGCAGGCCATACAGGGAATCGCCGGCATTGTTGCCCTGGTGATATCCTTTAATTTCCAGGGACCTTTAATATTGAGTGGTTCGACAATATCGTTTACTGTTCCTTTAAAAAACATTCCATGACAACGCAGGCAGTCGAAGTTGATTTGTTCTGTTGAATTGTGTTTGGGATTCAAAAAAACATGTTCGTAATCAATAGAATGACCGCCGGAACTCCAGTCGGCAAATTCAGAGCTATGGCAACGTTTGCAGTTATTCAGTACCTCAAGTAGTTGCTCCTCGCTTATCAGGATGTTTTCATCACTTTTAATATTCATGTGTTTGATCACCATCATCCCTTTCTCCCTCATACTATGAAGGCCATTACTCAACGCAGTACCGTGGCACTCGTTGCATTTCAGATTGCGATGTGAGGATTGTGCCTGTGAGTGGACCGAATTCTGAATTTCATGACATGATGCGCAGGTTTTATCGGCTGAGGCAGTGTTCCAGTAGGTGTAAAATGTTCCAAATGATACGATAAAAATTCCAATTAATATCGCCAGCGACAGGAGTGATATTTTATAAATTCTATTGATGGTCATGGTTTATAGTTTATTTAAATCGGTTTCCTTTCAACCATTCACTGGCAATGTAGCCTCCAACCCGGTATCCCAGAGCCATAATAGTCAGGGCCGGATTGAATCCCCCGTTATTGACATGCAAGCTTCCATCGGCTACGAAAAGATTGGGAACCGCATGAATTCTCCCATATTTATCAGTGACAGAAGTTTTGGGATCGTTTCCCATCCGGCAGGTACCCGCCTGGTGTTGTCCGCCGCTTAGCCCTTTTCCGCCTACCGACTGCCAGGTATAAACTGCACCTGCCTCTTTTAGCCACAATTCAGCTTTTTCGGACATCAATTTACAACCCTCTACATCTTTTTCGTGCCTTGAACCTGACAGTCTGACCACGGGGATACCCCAAAAGTCTACGACATTGGGGTCGACTTCGACCCTCGCCTCAAAATTTGGAATCTCCTGGTAAGGTCCTGCGACTTGTGCCACTTTCTTAAAATTAAGTCGCTGAAACAATTTATGTTCTGCTCCCCAACGGGCTGCACCGGGAGGACGGATATTTGAAAAAAGATACGGCATCCTGATAAATTCATTAGCCAGCAATCCTCCTCCCATAATTCCTTTGTTATGATGATTGAAATCGCAGATCGCCACAGAAGCTCCCGGACCCAAATCATCGTACACCTCTTCATCAAAAATCCCGTATGCACCCGTATAAGCATGCCCCTGCAGGTTGCGACCCACCCAACCGTTATCGTTTCCGATTCCTTTTGGGAAGAATTTCGATTTGGAATTGAGAAGCAAACGGGCTGTTTCTGTGGCAGAAGCTGAGATTATAATCAAGTCAGCCGTTTGAACCTGTTTCCTGTTTTTTTCATCGAAATAGGTGACACCGGTAATTTTACCCTGTTCGTTGACAATTATTTCACTCACCACGGTATTGGTTCGCAACTCACAATTTCCACTCTGAAGAGCTACAGGAATTACGGTATTATGAGTTCCTGCTTTGGCATTCACCGGGCAGGCAAATCCGACGCAGGTGCGCATTCGGTAACAAGCCGGACGCCCACCATACGGAACAGAATTACGAAGCATAGGGATCGGGAAAGGGTGAAATCCCAATCGCAAAGCCGCATCATGTAACATTTGTGCTTCCCTGTTATGCGAAAATGGAGGCATAGGCTGAGGTTTTCGGCGTGGCGCTGCAAAGGGGTTTAAGCTATCATCACCCGCCACTCCCAGTTCCCACTCCGCTTTTTCATAACACGGTTCAAGATCCTCATAAGTAATTGGCCAGTCTTCAAGGGTCGAACCTTCAATAGGCCCATAGGTTGTCTTTAATTTAAAATCTTCCTCCATATACCGCCACGCCATGGCACCATAACTTACAGTGCCTGAGCCAACACAGGCTGCATTATTGCTGTAACCACCTTCGCTGGGTAAAACTATTTTTGTACTTCCATCCGGGTTTGCCATAACCCGCCTGTAGCGTTGATCGTCAGGACCGTATGCATTACCTAAAACGGTAGTGCGCTGAGAGATCAATTCGTCGGTATCGGTATCATCATAAGTGGCCCAGCCTCCCCGCTCGAACAGCACAACCGAAAGTCCTGCAACACTTAATTCTTTTGCTACCACCCCACCACCGGCTCCGGCTCCGACAATGATTGCATTCACATGTTTATTTCCCATGGATTATTTTTTATAACGGTTTTGACCAATAATTACAGGATAATCGAGCGCCATCATTTTGTAACTGACATTGTTTTTATTTCCTCCGTGCCGGGGACTACCATAAAATCCCTGCATTGCGTGGTTGCGAATCAATTCGAAAAACTCGCGGTCGAAACCTTTTTTCCATGCTTTTCCCTCCATTTTTCCTGCTTCCATTTTTTTCAGAAATTGGGTCTGCTCCTCCCACGACAAATTTTCGAATTGCTTTTGAAATTTGGTTTTGCAGGTTTCCTGAATTGCATGTAAACCTTTCCGGTACGATTCCTGATAGCGGGTATAAGGACCGACCAGTTGCTTATCGATGAAATTGGTAACCCCTGCGTCGCGCCCACCGGGCCATTCATCGGCAGGAATGATTTGTTCAACCAGTGCATCGAGCAAAACGGATTCCTGCCCGGTCAGAAACCGCCAGCTTGAAAGAGGCGGATTCACACACCGGCTTAATAAACACATTCCACCAGTAGCAACCAACGATAAGGTGATAAAACGGCGGCGTGAAAATTTGTTCTGCTTGTCCATGATAAGATTTATTTTCCAAGCATTATTTTCTTGGGATTTTCAGTTCTAAAGAGGATAAAAAATGGAAGTAAAAGAGCAAATGCCATGGCAGATGTAACAGCCCAAATGCTGTTCCAATCGTAAGTCCTGACCAAGCCTGCTGTTTGTGAATAATTGGAAATAAGTTGTCCGCTGATAAAGTTGCCCACGAGCAGTCCCAAACCAAATGTCACAAAAAAGATAAATCCCTGAGCCTGGGCTTTGAGTTCCTGTGGCGCCTTTTGGTCGATATATATTTGTCCTCCAAGGTAAAAATACCCGAAGATGATACCGTGTACAAGTATGCCAACCAGATAAAAAACAGGCATATCGGCGACCGAACCGGTATAAAATGCCACATAACGAACCAGCAGGGCAACAAGACCAAGAATCATGGTAACCCGCAAACCGGCTTTCCGGATCGAAAACGGAACCGTGAGTAAAAACAGCATTTCGGCCAGCTGTCCGAAGTTCATCGTGATACTGATGTATTCAAATTTGCGGTCAAGCAGGAATTCGGAACAATATGACCAATACATGGAAAAAGGGATCATCGACAAAAAAGAGAAGATTATAAAAATTGCAAAATTGCGGTCTTTCATCAGACGAACAGTCCGAAGACCCAACGCATCAATCACTGAAGTTTTTTTGCCTTTTCCTGTTGACGGGGTTTTGGGAAGGTACAAATTAAAAATTGCTGCTAAAAATCCAATTGCCGAAGCATAGTAGAAGGGGAGATTAGTACCGTCGAATTGAAGATTATAAATCTTAACCACTACCAGGCTAAAAATTCCGGAAACCACCCAGCCTACCGAACCAAACACCCTAATCCGCGAAAACTGATCTGACCGGGAATGGGTCATGGCAATTGTGCTGGTCAAACCCCAGGTGGGCATATAGCAAAGCATAGCCAACAGTAAAAATACAAAAAGCAAATCGGGGTTATTGGTCAGGCCCGCAGACAAAAGCATGGCAGCAGTAAACAGGTTCAGCGCTGCCAGAAGTTTTTGCCCGTCAAAATAGCGGTCAGCTATCATGCCAATGATTGGAGAAGCCATGCACCCGATGGCCATAGAACTTAGCACCAATGATTTCCGGACTCCATCTACCCCCATGTTTGTAAGGTATGCGGCCAATGGGACCCACCACACGGCAAACATCATGTACTGGAAGAACATCATCAATGAAAGTTTGACCGGATTTGAAAAGAGATTTTTATAAATCATTTTACATTCAATTGCCTATACAGAAATTCATTCGACTTGTTTTGTTGCTCTGTTGTCGATGCATGTCCCATTTCTTTCGCAATAAGTAAGGTCTTAGGTGCAGTAATACTATTATATGCAGCATATATTGAAGTTGGAGGGCATGATTCGTCATTAAATCCAAAAGCATAAAATCCGGGGACCGTCAACAATTTAGCAAAATTGACCACATCGTAGTATTTAGAAGTTTCCACTTTTTCCTTCGTTACAAATGAAGGTTTATTAAACGCGTGCGGCCAACCACCAGCCCTTCCGAAAAGATAACCAGTCACATCACAAAGTGCCGGGTAGAATGAAGAAAGGCAAATTACCCGCTTGTCTAACGCGGCAGTTACAATGGACAAGGCACCGCCCTGACTTCCACCAGCAACAGCCAGTGTATGACCATCGTATTCTGGTAGCGTATTTATAAAATCAATGGCGCGAACACATCCTAAATAGACATGTTTATAATAATATTCATCCTTATTATCAAGGTTAAATGTGTTATATCCGTCTAAAGCGCCATATCTTAAATTGGCATAAACAAGCGAATCGAGTGTAACAGGAATTCCATGAATACCTATTTGCAACGTAATAATTCCCTTTTCGGCCATGGCTACAAAACCACTGTAAGGTCGAACACCGGCTCCTGGAACTTCCAAAACTGAGGGGTATTTTCCGGGTGCTTTGGGTACGCATAATATTCCATAAACCCGCATGCCTATTTTGCAGTTTTGAACATTGATTTGATACACATTCACCTTATCTGTACATTTATTGGCAAGCAAAGTCATTTGTGCATCAATTGGAATTTTGGCATTATCGGCTTTGGCCTGGTCCCAAAATTGAATAAAATCGGCAGGCACAGTGGTTGTTGGTTCAATTTTCTCAGGATTAAACGCAGCTGTAGCTTTGCCTTCGAAGTATGTTTCCTGTATTCTTGCTTTTACTGTACAACGAAGAAAACCAGCCACTTGCATGGCACCTCCTTCAATCTCCAGTTGACCGGTTTCTAAGATGACCGAATCTTTTAAGGTAGGCATCATTTTTTCTGGACCAATCTCATAACTGATCTTTACATTTTTCAATAATTCGCCATTTTGAGTTACTGAGACTTTAAACTTAACCTTTTCATTAAGCTTGTACACCCAATCTTCATGATCAGCAGTAATGGCAATTTTTACAGGAGTTTCTGCTGCAAATATTGTCAATGAGAAACACAGCACGAAAATGGCGAGTGCCAAGGACTTTTGAAATAGTTGATTCATCTGTTTATGATATTATAGTTTTATTGTTTTGGATTATTTCTGCCGAATAAAATATACCAACCGATGGAGTGGCACAATCATTTTTACTGTTTGCCCCCCTTTGTATTTTGTTCCCAAATCATCTATCCAAGTGCCTTTGGGTAATTTCACCTCTCTTGTCTCGCCTTTGTCAACCATCGGTGCCACCAGGTATTGATCGCCCAGCATGTACTGATCGTTACAGGATTCAAACCCTTGCTGCGGAAAGGAATATTCCATGTGGCGAACAATAGGCTCTCCATCTTTAGCGGCTTTGGCTGCCAATTCAAAAATGTAGTCGCCCATTTTGGCGTGAAGTAAGGCGGCCTCGCGACAAATTGCCAGATTTTTCTCATCCAGTACTCGCCATGGGCCTACGGAAAACTGCATCATGGGCATCAAAGCCTGGATTTGGGCAGAGCGGATCATCAATTCCTGATCAAATTTTGTCAGATCAATCTTTTCAAAAACCTCCAGCAATCCTCCCCCAATCATATCAGGACAAGTAAACGGATGACCAATCAAGCCGGCTGAAATCATGTCGGGGACAAGCAATTTCAGATCATCCCATGAAAAGCCTTTGTCCTGAAGTCGTTGGGCGAGTGGTTGATTTCCCATTTTCCAGCAAGCCCTGAACTCATTGTAGTCGAATTCAGTACCTAATTTCGCATACATCTCCATCTGCCGGGGTCCTGTAGTATTCGTCTCCTCATTCATATAAATGGATGAACCTTTTGTATAAAACAGAAAATCTCCTGCATCGAATTTGAATCCGTCGATCCCATATTTTGTTTGCAGGTTTTTCAATTGACCTTTTAGCCAATCAGTTGCATTTGGATTGGTCAAATCCAGGCACGCGCTGTATCCGTTCCACCAATTAATGAGAGCAGGATATTTACTCCCTTTTTTAAGTACCAGACATCCTTTCTTAACAAGCTCTTTATACTCTTTGCCATCGGGGCTAATAAATGGGGTAAGCCACAACATTACCTTAAAACCTTTTGAATGAAGTGAATTCATCATCCCTTTAGGATCAGGAAAGGTATTGGCATCAAACTCAAAAGTGCCATAATCTTTCGACCAGATATCATCAATCATAAAAACGCCTACAGGGAATCCATTTTTCAAAATATTATCTGCATATTTCAGGATATCCTTTTGATTCTGATTGTTTCCCAGTTCAATCCATGTATTGTATTGCGGTATTTTGAACATCAATGGATTGGGCGTTTTACCCGATGCGGGAAAATATTTGTCTTTGGCTGATACGTAGGCGTCGCGCAATGATTTGCCCGCCAAAATAGCTTCCAGCTTTTCGGTATCGGAATAAAGAATCAAATTCCCCTCATTCAGTTCAAACGCAAAAGGTTCGTTGCTCCACACATAGCGGCCCATGTTTGATAAAAGAACTGGTGCAGCCTGGTTTCCAAGATTGTCATTCAAATCTTTTTTTGGAGTATTTAATTCAAAAGGCTGAAACCGGATGTTTTTCAATGGGGTATTGCACCAGGCTTTGGCGGTATAAGCTCCATACCATTTTTCACCTGTCAGAGGTTTAATTTCGGTGACAAACTTTTCGCCAAATAAGTTTACTGAACAAAGAAACAGCGCAATAGCCAATATTATATTCTTCATAACCTATAATTATTTAATTGTTTATTAGATGTTTCAATTTTAATTGGTCGTTTTAATTTCACCGGTTGGCTCCAGGTATTTTTGCCATCGTAAACAGCAGTTATCAAACAGGTAATTTTCCCATTTTCAATAAATAATTGCGGACGCTCCCGTCTTGTGCATCTAAGAACGGTATTATCGGTATACTCAATATCATGGTTGTAAACCACCACCGGACTATAGGGCATCCAATTCTTAACACCATCCAATGAATACAAATGAACACCCCATCGTTCATGTCCGCTTACTAAACCTGCATTGTCTTCACAAATAATATGATATTGATTATCCGATTTAAACATATAAAAATCTTCCAGTTTACAGGTAGGTGTCACATCCTGATTTACCGTTTTAAATCCACCTTTGTAATTGTCAGATTCTGCTAAGATGACCTTTAAATAGGCATCCCTATACAACAATTTTATTTTTGGGCCGTCAATAAGTATGGCCGGATTATTTGATTCCGAATCAATGATTGGCTGATTGGAACGTTTCCATGGACCGGTAATTGATTTTGAAGAGGCATATCCTATTCTTCGTATCAGGGACTTTTGATTATAGGTCGTGTCGAAGGTAGTAAAATCACTTCCAATATAAAACAATACATATTCATCCCCAATTTTATAAATTGTCGGGTTATGAGCCATATTTGAATCCCAAAAGGAGCTTTCCCTTTCTCCGATGACTACTTCCTTAAATTTAAATGGTCCTATGGGTGATTTTGATGTTGCTCTCACAATTTCAGAATTTTGTCGGTAACCTTCGGGGAAATCACCATTCTTTTTCCAGCGCGATGCAAACAGATGATAGGTCGGACCTACTTTGATCATTGAGCCGCACCAGATCCAATAACCATCCATTTTAAATCCACTTTCCCTGGGTACTTTCTCAAATTCAAATATTCCTTTTTGACCAGATGCTACCTGAAATATTGACAGAGCAATAAAAAAAGCAATTAATTGTTTCATTGTAGGTACTTTAAATTTTCAATTTATCAGGAATTAACCATCAATATTTCACATCTGTACATTCGCTAATTTTATAATCAGGCTTTTCCCCATTGACCATTTCAACATGTTCAAATAATACATCCTGAGCATTTTTAATTGTCACTTTCGAATTTAGGGGTAACTGAATGTTCTTAAATTTGATATTCCGTGCATAATTAGCGGTGTCCCTGAATCCTTCCAGATAAATAACTGGTTGATCTGTCTTAGCATTTGTCATATTCAAATTTGTAAATTCAAAATTTCTCAACTTGGTCAATGTTGGAGCAGACTCTCCATCGTTGTTATATGGAAGTGAAGTGACAACCTTAATCAATTGAAGATTGCAATCTTTCACCAATAAATCCTCGACATAGCCCCCCCGTTTTTCGGTTGTTTTTACCTGAAGACCAAACCACAAATTACCTAATTCACAATCAATTATTTGCACATTTTTTATGCCCCCGGAAATTTCACTTCCAATGGCAAGGCTATGCCCCTGAATGAAATTACAATTCGATATAAAGACATTTTCACATGGTTTCCCGACTTTATTACCCTGAGGGTTTTTACCCGATTTTATGGCAATACAATCGTCAAAAGTTGAAAACGAACAATTAAAAATATATGAATTTACAGATGAATCGGGATCAATTCCATCCCCATTGGGAGTTTTACTTGTGATTGAGTTTATTTTAAGTCCATTGCAGGTTATATTTTTTGAATAGGTATAATGAATCGTCCAGCATGGTGACTCTTCAATCGTAAGTCCCTGAATATTTACATTTTCGCAATTCATCAGGCAAATTAATCGTCCGCGGCCTCTTGCGCCATTGGCATTCTTCGCTGTCATATCCTTACCCAATAAAGCTCCACCACCGCGTATTGTTCCCTCCCCCCTCAGTCCTAAAGTCCTCCAAATCTAAAGACCCGCTGGATCTAATTTGCCGGCGGTAATCAGGCTTGCATAGGCTGGAAATTCCCATCCCTCAAAGCGGGTTTTAATTAACGGCATATAATCTTCACTTTTAATACTTCCTTTCAATACACCACCCTTTGCAATGTAAAGAGTCATATTGCCTTTCAAAAACAAAGCGCCGCTAATAAAAGTGCCGGAAGGAATCACCACAGTTCCGCCTACTGAACAGGCATCAATTGTTCGTTGAATAGCTTTGGTGTTTAAAACTCCTGAGTCTGGTTTTGCGCCAAAATCCATAATATTGAAAACTCTCGCGTGTTTTTTGGTTTTTACAGTTATTGATTTACTGCTGTCTGATTTTTTGCCTTCAGCATCTTTTGCCACAATAGAAATGGAATAGCTCCTGTTTGGTTTTATCGCGTTTATAGTATAGTTTGTTATCTTTGAATAACCCCAATAAGAACCATCGACATAAATATCGTATCCTGTAACAGTTTCGTATTCAGTGGGTTTATCCCACAATACGGTAATACTTGTATCCGTTTCAGTCTCAGGTGGAGAGATAAGGTTTTGAATTACTCCAGGTTTTGCATCAGTTGTTAACGATTGAATTTGGGGTAAGCTGTTAATTATTTCATCTAAAATATCGCCATCCTGGAAATCCTTAATTTGAACTGCTGTCGACAAATGACCTGACAGATCGGATAGTGATAGCTTGGAAGCAATTATCCCTGCCCATTCCATTTTTAAACTATCCGGAACTTGCGGGAAGAGTTCAAGGCAGATCAAGTTAAATAATAACGGAAGAATGAGCGCTTTTCTTAGGATCATATTAAAATCAATGATTAAATTTCAAATCCATCATTTGGTTAATGCACATACCAATATCACTCTGGAAAATAAGCAGATTTACGATATTTTTTAATTTCACAAAAGGTGCTTGATTTTTCAAAACAATCAAAACGACATATGCTAATAATGAGTTACATATGTCGTTTTGTGTTTTGCAATTGGAATATCATTTAACTATTAATTCCACTGGTCTTTTACTTCTCCGAGTCCAAGGTTTGAATCAATTTCCGCTTGAGGAATTGGGAATAAGTAATGTTTTGATTCTACATTTGAATTTCCAAAGGTAGCCTGCATTTCTACATTCATAACTTCAACCAGGATACCCCACCGTTTTAGATCATTGAAACGATGTCCTTCGCCCATTAATTCAACCTGCCGTTCACGTTTTAACAGCTCAAAAGCCTTAGTCTGGTCATAGGAACCCTGATAAGTAAACGCTCCAACGCGGCTTCGTACCTGGTTAATATAATCTATGCATCCAGGAATGTTACCGGTAAAGAGTTTGCATTCTGCCTGCATCAGCAGGACATCAGCATAGCGCATGAGGCGTAAATTATTACCACTTTGACAAGTACTTTCAGTTACTTTATTTTCTTTATTTGTAACTTTTTTGTACCAGTAACCCAATTTGGCAAAATCATAAGGAATTGGACCTGAAGGCATATTATCTTGCCATGTCATATCTCCGATACCTCCATAAAATGTATATTTTGCCCGTGGATCATTATATGGGGAACCACTTTCGTCATTATAAGTAAAATCAAGGACACGACGTGGATTGAATTTCCAGTTACCCCAGTCATTCCATCCGTATAATGTTGGACCGGTAGTATGAGTGGATGGTTTATTTGCACCTTCTACTGATGCAACCGGACCCCAAAGGTCATTACCGGCAAACCACGCAAATTGTATTTCAAATACACTCTCCTGATTATTTTCATTAGTCTCCCCAAAATTATCCATATATTTTGCAATTGGAAGAAGGCTATATTTACCAGCAAGTTTTGCAAATTCTGCATCTGCTTCGGCATATTTCTTATTGTACAAATACAATTTACCAAGAAACCCTGTTGCAGAACCTTTTGTTGCCCTTCCAGTATTCGTTGCATCCCAACTTTCGGGCAGAAGTGTCTGCGCAGCTTTCAGATCTTTCTCTGCCTGTGCCCATACGATATCTACAGTTGCAGATCTTGGGGCATCCTCATTCCCGGCTTGATCGTAAGTAGTTCTCATTGGAACTCTTCCAAAGCAAAAAGCTAATTGTGAGTAGGCCCAACCTCTCATAAAATAACCTTCTCCCTGACTCGAAGAGACAATGTGTTTTGCATCATCCCCATTTGCCGTAATATAATCTTGTGCCTTATCAATTGCAAGGTTCGAACGAAGGACTGTTTTATAGAGCACCGTCCATAGTCTGTTGACTGCTGAATTTGTGTTGACAAAGATGTACTTCCATATAGGAACCATGTCCTTTTCATTAGGAAGAGCAGCAGCTGTCGGTTCAGACTCCCCAGCCATAACATCCCAAATTTCCTCCCATTGAAATCCCATCATGCCATTCATTCGAGGTGCATTATAAATAGCTGTGGATGCGGCTTGAATTTCTGCTGGCGTTTTGAAGTAGTTACCTGTATTATAATTTTTTAGATCGGAATAATTCAAGATATCTTTGTTACACGATGAAACGAATAGAATCACCACAAGCAACAGTGTTTTTATTGGAATAATCTTTTTCATATATAAATATTTTTAAAATTATAGACCTACCTGAATACCAAATGATATTGTCCGGGCAACGGGGTAATTATTCATTTCTTCACCCCTGCTTAAGTTTGCGTTAGCGAACTCAGGATCAAATCCAGGGTATTTTGTGAAAGTCAATAAATTATAGCCGGTTGCATAAACCCTTAAAT
>Ga0073936_10007994_pt1 | contig 13569 bp, 5 predicted proteins | sample AliMusrvi5mmetaG_FD_87041 | JGI IMG/M metagenome (GOLD analysis project Ga0073936, IMG submission 87041) | Freshwater lake bacterial and archeal communities from Alinen Mustajarvi, Finland, to study Microbial Dark Matter (Phase II) - Alinen... | ecosystem: Environmental > Aquatic > Freshwater >... | reverse complement strand
CCGGCCCGGAAGAAAAGTGCCGCGATTGACCATTTTGCCTGTTTCACCTCACTTAACGGGCATAAGACTGCGGCGCGCGATGCTCGCTCATTCCAGCTTCGGCTGAAGGCAGGATTTGCGGATCAGGCGGCTGAATCTCTCCTGCTGGCATTGCTGATACTCCGTGAGACACCGCTTGATCCGGTTACTCAAGGACTTGGCTACACATTACGCACGTTTTTGCAGCGAAATGATGACCCCGGATACGGCATTCGTTCCGTCGGGCTGCTCTCGGCATTGCTGGAATGGTGGCGGTGCAGTGAGCGTGATCGTACGGTTTCGTCACTCAAACAGCTGCAGTTGTTCTTCGAGATCGAAGCGTGCCGGAAATTTATACTGAACCATGAAAGCGAAGGAGTCGAATGGTTCAACAAGGAGCGTTTTGAAGAATTGGCCGAATGGTCCATGCTGCTTCAGCTCGTGGATGGATGCAGCGGAACGGCAGCGACAAGAGTAATTTCAGCAAAGATGGGGGCAGCAGAACGCTCACTGTGCCTCGGCGTCAAACTGGCTGAGGATGCCGGCTACCGCAGCAGGGTTTTTGCAGAACTGCCGGAAAAGGACGTCCGCCCCCGAGTTACCGTCAAGCCGACTGCGCGCTTATAGCAGTTAGTCGCGAATAGCATCAGCAACACGGCAATTCCCGTATTTTCTTTGTAACAAGTATCCCGACAGGGCACTGACAGATCAGTGCCCTGTTTTTCTTCTCAAATTTTGCGGCCCGTGGCGGACACTCCCTGAGTTGAATCCGCCATTATCAACCTTTAAACAGGAGCATGTACACTATACTCGGTCCGATCAGTGGAATTATTCTTGTGGTGGCATAAGGATAATTTCACGCAAATGTAAGGACTTCAACTCCCTATTCTTCCCGATCAGGGATGAACTTGCCAACAGGGTTGCTTTGTAACATTGTCTGTTTTTACCAGAGCGCCTTGAGTCATAACGATGCTCTCTTAGAGCCGGAATTTTCCGACAATGTTTTGCAGTTCCTGAGACAAGGCGGTAAGCTGCCCAGACGTCTGGGCCGTCTGCTGGGCGCCAAGCGCTGTTTGCTGGACGGCTTCTGTCACGTTTTGAATGTTATTGGTGATATCGTTGGTTGTCGCAGTCTGTTCTTCCGCTGCTGTGGCAATTTGGCTAACCTGCATGGTTACGCCGTTAACCTGGTCAAGTATCCTGCGCAGGGAGTCCTCAAGTTGCGCAGCTTCTTCAATCCCGCGTTCAGACTGCTTCACTCCATCTTCCATTGAACTCATTGCAGATCTGGTCTCATGCTGAATCGCCTTGATCATGTCACTGATTTCTTTCGTAGCACGGGTAGTGCGTTCTGCAAGGGCCCTTACTTCATCTGCAACCACGGCAAAACCACGTCCCTGCTCACCGGCACGGGCGGCTTCGATGGCGGCATTAAGCGCCAGCAGATTGGTCTGGTCGGCAATATCTTCGATTGTTGCTACGATTGCGCCGATCTGTTCCGAACGTTCACCAAGGGAAGATATGGAGCAGGCATTTACTCTGGTCTGTTCACCACGGTCACGAATTCCGTTGACCGTCGTTGTAACAACCTTGAAACCGGTCTCTGTGGCGTCTGCTGCCAGCCTGGCATTATCTGCGGCCTTATGGCAATTGCTGGCTATATCGGCGGCTGTCGCTGCCATCTCTTCACTGGCTGTGGCAACGGTTACCGTCTGTGCAGCTACTTCTTCAGCACCAACCGATATTGTTGCAGAAGTACCGTTCAGTTGGCTTGATTCCTGAGCCAGTGATTGAGATGCGGTCGCAATCTGACGGATTATTTGCTGCACATTACCAATAAAATGGTTGAGCTTATCTGCGAGCATGCCTATTTCATCTTTACGGGTGCCGACATCAATCCTTTTGGTAAGGTCACCTTCTCCTTCTGCAAGATCGGCAACACGCTCATACAGTGCGGTCAGTGGTTTAAGCAGATAAAGAAGCGAGAAGATGATTACTACAAGACCAATGGCCAGGGAAACTGCGCCAACACCAACCAGGGTTGCCAGCTGCGTTTTAACAGGGGCAAACATTTCTGATTTGTCCTGGGTAACGCACAGGAACCAGCCTGTTGATGGGATAATGGAATAAGACATCAGCTTTCTGTCACCATTCTGTGTATATTCCATATGACCGGAAGGTGAGGCCTTCAGCTTTTCAGGCAATTCTGCCAGTTCAGGAACAAGTTCCTGCATCTTTTTTTTCATTGAAAGTTCAGCTTTGGGATGAATCAGAATTTTACCTTCCTTGTCAATAATATAGGCATATCCGGTAGCACCAAGTTTTACGCTGAGAACCCTTTTGACAATATCGTCAAGCAATACACCTGAGCCAATGACTCCGATAAATTTGCCATTACTTACAATCGGACTCATGAACGAGATATTTGGCAGGCCACTTGATGTACTAATGAAAGGATCTGTCACACCCGGCTTCATATCCGCTTTTGCCTTGACGTACCAAGGGCGCTTGCGTGGATCAAAATCAGCCGGCGGTTGCCAATTGTCGGAATAGACTGACGATCCATCTTCGTAAGAAGGGTAGACCTTCAGAAAGTTGCCGGCAGCATGGATGGTTTTTGCCAAGTTCAGAATCGGCTCCCTTGTCAAGTCCGGATATTTAGCCAAATCTTTAGCTCCAGCATCAATGACACTTAACTTAGCTTGAATCCAGGTTTCCACGTTGGCAGCGTTGTCTCGTGCAATACCGATATGACTTTCTTCAAGAAGCTTCCCCATGTTTTTGTTGGAACTGTAATAGGTGATTCCTACCAGCAACCCGATTACTGTGACGAATACGAGCACTACCGTGAGGTTTAATCGTACTTTAAGTGACATTGTGTGTTTCTCCTTTAATTTTAGCTATAGCGCATCAGAGTAGTTGTGGATACTGTAAGTGTTCGACGCTTTCAGTTTTGTCGTCATTTATTGTTTTTGCCGTTGATTTAGGAATATTTTTCAGTTCCTATCCTTTGTCTCTATAAGCAGATGTTGTGCCAAAACGAAAAAGACCTAAATATCAGTATGTTGATTAAATATGAGTTTCAAGAGGAGTGGGAAAATATGCACAGGAAGCTCGTTGGGTAACGGCTATGTGTCTGTAATTAAAACGAACTTTAGGGGATGGGAGAAATGTCGCACTTCGAAAATATTCGTAGGGGTCGTAAGGGGGATGCAGCAATGCCGGTCTGGTGTTATTACTGAATTTGAAAGGGCGGTTTCAAGTCGAAAGTGCACCTTTTATAAGTGATCTTGGGTGGAGAGTTGCGCTACTATCAGCGACACTAAGTCTGAACCCGCGCAAAACGCCGTCCACTCAGACTCCTGATGAGAAACGAAAGCTGCTGAGTGTGGTGTGTTCGAACTCTACAATGGCCTTTAACTGGCGGAATACCGCGATTACTTGTTTGCCGCAACAGTTTTGTTTTACTCCACGGGTTAAAATCAAAATTACGAATTTGTACCGGTGGGTCTGAAGGTACTTAAATTTCTTGTCACGTACCACGCTTATCACAAATGCAGCGCACTCAACAGTTGCTTAATTTCAGCAGCTTTGTACGGCTTACTAATAGCCCCCTTAAAGCCATGCTCAAGATAATTACTCATAATTGGGTCATTTGAGTAACCACTGGAGACGATGAGGCAGGCATCTGGTGAATTTTCCAAGATCATCTGAGCCGCTTCTTTGCCACCCATTCCGCCAGGAACTGTCAAGTCCATTAATACTGCTCGATATGGTGTTCCCTTCTCTTTGGCAGTATAAAATAGAGATACAGCTTCAGCCCCTTCGGAGCAAGTAGCAACCTGATAGCCGAGATATTCCAGCATTTCACTCGCAAGTTCCCGAATCATTTGTTCATCGTCCATAACAAGAATGGCACCGCCAGCTTCAACGCTTATTTCCATCGAATTTAGCAGAAGCGGGGATTCATAAGAAACCTTATTAGTTGATGGCAGGTATATTGTGAACGTAGTTCCTTTCCCGACTTCTGACGATACCGTGATTTTACCGTCATGCCTATTGATGATGGAATAGACTGATGCCAGGCCAAGGCCGCTTCCTGCCGATTTGGTTGTGAAATATGGATCGAATATTCTATTCAGGTCGGTTTCGGAGATTCCACATCCTTGGTCAGTGAAATCAATTTTCACATAGGAACCTGCTGACTGAAGCAATGGGTTGGCGTCAGAAAGCACTATATTTTGTCCTGTTATACTGATTGTTCCGCCACTAGGCATCGCCTGTGTTGCATTGATGATTATGTTATTGAAAGCTTGACTGAGTTGCCCGCCATCAGCTTCTACAGCATGCAGGTTTTCAGGTATGGAGAGTATACATTTTATGTTAGTGCCACGAAGAACGAAAGAAGCTGATTCATCAATGATACTCTTAATAGAAACTACCTTTTTGAGGGGTTCACCACCTTTAGCAAATGTAAGAAGCTGTTGGGCAAGCTCTTTTGCCCGGAGTGATGCTTTCTCAGCAGACTCAAGGAGTTTATAGGCCTTGTGTGTAGGATCATGAAGCATTTGGGCAAATGATATATTACCCATGATACCGGTCAGGATGTTGTTGAAGTCATGGGCAATACCACCAGCTAGGGTTCCTAGAGACTCAAGCTTTTGGAGCTTAAGCTGTTCCATCTGGATGCTGTCACGCTCTGTGATGTCTCGGGCTATATTTAAGGTGCAGGGAATGCTGTGTATTTCAATCAGGCTGGACGATACCAGGGCTGTAATAATAGCGCCATCTTTACGACGCAGCTTGGCTTCAAGATTTTTTACACTACCAGTTTCACGCAATTGACGAGCAAGCCTTGCTCTGTCACCAGCATCAACCCACACACCCATTGAGATTGAAGGTACTCCGATTACCTCATCCCGTGAGTAACCGAGCATGCTGGTGAAACCTTCGTTAACATCGACAAACACGGCATCGTCAAGCGTGTTGATATTTATGGAGTCTGGTGATGTTTTGAAGATAACAGAAAATTTTTCTTCGGATCGACGCAGAGTCTCTTCAGCCTTTTTGCTCTCAGTCACATCACGGAGGAAACCAACAAACATGCCGCCATCAACATCAATAAACATTGAGCTAACTTCCACATCAAAAATAGAACCATCCTTTCGGCGATGTTGAGTAATAAACCGGTCCATGCCCTGTTCCATTATTTTTTTGTTATGAGCAATCGTATCTTCCTCATGTTCGATTACATCAAGATCAGCTAGGTTAAGTTGTAATAATTCCTCCATACTGTAGCCGGACATTCGACAGTATGATTCATTGACCTCCAGTATTATTGCATGGGGGTTTGCCAGAATGAAACCATCCATGGCTGAAGAAATTATCTTGTGATGGGTTTCTTCACGTTTTTTCAGCGTTTCTTCTGCACGCTTGAGTTCGGACAAATCAAGAACTGTTGCAACGGATCCGTTATACTGCCCATCACTGGCATGTATGCTCCTGACAAATATTATCGCATCAATCACTTTTCCCGATTTTGACTTATAACGTTTCTCAATAGAATAATGATCTATCTCATTATTCATGAGCTTTTTAACCATCTCAATGCTCTTGACAGTGTCATCGGGATAACTGACATCGGAAATCCCGAGCTTATAGATTAGCTCATCCTTTTGGTATTCCAACAAGCCGCAGAATGCATCATTTACTTCGATAAATCTAAAATTCTTGTCTGTAACGGCCACCCCAATCAGTGAACTGTCAAACAGGGAACGATAATGGGCTTCACTGTCCCGCAGGGATTTCTCTGATGCTTTGCGCTCAGTAATGTCTCTTACAATTGACAACACAACCGTCTTACCCTCAAGCTCAAACTTGCGGGCATTTATCTCAACCGGTATTTCTGTACCATCCTTGGTCTTATGAACACTTTCATAGACATACTTTCCGATATTTACCAGGGCATCTTGGGCTTTTTCGATTGTTTTGATTCGACTCGGAACATTTATATCTGTTACGGATAAATTTGACAGTTCACCACGGGAATATCCGAGGAGACGACAAGCTGTGTCATTGATTTCTAGAAGAGAGCCATAACCTTCTGAATCACTGAATTCTCTAACGAACACGGCATCGCTTGATCCGTTGAACAGTTCCCGATATTTTTTCTCTGACCGATGGAGTTGTGAATTCAGGGACGAAATAGTGTAATATCGCCAAATTGCCATGCCTATTATGGTAATGAGAAATATAGCGCCTGCGAGCATTTCAACTCTGGCCGTTGTCCAATAAGGGTTCGGTTTACCCCACCATTTGCTGTAAATTTCTTTGTATTTATCCGAACCTACAAAACCTTCAATTGCCGAATTTAAGCGATTCAAAAGATCCACGTCATTTTTGCGTACAGCCATTGCTCGTTTGCTTTCCCTGAGTGAGGGGTATAAAACTTTCAACTTTGCATCAACACCGGCATCTATAGCCATCTTCATGACGTTGGGGGTTGGGGTGGAAATCATATCTAACTGGCCAGCTAAAAGATCGAACAACATATGCTGGAGGCTATCATAGGTTATCAACTGGATGTCGGAGCGTGGTTTTAGTACATCATGTGAGATGCTGCCTTTTATGCAGCCAACTTTTATTCCCGGGATCAATTTGTTGAGATTGCTATCTGCTCTAACGGTCAGGTTTACTGGTACTGTTTCAACTGTGGCAGTAAAATTGAACTTCTCTTTTCTGACATCGTTAATAGTTAGGTTAGGAATGAGATCGGCCTTGCCCGTTGACAGCATATCCAGAAGATCGTCCCAGGGACGGCCAAAAACATATTCGACTTCCAGACCAGCGCGTTTCGCGACCTCTTCCATTACGTCAATGGCAAAACCCTTGGGTTTACCGGTCTGAGAGTCTCGATAATATGTTGGAGGAAAATCGGGAGGGACTGCCACGAAAACTTTTTTAGTGGCCTTTGAAGGTTCTGCAGCCATTACGATAGGAGTAATGTTGAGAAAAATAGCACATGATACCGTGAAAAGTGCTGCTCTAATAATAGTTATTTTTATCATTTAGGGGGACCTGGCAATCCTTGATAACTGCAGAAAATGGTGTTCCGTTTTCCATTGCTGCCTTGTACTGTAAAACGGCTTCAGCACCGTTCTTGAATGATGACACACGGTATCCGAGATGCTCCAGTATTTCGGTTGAAATGAATAGAATTAACTCTTCGCCATCCAGAACAAGCACCGGACCACCTATATGCTCATCAATCAATTGCGTGTCAAAACATTCTAGGCAATCTAGAGCGATATTTCCAATGGACGGAAGAAGAATAGAGAATGTAGTCCCCTTGCCAACTACAGAAGTGACACAGACGTGTCCGCCGTGCTTGCGAATTATGGAATTAACCGTGGCAAGCCCTAATCCGTTTCCCGTTGACTTCGTAGTAAAGTATGGGTCGAATATTTTTTTCAGATCGGTTTCAGAGATGCCACATCCTTGATCCGTAAATGTCAGGGATACATATGAACCTTGAGGAATAGCATAGTGCCTTTGCTACGCTTCATGCCGGACCAATTTTCAGATCAAAAACATTCTTCATAACTTCACGCAATTTATCAAAACTATAAGGCTTGCTCACTAAACCAGCAATAGCTTCCAGTGCTATCCGAGTAGTGACGACCGATTCGCCAAACCCGCTGGAAACTACTATCGGGAGGTTTGGTTTCAGCTTCTTTAGTTCACTGAATAAGTTGTAACCATCCATCACTGGCATTCCCAAGTCTGTTACCACACAAACAACAGATTCTGCACTTTTTTTGTAAAGATCTAGCGCTTCCTGCCCGTTCAGGGCATCTATAACAGTGAAACCCAGCATCTGCAGCATGTCTTTCGCAATTTCTCTGATCAACTCCTCATCTTCAACCAAAAGTATTGTGCCGCTACCTGTCCAGGGTTCAGATGAAACGGTTAGGTCCAAAGACTCCTCTGCAGAATCGTTGATTAGCACCGGCAGGTAAATTTTGAATGTCGTGCCCTGTCCAGGCCTGCTAAATAGCTGCAGTGAGCCGTTGTGAGACATTATGATGCCCAAAACAGCCGACATGCCCAAGCCTCTACCAGTGAATTTTGTGGTAAAGAATGGTTCAAAGATTCGTTGCATGGTTTCATCGTCCATGCCGCACCCGGTATCAGTAACCTCTAAGCAGTCATACCAACCAGGGGGAATTGCTTTTGCGTGATAATCATTAACTATTTGGCCACCTTTAATTACTTCTTTTGTGAGTGATACCTGAATTTCCCCCTGATTATCACCGATTGCTTCTGCAGCATTAATGATCAAATTCATCACTATCTGTCTGATCTGGCTGGCATCACCGTTAACAAAGGGGATATCGGACTTGATGTTTGGCTTTATTACAACATTTTGAGGGAGGGTCGTTCGCAGCATGTTGACCATTTCATCTACCAGCATCCACAAATTTATCTGAGATGAAGTGAACTGGGCCTTGCCAGCATAGGTGAGCATCTGACGGCAAAGTCCGGCAGCTCTATCGGTGGCTTTGTCAATTTTGCCAATATAGGCTTCACAATTTTTTTCATCCATCATGGCAAGAGAACAGTTGCCCTTGATAATGGCCAGGATGTTGTTAAAGTCATGGGCAATTCCACCTGCCAACACGCCAAGGCTTTCCATTTTCTGGGCTTGGAGGAATTGTTGTTCCAGAGCATGCTTTTCTTGTTCTTCCTTTTTCCGTTCGCTGATGTCACGGACAATTTTTGACGCACCAGTGATAGCTCCCGATTTGTCAATGATTGGTGAGATGGTTACCGAAACAGGGAAAGTATCGCCGTTTTTTTTGAGACGGGTTGTTTCATAATGCTCAATATTTATTCCACGTTTAATACTATCTAAAATATGAACTTCTTCTTCAGTTTGATCCGGTGGCATGAGCAGTGCCATTGACTGCCCAAGCATTTCTTGTTGAGAGTAGCCGAACATTCTTTCGGCGGCAGGATTCCAGCTGGTGACAATTCCTTCCAAGGTTTTACTGATGATAGCATCGGTGGATGAGGTAATAATTGCGGCAAACTGGCTTTGCTGTTCTTCAGCCAGCCTGCGATCAGTGATGTCTTCGAGTATCCAGATGGTACCTTTATCCAAATCTGAGGAATCAACGGCTTTTCCGTTATATCTGCCCCACATATGAGAGCCATCTCCACGAATAAGTTCTTGAACGGTTACATATTCACGTCCCTGAGCAATTTCCGGATAAGCATCTTTACCCAGTTGTTTATAAGCCTCTTGTGAAGGATATAATTTTTGAGAAGTATCCCCCTCCAGCTCTGATTTGGAATAGCGTAGTATCTTTGCCAACTTTTCATTGGCCCAGACAATCTTTCTGCCTACTATTAGGCAAATGCCGATAGGCGAATTGTCAAGGATAACACTTTGTTCACGCATGACTCGTAACAATTGTTCACTTGCCTGTTTGCGCTCGGTCGTGTCGCGGGTAATGCCGAGTAGTGCATTGATTTCACCATGTTCATCCCGAAATGGCACCGCATGGGTTTCCAGCCAGACATGCCTCCCTTTGAGTCCTACCGTTTCAAACTCAAGCGTTCCGGACATCCCTTGAAATACTTTTTTTGTCAGTGCCATGAAGTCAGTTCTATATGGCTCTGTTATCAAAGGGCATACACACTTCCCTTTTACCTGTTCAAAAGAATCTGCTTGAATCATCGCCAAACCTGCAGAGTTCATCATCAAAAGGTTACCGTCAATATCAATCATTTTGATACATTCGGGTTCCGTTTCGATAATTGTGTTTAAGAATCTTTTACTGTTAGCCAGGTCGAGTTCTTGAGTAACAAGTTGGTTAGCCATTGAATCAAAAGACTCTGCGAGTTCTCCAAACTCACCACCCTTTACATTGTCTGAGAATTTGATGGCACGATTTCCGAATTTGATTTGATTGGCAGCAGCTTTAAGATGTTCTACCCGTTCAAGTATCGACTTCTTACTGATATAGTAGGCTGAGGCACAGGCTGCGAACAGAGCTATGCATAATACTGAAAGGCTTCTTATTATTGGCATTGATGCTACAGAATAAACAGACCCCACAGGCACGCCAGCTCTGATGTACATGTACGGTTCTGATTCATCTTTAAGTCTTAATTTAATAAAATATGCATACCTGTTTATGCCGTCTAACGCACGGGCATAGTTATAAAACCACCCTTCATCGTCTTTATCCCTCATAATCCTGAAATTTTCAGGATCATCAGGTTTGCCAGTGAATTTTTCCGTTTCCAGCGCTCTTGTAATAATTACGCCTCGGTGATCGACGATCGAAAAGTTCGAATTTGCGGGTAATTTTGATCTATCAAGGATGTGTTTAAAGCTTGATATATCAATTCCGCATCCGATGACGCCACTAATTTCCCCATACTGATCCCAATAGGGTAGTGCAAAGTGAAATGACTGCTTTTTTGTAATATTGCCGACAGTATACTCACCTGAAGAGAATCTTCCAGATGAGATCGCATTCTTGAAAAAACGTTTGTCAGACTGGCTGGTAGGCTGATTGAGTGGAACTGCGGAGGCCCAAACGACACCATTTCGGTCGGTTACATTAATATTGGTGTATAGGGGATTCTTTCTAAGGATATCTGCGAGGATGGGGTTCAGCTTCTGGCTGTTTTGAGACCTCAGTTCAGGTAATTGTGTCAGTACAGTTAATAACTGATGTACGCCAGCCACCAGATTTTGTTCTTCTGTCGCAATGCTGGATGCAAGCTTCTGGGCATCATTAATAGCCCGGTCACGAGCCGCATGCCTTTCTGATACTAAAGTAGACACAAGGGTGCCCAGTGTGGGTAAGGCAACAATAAACACAATCAAGAACATTTGCCAGCGGATGGGCAAATTAAGAAAATTGCGCATGGGCATTCCCATATTTCGAGCGAAATGTAACCGGAAATGTCATCGTTGCCCTCTAAATGTGTCGTAGTCTATCAAGTACGGTTATTCTACATTCTCCAATTCATCACAAATAAATTCCTTGCCGAAACCCATGATCATTACAAATATACCACCCTTTTTCCACATGTCATTTAGGCCAGTTTGAATTTGCGGACCAGATCTTGAAGAATCAGTTCATTGTTATTTCGGTCGTTAAATTTTCTGTATTGCCTCTTTCAGTGCTGACAATTTATACGGTTTCTGAATAAATCCCGCCAAGCCCTTCCCCATAAATTTCTGGGTGACTTCATGTTCGCTAAATCCGCTGGACATAATTACCTTAACATCCGGCTTAAGCAGTCTGAGCTCTCGGAAACATTGCTCGCCGTCCATGTGTGGCATGGTGAGATCAAGGATTACGAAAGAAATGCCAGGTGTTTTTTTGAAGATCTCTACCGCTTCCCTGCCGTCATCAGCGGTGATGGTTGTGAAACCAAATTCCTGAAGCATATCTTTACCTATGCCCCGCACGGTTTCTTCGTCATCCACTAATAATACTGTTCCGGTGCCTTTCCAATTATCCTCGCAAGCTATGTGGTTGAAAATATTGGCCGGTTTGCCTGATGCCGGCAAGAGGATCTTGAAACTGGTACCTTTACCTAGTTCACTGTAAACCTTGATAGCACCCTTGTGTCCCCTTACAATACCTAGTACGGCAGCCATTCCCAAACCACGCCCGGTAAACTTGGTGGTAAAGAATGGGTCGAAAAGCTTTGCAAGTGTATGCTTATCCATACCACAGCCGGTGTCTGCAATCTCAAGATAGACGTAGAGGCCTTGATTAAGGTTCTCATCAAGCCAGACATCTTTCAGGTAGTCCTTGTTGCAGTCCATGCAGCCTGTGGTAACGGCAATGACGCCACTTTTTTCGCCGATTGCCTCCGAAGCATTGATGACCAGGTTCATGACAATCTGGCGTATCTGAGTGGCGTCTGCTTCCACCGAGGGAAGATCAGGGACCAAATTGAGTCGCAATACGGCCTTCTTGGAGATAGAGACTTCCAGCATGTGCAGCATATCTTGCAGTAGCAGGTTCAGATTGATATTTTCAATCACGAACTTCCCTTTACCGGAGTAAGCCAACATTTGTTTGGCAAGATCGGCAGCTCGGGCAGCGGCATCCTCGATCTTATGCAGGTTATCCACGCCAGGTGATTCCTTGTTTATACGAAGCAACGCCAATTCGGCGTTGCCGATTATTGACGTCAGAATATTGTTGAAGTCATGGGCAATACCACCAGCCAGAACCCCCAAACTCTCCAATTTCTGAGCGTGGAGTAACTGATGCTCAAGCTTTAGGTGCTCTTCAGCAATTCGCTTGCGTTCGTCGATGTTTCGGACAACCCCCATGATTGCGGGACTTCCATGATAATTGATGCAACTGGTATGAATTTCAACGTGGAATTGTGAATTGTCTTTGCGACGGTGCTCCGTTTCAAATGTCACTGATTTTATTTCTGTCAAGCTCTTAAAAAACGCTTTGACTTTTTCAGGATCCTGGTAACCGGCATCAAGGTCCGTGATCTGTTTGGTGAGCAGTTCTTCGTATGAGTATCCAAGCTCATCACAGGCCTGGTTGTTGGCATTCAGTATTTTTCCATACAGATCAGAGATATAGATTGGATCTGCAGCATTTTGAAACAGGTCTCTAAAAAGCTGCTCGTTTTTTTCTCTTTCAATTACTTCGAGTTCCAGTTGTTTGTTTTTATCATGCAGTAAATCCTCAGCCAGTTTTCTGGCATTCTCTTTTTCGGCAAGTGACTCAGTCATAGCATCAAAAGATTTTGCAAGTTGGCCTATTTCATCGTTTTGATCAGTTATTCCGATTCTTGCAGAAAGGTTTCCGTCTTCAACTGCTCTTATCGTTGAGGACAATTTTTCTATCGGTTGAATAAATGATACTTTTGCCAGAATATTGGATAGGAGATATGAAACGAACAGAGCTGCCAACGAAATAGCCAGGATTACGCCGATATATTTATAGGTTTTTGAGAGGACAAATTCATTTGGTACAGAAGCCCTGATGTAAAGAAATGGCGGTTCACTGGGATTAAGGCGTAACCGCTGAAAACCGAATACCCGCTTTACTCCGTCACGACCGATATCGATGAAAACCCCGTTTTCCTGATCACCTGTCAGGTGTTTCCATAAATTGGGATTATCAGGAGTACCATTAATTAATCTACTCAGTTCCGGATATCGATAAAGTAAAATACCTTTGTGATCTATTAAGCTAAATGCAGAGTTTTTGGGAAAGTGCTGGGTGTCAAACTGACTTTTAAAGCGAGTGAGATCGAGGGCTGCGTATAGGACTAATTTGGGGTTTCCTGCATCGTCAAGTATCGGCAGGGCATAATGGAGGGTTGGCTTTCCCACTGCTCTACTGACGGTGTATTCACCGGAACTAAATCTCTCCGGGTTATATTCCCCGAAGCTTGCTTCGCTGCTTTTAGTGTGACATATTGGTTTTGTGAGTGAGTATATACACAAAAGTCATAATGTTTCTGTATTGTTATACCATCTGGTGT
>Ga0073936_10007991_pt1 | contig 13571 bp, 8 predicted proteins | sample AliMusrvi5mmetaG_FD_87041 | JGI IMG/M metagenome (GOLD analysis project Ga0073936, IMG submission 87041) | Freshwater lake bacterial and archeal communities from Alinen Mustajarvi, Finland, to study Microbial Dark Matter (Phase II) - Alinen... | ecosystem: Environmental > Aquatic > Freshwater >... | reverse complement strand
CTTCCCCTCCGTGCAGACGCATGCCGACATTGCCCCTGAAGTCCGCGAGCGTCTGGGCATTAACGACCGCCTGCTGCGGCTTTCCATCGGCATTGAAGATGCGGAAGATCTTCGGCAGGACCTTGAGCAGGTGCTGTGATGAAAAAAAAAGATTTTCAAACAAGACTGGTCCATGCGGGCCCGGTCCGCGAGCCCCGAACCGGCGCGTCAAGCATACCTATCTATCAGGTCTCGACCTATCATCAGAGCGACCCCGAGCATCTGGGCCGCTATGATTACGGCCGCAGCGACAACCCCACCCGCGAAGCCCTCGAGCAGGCCATTGCCGAGCTTGAGGGCGGCGTTCGCGGATTCGCCTTTGCTTCAGGCATGGCAGCTACTTCCAGCGTGCTCATGATATTCCAGGCCGGCGATCACCTTGTGGTGGGAGAGGATATTTACGGCGGCACGTACCGCATACTCACCGCCGTATTTAAGCGCTGGGGCCTTGAAACGACCTTTGTGGACAGCACCGACCTTGCGCAGGTCAGAAACGCCCTAACGCCAAAAACAAAGGCCATTTTTGTTGAAACCCCATCAAACCCGACGCTCAAAATCACCGATCTAGCCGCCGTGGCAGAAATCGCCCATGAGCGAGGACTGCTTGCCATAACGGATAATACTTTCATGTCACCCCTGCTGCAGCGCCCCCTTGAGCTCGGTTTTGACATCGTCGTGCACAGCGCCACGAAATTCATCGCCGGCCACAGCGATCTCATCGCCGGTCTTGCGGTGGTAAAAGATGCTGCTATGGGGCAGCGCATCCGCCATGTGCAGAATGCCTTCGGCGCAATACTGGGACCGCAGGATTCGTGGCTCGCCCTGCGGGGCCTGAAAACACTTGGCGTTCGCCTGCACCGCCAACAGGACAGCGCGGTAATTATCGCGGATTGGTTGCAAGCAAGACCTGAGGTGAAGAAAGTGTATTACCCTGCACTTCAAGGCCACCCGGGCCGCGATGTGCATCTGCGCCAGGCTGCGGGCGGCGGCGCAGTCGTCTCCTTTGAGCTGGCGTCAAAAGAGCTTGCCGTTGGCATGATGAAAAACGTAAAGCTGCCGCTCGTGGCCGTGAGCCTCGGCGGCGTGGAGAGCATTCTCTCCTACCCCGCAACCATGTCCCATGCCGCCATGCCCGCGCCAGAACGCGCAGCCCGCGGCATCACCGATGGCCTGGTGCGCCTCTCGGTCGGGCTTGAAGCAGCGGAAGATTTAATCGCCGATCTTGCCCAGGCTCTTGACTCGCTAAATTAATTCATCCGGCAGGTCCGGCAAAGTCCGCCGCGCTGATTAACCACCCGCTGCGCTTCTGACACAGAGTACACAGCGCAGGCATTGTTGGCAAATCGCCCCCCGCGCAAACGGCTATAGAAAAAAGATGCATGCTCCACGGGGTATGCCCTTGTTGCCGCAGAATTTTTTGTAATTTTACTTTTGCCATTAGCTCAGACACATGCCACCTCCTTTGTTCTGCAGCGATATCCAAGAAAAGCATCGCAGACCAACCTCACAACCACATCCCGCATCTTGCGCCCACATTTGCCTTGACACACAACGGCCCTCATTTTATAGTTTTCTCATTACAAAGCGCGCTCCTGTCAATTATGTCAATTACTGTCCCTGAGGCGTTGCACAAGATGCAGCAGCTGCAAAGGAGAAAATCATGGCTGAGACAAAAATAGTGCTTGTGATTGACGACGACCCCGACATCATCGAAACCGTCAATACGATTCTAACGGGCAAGGGGTATGTGGTTATCTCGGCGACAAGCGGCAGGCAGGGCTTTGAGGTTGCGCAAAAAATAAATCCCGACCTGGTCTTATGCGATATGATGATGGAAGAAATGGACTCGGGCATGCAGGCCGCTCAAAAAATCAAGCGGTACAACAGCGAAATACCCATATATCTTGTAAGCAGCATGGCGGATCAAATTGCAGCTACCACGCAAATACGCGAATTCGGCTTTATCGGTTTTATTCAAAAGCCCGTGGACCCGGCACGTCTTATCAGTATTGTGCAAAGCATCCTCCACTGAAAAAAAATAAAGTCTTAAAGATAATATCCACAGTTCTGCAAATTACCCCGGCAGTACTCATTATCACGCTTCCTGCCAGGCAATCCAGCCCTTCATGTCTGAAAGAAACTCTTTCTTGAGCTCCTTCGGAGAAAGAATTTTGATCCAGGGGAGCCAGCGCTTCAAGGAGCAGAAACATCAGAAGCCTTTTATCGTGGGAAGTTTAAAAAATCATACGGGCGAACTGGTTGAGGAATTTGTAACGTGGTTGCAAAAAACAATGCCCGGCGTTCTGAATATTGCTGGTCCCCATGAATCGGAAAGCCAAGCATTTACATGAAGAGCTTCGACATTGTGCGGATGATTTTAACAGGCTACATTAAGGTTCCAGTCCAGAAAAAATAGCGTTTCATCCTCCCCCCGTATATTTTCAGCACTTCAGCAGAATCCATTCCGGCGTGCCCTGGATCCTTATTCAGAAAAAGTTGTTTGTTTATTCATGGACGTCCTCAAAAAGTGTTCATGTAAAATAAATTTTAAAATTTTACTACCATATAACCTAAAAACGTATTATGTTTGTCGAAATAAATCCATACAATTTGACCTTGGATGACCAAACCTGATGGTAAATATTTGCTTAGCTTTACGGATTACAGGCTACAATTTCTGCTTCAATCGGGTGATTCAATCAATCTCTGCTGTTTCAAATTAGTGAAGGCTGTAGCAAGCGCAAAAACAGGAGATGGCAACACATGAGTTATTCGGCAATACGAGATAATCATGAACACGGAACAGTGGGTGATTTTTTAAAACAGGCTATCTCTCCCAACTCCGAAATATCTATTGTTTCTGCCTATTTCACAATTTATGCCTACCAGCATCTTAAGAGTAATCTTGATAGTATCAAGAAACTGCGGTTTTTGTTTGGCGACCCCAAGTTCATCAAATCCATGGACCCGGACAAAATAAACACGAGAGATTTTAAAATTGAAGATGATCAGCTGGTAATCCCGGTTGAGAGCCGATTGTCGCAAAAAACCGTGGCAAAAGAATGTTCCGCATGGATTCAAGCAAAAACAGATATTCGCTCTATGGTGAAGCCCAACTTTTTGCACGGCAAGATGTACCATGTTCATCAAGAAAGCGGCATCGAGAAGGCAATTGCCGGCAGCTCAAATTTCACCGTTAACGGGCTGGGGCTTGGCGGCAGCAAAAATATAGAATTGAATCTTATCATAGACAGCGACCGGGATAGACAGGAACTTAAAGACTGGTTCGACTCTATCTGGAACGACGATACCGGACTTGTTGAAGACGTGAAGGAACAGGTTCTGAAATATCTCGAACAGCTCTATGTGGAAAATGAACCCGAATTTATCTATTACAAAACGCTCTATCATATTTTTGAAAATTACCTTGACGAACAAAAAAAGGGTGGGCTGCTGAATGAGCGCACCGGATTTTTTGATAGCGAGACCTGGCATACTCTGTATGACTTTCAGAAAGACGGCGTCAAAGGAGCCATCAATAAAATCCTCAAGCACAATGGCTGCATTATTGCCGATAGCGTCGGCTTGGGTAAAACCTATGAAGCCCTGGCCGTCATCAAGTATTTTGAGCTGCTGAACAGTCGCGTCCTTGTGGTGTGCCCTAAAAAACTGACCGGCAACTGGACAATATATCAGGCCAGCCAGAATCATGCTCTCAACCCCTTCAAGAAAGACCGGTACAATTATACTGTTCTCTATCACACGGATATGGCGCGGGAATCAGGCCACTCAGATGCCAATGGCATTGATTTAGAAAACTTCAATTGGGGCGCTTATGATCTTGTGGTGATTGATGAATCGCATAATTTCAGGGGCAATCCGATTGAGAGAACAAAAGAAGACGGCTCGGTAAAAATGAACCGCGCCAAATGGCTGATGGAAAAAGTCATAAGGTCGGGTGTCAAAACTAAAGTGCTCCTGCTTTCAGCCACGCCCGTAAATAACAGCCTGCGCGATTTGCGCAATCAGATTGCCTTGATTACCGAGGGCAGGGAAGACGCACTTTTTGACTGCTGTAAAATAAAAGATATCAGCCTGACACTGAAAAACGCCCAGACGCATTTCACTAACTGGGCAGACCCCAAGAAAAATCCGCAACGGAACATGAAGGGCCTATTAGAAAGGCTTGATTCGGCTTTTTTTAAACTGCTCGATGAGCTTACCATCGCCCGGTCAAGGAAGCATATTAAGAGTTTTTATAAAATTGAAGCTGTTGGTAAATTTCCGGAAAGAAATAAACCTCATTCCGTATATCCTGAAATCGATTTGCAGAATCGTTTCCCCTCCTACGATCGTATCAACAAGCAAATACTTGAATACAAGCTGTCGGTTTTCAACCCGTCGGCGTATGTGAAGCCTGAAAAACAACAAAAGTATGAGGAAATGGCAGGCAAGCAGGTGCTTAATTTTAAGCAGGCTGACCGTGAAAATTTCCTCATCGGCATGATGAAGGTTAATTATCTCAAACGGCTGGAAAGCTCAATAGAGTCATTTGAAATATCACTTGATAGAACCATTCAAAAAATCGAAAAGCTAGAACAGAAAATAAAAGACTTTTTCAAGTCTCAAAAAAACTCACAGGAAGAGTCTCTTGAAAACTTTGAGCCGGACGAGGAAGAACGGGAAGAAGGCGGGGAAGACTTTGAGCAATGGCAGGTCGGCAAAAAACTGAAATTCGATCTGGCTGATATAAATTTGGCGGAATGGCTAATTGATCTAAGAAAAGACAAAGAAGCTCTTATCGATTTACTTAATAATGCCAAAGTCGTAACTCCCGAAAGAGACGCTAAACTTGCCGAATTAAAGAAGCTCATACAAGAAAAAGTGGAAAAACCGTTCAACAACAACAATAAAAAGGTCCTTGTTTTTACCGCCTTTGCTGATACCGCAGAATATCTCTATAGAAACATCAAGGATTGGAGCAAAAACGAGCTTGGCCTGCATTCCGCTCTAGTATGTGGCAGTTACACGCAAACAACCTATGGCAAGGGCGATTATGACAGCATTTTGCTCAATTTTTCTCCCGTATCCAAAAACCGCGCAAAAATGACCACGGTGAATCATCTTGAAGAAATTGATATCCTGATCGCCACCGACTGTATCAGTGAAGGCCAGAACCTGCAGGATTGCGATTATCTCATTAACTACGACATACACTGGAACCCCGTGCGGATCATTCAACGGTTTGGCCGTATCGACCGTTTGGGCAGTATAAATGCAGTAATTCAATTGGTAAATTTTTGGCCGACAAAAGATCTTGATAATTATATCAATCTTAAAGAGCGGGTAGAAGCCCGCATGGCCCTGGTTGATGTTACCGCAACCGGCGAGGACAATGTTTTAAACACCGAACAGATTGAAGAACTTATTACCGATGATCTGAAATACCGCAATCAGCAGTTGAAAAAATTAAAAAATGAGGTTCTTGATCTTGAAGACATGGATGAAACCGTGTCCCTTACCGACTTCACCCTGGATGATTTCAGAATAGAACTCCTAAACTTCATTGAAAACAACCGCAAGCGCTTGCATGATGCGCCTTTCGGCCTCTATGGTGTCGTGCCATCGCCATCGGGCGAACATGCAGCATTACTGGGCTCTGATCAATTTTCCGGCAACGAAAAAGATATAATCAAGCCAGGTGTAATGTTTTGCCTGAAACAAAAAGTCGAGAACGACGGCAACGAAGAAGTTAATCCCCTTAATCCTTACTTTCTGGTGTACATCCGCAGTGATGGTACGGTGAGATTTAACTACACACATGCCAAACAAATTCTTGAAATTTACCGTCTTATTTGCCAGGGAAGAAAAGAACCGTATGAAAAGTTGTGCGATCTTTTTAATGTTGAAACGCACAATGGCGACAAAATGGGCGGCTATACGGAACTACTAAAAAAAGCAGTTGAAGAAGTCATACGGATATTTAAAAAGAAGGGCAGCCAGAAACTTACGTCGGATCGTGGAGCGCTTCTGATCCCAACGGCAAAACAGCTGCACAGCATGGAGAACTTTGAACTTGTTACCTGGCTTATCATTAAATAATGGAGGGACGCGCTTTGTCGCGTCCGCTTTAAATCTTATTAAAATGGCCCTCCAAAAATTCATGGAGTGTGTATGTCCTTGAAGAAAGCATTATCAACGGAATATCAGTCGCTTTTAGGTGAAATCAAAGACCGGATCCGTTCAGCTCAATATGACGCCTTGCGGGCGGTCAACAAGGAGCTTATTGCTCTTTATTGGGATATTGGGCGGATGATAATGCAGCGGCAGGAAGGCAAAACATGGGGCAAATCAGTCGTTGAAAACCTTGCCCATGATTTGCAGGCCGAGTTTCCGGGCATCCAAGGTTTTTCAACGCAGAACCTGTGGTATATGCGGCAGTTTTACGGCACCTACTATCAGAATAAAAAACTCCAACCATTGGTTGGAGAAATCAGCTGGGCCAAGCATTTGCTTATTATGTCAAAGTGCAAAGATGATCTTGAACGCGAATTCTATATCCGCATGACCCGTAAATTCGGCTGGACGAAAAACGTGCTCAGTTTAAAGATGGAAGATCAGACCTATGAAAAGACCCTGCTGAATCAAACAAACTTTGATAAAACACTGCCCGCAAACATTAGAAATCAGGCAAAACTTGCCGTAAAGGACGAGTACACTTTTGATTTTCTCGAACTCGGCGATGAACACTCCGAGCGCGAACTTGAAAGGTCTATAATTGCAAAGGTCGAGAGATTTTTGCGTGAGATGGGCGGCATGTTTGCCTTTATGGGCAGCCAGTACCGAATGGAGATTGCGGGAGAAGAATACTTTATTGATCTGCTGCTGTATCACCGCGGGCTTAAATGTCTGCTTGCCATTGACTTAAAGATTGGTAAATTCATGCCTGAACATGTCGGGAAGATGCAATTCTACCTTGCGGCGCTTGACGATCTTGTGCGCATGGAATATGAAAACCCCTCTATCGGCATGATATTGTGCCGGTCAAAAGAAAAAGCGATTGTTGAATATGCCTTAAAGGAAAGCAACAAGCCCATCGGTGTAGCCACCTACCGGATTGTGAAGCGTCTGCCGGCGGAACTGAAAGGACAGCTTCCTGAGCCAAAAGATATTGAAAAGTTATTACTCGGAATCAAATAGATTCATGGAGGGCCATGCTCCGTCATGGCCGAAAAAAACGGACGCGATAAAACGCGTCCCTCCAATAAAAGATTGATTTACGTGGAGGGCCATGTTTCATCATGGCCGATAATGTGATTTTCATGGAGGGCCACGCTCCGTCGTGGCCGGATGATGACAAAGACAATGATAAACGATTTGCCAAAACGAAAAACTCCGGTTCATTATCCACCGTGCGATAACGGCAAGAAACCTGTTATTGTGTATGTAACCGTTTGCACCGACAAACGGAAAAAGATATTGTGCGGTACGGCCATACACGAGCTATTACTGAAGGCTTGGAGTTCAGCCGGTTCCTGGCTGGTTGGCAGGTATGTGGTTATGCCTGATCATAGCCATCTTTTCTGCTCTCCGGCTGCGGTAGATTCTCCGGCGCTTGGCAAGTGGGTGCAGTATTGGAAAACCCTTGTTTCCCGCGAGTGGCCAAAACCGGATGAACAGCCAATATGGCAAAAGTCGTTCTGGGATACGCAGCTCAGGAGCTGCGACCGTTATAAAGAAAAATGGAATTATGTCCGAAATAACCCTGTGAGAGCTGGCCTCTGCGCAAAGTCCGAGGATTGGCCCTTGCAGGGAGAGATAAACGTATTGGAATGGTATTAATGGAGGGCCATGCTCCGTCGTGGCCAGTTGAGATGTAATCATGATGGAGGGTCACGCTTCGTCGTGACCGAGGACAACGGACGCGATGAAACGCGTCCCTCCAAAATAAAAAATTAATTCGTGTTTAGGTCCACGCTTCGTCGTGGCCAAGATAAATTAAGGAACAGGCAATGAGTATAGACCTTAAAACAAAGATTCAAATTGCTTTACAGGGTTTTGCAACCGGCAATCTTACCGATCAATCACTCAAGCTGTTTAAAACGCTCGGGTATAAAACCGACCGGCAAAGCCCCTTTGGCCAAAAGACCTTTCAGTGTTTCAAGGATTCTTTTCTCGACGGCAACACCCGCTTTGACGAAAAAAAAGCTTTTGCTTTAGAGTGGAAATATGTTGATTTGCTTTTCCAGCTTTCAAAAGAGGAGATGTCAGTGCAGGTCTCGCATGGGCGAGTAAATGATACGGTTATCGAGTCCTATCTCTTTTTTGCCATTGAGCTTGAGAAGTCGGAGTATTCCCGTTCTGCCCTTGCCCAGATCACCCGCGAAGTGAACAAGGTTTTCCCCATGCCGGTGCTGATCGTGTTCAAACACGGCGCAAGCATCACGCTCTCGGTAATCAACCGCCGCCTGAACAAAAAAGATGACCGCAAGGATGTTCTGGAAAAAGTTACGGTTATCAAAGATATTTCAATAGAGAAGCCCCACCGGGCGCATATTGAAATACTGTTTGACCTGTCTTTTGAAGAACTTCGGCAAGAACACAAGTTTACCAATTTTGTTCAGCTCCATAATGCCTGGCAGAAAACGCTGGACACCAAGGAACTCAACAAACGGTTTTATCTGGAACTGGCCAACTGGTATTTCTGGGCCATGGATAAAGTATCCTTCCCCGGCGATATTGAAAAAAAGGAAGATATTAGAAATGCTACCAGCCTTATACGGCTGATTACCCGTATTATTTTCATCTGGTTCATCAGGGAAAAAGACCTGGTGCCGGACAAATTTTTTAATAAAGCCGATCTGAAAAATATTCTACGAGAATTCAATAAAAGCGCTTCGTCAAACAGTTACTATACCGCTATTTTGCAAAACCTTTTTTTCGGCACTCTTAACCAGCAAATGAAAGAGCGCGGCTTTGTAAAGGAAGGTTCTTTTGCCGAGCATAAGGCTGAATACGGCGTAAAGAATCTTTTCCGTTATGCCGACCGGTTCAGCATTTCAGAGAAAGAAGCTGTGGCGCATTTTAAGGATATCCCCTTCCTGAACGGTGGGCTTTTTGATTGCTTGGATAAACCCGACGATGACGGTAAAATTCTCTATGTTGACGGTTTTTCTCGAAACACAAAAAAACAAGCAGTCGTGCCTGATTATCTCTTTTTCAGCGATGAAACCGACTGCGACCTGAATGAGATTTACGGCACGAAAAATAAGCGCTACAAGGTTAAGGGCCTTATTGAGATACTTTCAAGCTATAAGTTTACCATTGCGGAAAACACCCCGATTGAAGAAGAAGTGGCCCTTGATCCCGAGCTTCTGGGCAAGGTTTTTGAAAACCTTCTTGCCAGCTACAATCCTGAAACTAAAAACACAGCCCGTAAACAGACTGGTTCTTTTTACACACCTCGTGAAATCGTTCATTACATGGTTGATGAAAGCCTTCTGGCATACCTATGCCCAAAGCTTGAAGAAGCCGGCTTTGAAAACACGGAAGACAATGTTCGTGAGCTTCTGAGCTATAGTGAAAACCCCAATCCTTTTAGCCTGCAGGAAACTGACCTACTCATTGAAGCAATCGATAATTGCAAAATTCTTGATCCCGCGGGCGGTTCCGGCGCTTTCCCCATGGGCATACTGCATAAGCTGGTTCACCTACTGCATAAACTTGATCCCAAGAATGAGCAATGGAAAAAACGGCAAGTTGAAAAAGCACGGCAGTTTGAAGACACTTCTATCCGCGATCATGCCCTTGAAGACATCGAAAATGCTTTTGAGAACAATGAGCTGGACTATGGCCGAAAACTTTATCTTATTGAAAACTGCATATACGGAGTCGATATTCAACCCATTGCCGTGCAGATAGCCAAGCTCCGGTTTTTCATTTCACTTATCATCGACGAGAGAAAACAGCCAAATAAGGATAACTTCGGCATCCGGGCACTCCCGAACCTTGAAACTAAATTTGTTGCCGCCGATTCGCTGGTTGCAATCGACCACCCTGCTCAATTAAAACTGAGAAATTATGAAATAGATTCGCATGAAAAAGAACTTAAAAACCTGCGTCATCAATATTTTAGCGCAAAAACTCGCAGAGAAAAACTTCAGTGCCAGAAAAGAGATAAGGAGTTAAGGAAGAAAATTGCGGGCATGTTGATGAAGGACGGCTGGAGCAGCGAATCAGCCGGGCAGTTAGCCGCGTTTGACCCTTATGATCAGAATACCAGCGCGCCGTTTTTTGATGCGGAATGGATGTTCGGGTTGAAAAAAGGCTTTGATATCGCCATCGGCAATCCGCCGTATGTGCAGATACAGAGCTTCAGCGGCAGGCCGGAGCAAAAGCTTTGGGAAAAACAGAAATATGAGACTTATACCAAAACCGGCGATGTGTACTGCCTGTTTTATGAACGCGGCCACCGGCTCCTGAAATCCGGCGGGATACTTACCTATATTACCTCAAACAAATGGATGAGGGCCAATTACGGGAAGGCTTTACGAAAATTTTTTCTTAGCCATGGCACTATTAACCAACTGATTGACTTTGCAGATTCTCAGATATTTGAAAATGCCACAACATACACCAATATTCTTGTGTACCGCAAAGACGCAAAGGGTACTTCGCCGAAAGCCTGGGATTTAAGCTCGGCCTATGAAAATCATGTTTCTCTCGAAGATATGTTAATTGCTCAAGGGATAGGTGATCCGCTCTTTAGCGAAGATTCCTTTGTAATCGTCAAAGGAGAACTAGCGTCGATAAAAAAGAGGATTGAAGAAGTGGGTATTCCGTTGAAGAACTGGGATATTGCAATAAACTATGGAATAAAGACTGGATTTAATGAGGCATTCATTATTGAAGGAAAAAAGAAGGACGAGCTTATAGCCAAAGATCCAAAGAGCGAGGAGATATTAAAGCCGATATTACGAGGAAGAGATATTAAAAGATATAAATCGGAGTTTGTAGACTTATGGCTTGTAGCAACATTCCCTGCCTTGGGAATTAATATAAAAAATTATCCTGCTGTAATGAGTTATTTAAAATCCTTCGGAAAAAAATTAGAGCAAAGCGGAGAACCCGGATGTAGAAAAAAAACAAACAATAAATGGTTTGAAGTTCAGGATACCATTGCCTACTATCAAGAATTCTCTAAAAATAAAATTGTATGGCCAGAAACATCCCAGGACAACCAATTTTGTTTTGTCGTTGAAAATTACTACTTAGACAAAACAACATTTTTCATAGCATCCGACGATAAATATTTATTAGGGTTGCTAAATTCAAAAATTGTTTGCTTCTATTTGGACACATTGGTTTCTAAGATGAGAGGTGGTTATTTTTCGATGTCTAAAATTTACGTCGAGCAACTCCCTATTCCTCAAATTTCCCCACAGGAACAGGCCCCTTATGAGCGACTTGTTGACTGTATTCTCTTCGCTAAAGAACATGCCATGAATCAGGAGGCTTCAACGCTTGAGTGGGTTGTTGATGTCATGGTGTACGGCCTTTACTTTGAGGCGGAGATGAAAAAAGACCATTGTTACATCAATGACCGGATTGCGGAAGTCATCAAGCCGTTTAAGCCCAATGACACCGACGAATTTAAAACCGAGCACCTAAAAACCTTCGTCAAATTCTGCAACAAGGATGATATCGTGTGCCACGGCCTTGTTCACAGCCGTAACGTCAAACCGGTGAAAATAATCAGCGGAGCAAAACAAGACGGGCGATAGTGGAGGGCCACGCTTCGTCGTGGCCGGGGACAACGGACGTGACGGAGCACATCCCTCCAAAAACAAGAATGAACCCGGACGCGATGAAACGCGTCTCTCCAGAAGAAAGAAATGATTCGTGGTAAATCGGACGTGACGGAGCACGTCCCTCCAAAACAAAAAATTGTTTTTCATGGAGGGCCACGCTCCGTCGTGGCCGGGGGACAACGGACGCGATGAAACGCGTCCCTCCAAAAGAAAGAATGATTCGTGGTAATTCGGACGTGACGGAGCACGTCCCTCCAAAACAAAAAATTGTTTTTCATGGAGGGCCACGCTCCGTCGTGGCCGTATGATAATAAGATTTAAAGCGGACGCGACAAAGCGCGTCCCTCCATTTAGTTGGAAACCGGCACCCTTATTGTGAGGCATTATATATTGTATTAGTTTTTAGATATTTTAGATGTAATGTCAAAAATACTTGGGAGAAAATAGGACAACAGCCACCGATTAAATTGACAAGATGGCCGTTGATTCACTGATGGGAAAAGGGCAATGTGGTTTTTTTATGAAATTTTTGGGAGAACAGTATATTCGCTCCCCGGCATTTCTATCAATGTTGCTGACTTAAAGATGTGTCTCCATTTTAAAAATTGAAAATAATAGAAAAAATTTTGCGTGGTGCCGAAAAGTTATTGTTTGCTTAAATTATCATTTTATGATTATTGTTGCGAACAATAGCTTTGGGTGAAGCAATGGCAAATAACACTTCAACTGCATCATTTTCGGACTTGCCCTCTTGGGTCGACTCTCTGCAATCAAAGGGTCTGTATTTCTTTACCCGTGAGCAGGCTATTAATGAATTACAAGCATCTAAAGCCGCTTTTGATAATGCATCCCTGAGGCTTGCCAAAAAGAAAAGAATAGCCAGGATTTACCGTGGCTTCTATATTATCATTCCTCTTGAATATTATGCCACCGGCATGCTCCCCCCTGAGTGGTTTATTGCCGATCTAATGAGTTATCTAAAAAAACCGTACTATGTCGGCCTTCTTAGCGCAGCAATCTTGCATGGCGCTGCCCATCAGCAGCCTCAGGAATTTCATGTTGTAACGACCGCTGTTTTAAGAAAAATTGAGGCCCGGAATCTTGCGATTCGCTTTTTTACTAAAAAGAATTTTGAAAGCAGTTCTACTTCTCAGGTTAAGGTTCAAACCGGTTTTATGACGGTCTCCTCCCCTGAAGCTACGGCGCTTGATCTAGTCTGCTATGCACGGCAAATTGGCGGGCTTGACAGGGTGCTTACCGTTTTTCAAGAGCTTGGCGAGATGCTGGTTGCCGACAAACTGGCAGCCGCGGCGAAAGCCGAAAATAATCTATCTTATGCCCAGCGCTTAGGGTGGTTGCTTGAAAAAGCAGGCTTTAAAAGCAAGACGCAAAAGCTTGCTGCGTGGGTATCAGGGCAAAATCCGCTGCCGGCAAGGCTTGAACCATCTCTTAAAATAAAGGGGGCGCGGAAAGATGAACGGTGGTCGCTGCTCATTAATACCTCGGTAGAGGGCGATCTGTGATCCCGAAAGCCGACATTGTGGCATGGCGGCAGCATGCGCCGTGGGTTGCAGATGCTCAGGTCGAGCAGGATCTAATCCGAACTTCCAAGCCCAAAAATGCAAACCTTTCGATATTGCTTCATAAAATAAAAATAGCGGCGCCGTTACTGGGTACAATTCAGTGTATTGTCACACCAAGCAGGTCAAGCGCACGTTGCTG
>Ga0073936_10007988_pt1 | contig 13573 bp, 6 predicted proteins | sample AliMusrvi5mmetaG_FD_87041 | JGI IMG/M metagenome (GOLD analysis project Ga0073936, IMG submission 87041) | Freshwater lake bacterial and archeal communities from Alinen Mustajarvi, Finland, to study Microbial Dark Matter (Phase II) - Alinen... | ecosystem: Environmental > Aquatic > Freshwater >... | reverse complement strand
GAATTAAAGTGTCAGGGGTGTGGCGGTAATATAAATCCGTCTCATCACTTTCCCAAACAGCAAAGCATCAAACCACATATAATAAAAGCGCTGAGCATTGAACCAGTCAACCCCGTCTCTATAATCATCATGTCGGTCGTATGGATCGGCGAAAATAATAACATCATCCATGAGATTAACAGTATTCCTGGTATCATAGCCGATAGCCAGCACCCAATGCCCTCCCCAGTCGCTCCATTCGATCAGTGTGGGTATGTTTTTTGCAAGGTTCTGGCGGATCAGGTCGAGGCTTCCTCCTTCGCCTGAGCTTATATTGAAACCATTTGCCTTTAACCAGCCGGCCATCTGGGGAAGTGTGGTGCCTTTGGTCGTGCTTGTACCCATTTCAGAGGCGATGGTCATCTCATCGCCCTTTCGTCCATAGTAATTCAAAAGGGTGACAACTGCTGCCGGTCCGCAGGTATATTCGGTGGTCTGCTGGAAAGCGGCAAGGGGCAGGATGGTAAACCCCGGCCTGGGGATCTTCGGACTGATGTCCAGGACATAGTACTGGGATGATGCGGCTTCGGGGGATGAAGTATACGTTGTATCCTTTTTATTACAGGAAAGAATGGCAGTGATAATAAAAATGATCAGGAGAAGGTTATCCTTTTTCATGGCATTATTTTTGATCCTTTGAAAACGGAAGAATCTTGTCAAATTTACGCATAAGTATCTCAATTCAGGCTTTTCATAAATTAAATTTTTCATTTTGTTGATGGCTTAATTTAAATTTGTCATGGTAAAATTGAGTTCAGATGCCTTCGGAAGTTAAGCAGCTTGTCATTTATTATTTTTCGGGCACCGGCAATGCCCGTAATGTTGCCAAATGGATTTCGGGGGTGGCTGTTGAGCGCAAGATCCCGACCGAAGTGAGCGACATCGCCATGATTGACAGGAAGCATATTCCCAGGCCCCCGGCAGGCACAATGATAGGTTTTGTCTCTCCCACGCATGGCTTCAATTACCCGCCGGTAAGTATGTATTTTCTTTTCAGGTTCCCAAGGTCGAACGGGAACCGTTTTTTTCTTATGAATACCAGGGCCGGATTGAAACTGTCAAAATGGTTTGTACCCGGGCTGAGCGGTCTTGCCCTTTGGCTTTCGGCCATCATTCTCTTATGCAAGGGATACCACATCGTGGGTTTAAGGTCCATTGACCTGCCTTCGAACTGGATCTCTTTTCATCCGGGGGTAAAGGAGAAAGTAGTCGAATCCATTTATGGCCATTGCAAGAGGATCACAGTTGCTTTTGCATCCAGGATACTTGACGGGAAGCGGGTTTATACAGCTTTTCGCGACATCATCCAGGATATCCTTTTCAGCCCTGTTGCAATAGCCTATTTCTTTATGGGCAGGTTTATGCTGGCAAAGACCTTTTATGCTACCCTTGACTGCGACCGCTGCGACATTTGCGTGGAAAACTGCCCTGTAAAAGCAATTGTTATTGTCGACAAGCGCCCGTTCTGGTCATACCGCTGTGAAAGCTGCATGCGCTGTATGAACAACTGCCCGAAAAGGGCGATAGAGACGGCTCATGGGTATATTACAGCCGCAATGTTCCTGATCAACCTGGTGATCCTGGTGCTGTTTTGGAGGTGGGTTTCGTCCCTGGTAACTTTACCCGCGGATAAAGGATGGCTTAAGATTCCCTTCACTTTTGCCAGGTGGGGCGTAACTTTCGCCGGCCTGATCGTGACCTATCGCGTGTATCATTATCTTCTGAAGATCCCCCTGGTAAGGGAGCTGTTCTATTATACATCACTGACCCGTTTCAGGTTCTGGAGGCGTTACCGGCCTTCAAAGAAAATGATCTCGGAACTGCACTGAAATCCAGACCTGATTGTTAATCTATTTTGGGAAAATACCCTGTAGCGAATCAGTTTTTAACGCATCTGACCGAACTGCCGCACTGTTTCAGTGTGTTCATAAGCCAGAGGTCATCACTGTCGGCCCAAAGGCTTCTTGTCCTTGCAAAACTGACCTCGGTTTCGGTGGCGCACCACCATTGGCCGATGAGCCCGAGGCTTTCGAATTTACCGTTAACCAGTATGCCGCCGGGGAGACCGCTGAACCCGGTGTCATTGGACCCTGAGCAGTTGTTATCCCCTTTATCCCAACCCCAGGTGTTTTTCATACCCAGGCCCGGACGCAATCCCAGGTTGGGGATATTAGTGAATACAAGCCATTCAACATCTTTTGGGATGTGCCAGCCTGAAGGCGCCAGGCCTCTTTTATCATCCTCTGCATACCAGTTATACAACCTGCCGTATTTGTGTCCGTTTGCTGCACTAAAATTATAATAGGACCAGCAGCCTGTTTTGCTTTCGCAGTAGCGGTCCCATTCTGCATGAGATTTTGCTTCAGGAATGGCATCGCCGTTCCTGTAATGCGAAACATTCAGGTTCTCGGCCATCCAGACTTTATTTGCAATGACAAAGGTTTTATAATTGTTTCCTTCCCTATCCCTCATACCGCCCTGGGCCCGGGAAGGCGAAATGGAGGCAATGAGGCAAAAAGCAAGGATAATGGTGCTGAGGGTCTTCACCTGGATTCTATTTAAAGCGAAGATAATAAAAAATATAAAACATCCTGCCTGAGAAGTTAGAAGTCTTTTACACAACGCACAGGAAAAGCATTGGAATGCAGTGAATTATAAGCCGACACGCTTTCAACGTAGGAGTTCAGCCCACGGATAAGGGCCCTGGTGCTGCCAACCGTAGTGGAGGTCCAGAACATAGTTGCGGTAAGATTGCCACTGGTAAAGTCCCAGGTATCGTTCTGGTAGAAGATCCCCATGAGCAATCCTTTGAAACCAAAGGCTGGATTCGGGTCTTTAAGGTCCCCGCCTGCGATACCATTCCCCGGATTGGTTTGCCCGTCGATCAGCATCTGCCATTCAGAAGAGGTAGGCACATGCCATTCGGGGGGGCAGAGGCCCTGGAGGTACTCTCCGGCTGAAGGTACCCGGTACTGCATCAGTTCATCCCATTGATATAATCCACCGTACACCGTGCAATTGGCATCTGCAAAGCTGCAATATTTCTCAACAGTGCAGTTGTCGCTTTGGGGCTTGCTTTGAGGATTCAGCTGGGTGCCGTAATTCAGGTTACTGAGCATCCAGCAGCGGCCGCCCATGGTATGGGCATAGTAAACCGAGTTATCCCGGGGATCTGTAAAATTGTAAGGGCAAATTGAAAGTACGCTACCCGATAAAACAGTCAGTGTAACTGAAGATGAGGTGCTGGTGCAGGTATGCATGTCGGTATACCTGTAAGTGATCTGGTGGGTTGTGGTTGAAAGCGAACCCGGTGTAATGAGCCCCCCGGGAACCAGGGTTCCGTCAAGGTAATACTGTCCTCCGAGCGGAACTCCTCCCTTGAGATAGAACTGCCTGGAACTGGTTGTGGTCTTGGGGTCGTTACAGGATGTGAGCGAGATATAAGGAAGGGGGTTTACTGTAACAGGGTAAACAGGAGAATCAGGGCCGCTGCCGCAGCCGGTTTTATTTCCATGGACCCTTAAAGTCCCGCTGGTAGCGGTGAGGTCAAAAGCAAGGTCGGCGCTTGCACCGTTATTGGTTATGGTTACCCCTGTTGCCGGGAGGTAAGCCCAGGTATAACTATCGGCATTACCGATAGGAGGGACAGTATATGTTCTGGTCCAGGTATTGCATACCGGGTTCGTCCCGCTGATGGTCCCTGCCGGAAGTGGGAAGGTAATTAAATTAAGGCTGAATGCAGGTGCAGTAGCTGAACAGCTCACTCCTCCTCCGTAGTCGATGGTTTCGCTTGCTGTAATACTGATGGGATTTGTATTACCCCAGGTAACTGAAATGCCTGAGCTGGTCCCGCTTGCAGGGGCTCCCCCGCTCACTGTCCATACATAGGAGTGTCCGTTCTGAGGGCTGCCAAGGGTATATGACTGAACGCTTAATCCGCAGGGAGTATGATTGCCACTGATGACAGGCGTCGGATATGCATTCAATGCCACGTTATAAACCGGAGTGGTCGTGCTGCAGTTAGTTGGTTGCGTCAGGTCTATCTCTTGAACACGGACCGTGCCGGTTGGACCAGCCCCCCAGTTGACTGTTATTGAATTGGTATGGTTCCCCGTAAAACTTAACGACCCGGTTACAGTCCAGATGTAATCATGCCCTGTCGCATTGGGAGTGCTGTATATTACTCCGCTGGTACCTGCGCAAACAGAAGCCAGTCCTGAAATAAAGGGAGTGGGCAGGGGGTTCACATTGATTCTGTAGACCTTGGTATCGCCAGGGCAGGCAGAAGTTGCCTGCAGGTAAGCAGTGATGCTGTAGTCCACATACTGGGGAATCCCGGTGGTGTTGATGATGGTCTGTACCGGGATGCTCAGAGATCCTGTGGCCGAGGAAATATATCCCGTAAGCAAGGGGCTTGAAGGAGATGCGGTCCAGTTAAAGGTGACCACCGCAGGAGGGCCGGGTAAAGGAACCAGGGTGACAGCAGTACTCGGGCTGCCTGAGCAGACCGACTGGCTGAGGACAGTATTTGAAAGGCTGGGTTTCGGAAGCACAACCACCTTATAAGTGGTATCCCTGCCAATGCAGGTATTGTTATGAGGTGACAGGACGTAGCGGACCGTATCGGGGATGAGCCCGACATTAAATAATGTGTCGTTCAGATAGGTTTTCAGTACTGCATTGGAGTGATAGCCTGAAGTTGTCGGTGGGTGCTGCGGGGTTGCAATCCAGGTAAACCCTACCGTGGAAACATTGGAAGTAAAGGTAGTGTTAATATGGTCCCCGCTGCATATCGTTTTAATCATAGGGTTATTGGTGACAATGGCAAGGGAGTCAATCGTCACCGGTTTGGTAATACTGTCTTTACAACCTTCGGTGGAATGAGCGATCATTTTAACATTGAAAGTTCCCGGATTAAGGAAGGTATGGGTAAGGTTCGGGCTGGCTGTAGTGGTCACCCCTGAGCCGTCTCCCCAGTCCCAGGTCCAGCTAACAATCTGGTTCTGGTTTACAGTTGAATTATCATTGAATTGCGTAGGAACTCCAGGGCAGCTTGGAGTGAAAGTATAATTTGCAGTGACGATGGTATAAGTCAGGGTGTTCCATATAGTATCAGTACATCCGTTATAAGCTGTTAGTTTAACCCAGTATTGTGACCCGGTCGTAGGGTGGGGGACAGTTATCTGTTCCAATGTGTCTCCTGAACTCCAGAGATAGTGACTAAAACCCGGTGGAGCTGTGAGGGTTGCAGTGGAATCCCCCTGGCATAGTGCGGTTTGTATGATAAGGGAACTGCAATAGGTTGAAACGTAAGCATAGCCAAAGTGGGTATTATACGAACAGCCACGAACCTTGAAAACTATATAAACGGTCTGTCCCAAATAGGGTGCCAGATCCATACCGACGGTAGTCCAGTTTTTCCAATAAACATTTCCTGTTGAGTTTATACACCTGTGCCATGGAGGTATTGCGGGTCCGTTTAATTGAGCAGTAATGTAATAATACCCGCAAGTTGAGTCTAATACCGTGCCGGACGCATTTACTATCTGGATTCTGAAATCGGGTTGATAACTTGAAGGAGGAGTGTGGCCTCCTGTCTGTAAAACCACGGCATAACGGTAAATAAAAAGGTAATTGCTGGAGCTCACTGTCACTGCATATTTTAATTCTGCCTCCTTGTCTATTGCCCCGGTATACATAGTATCTCCGACTCTCGCAACAAAATTTTCTCCCGGGAAAACATTGACCATGCTGTCGCAGGTCTGATGATCCAGCCAGCCTGGGCCAGTGATGATCTTATGCAGTGGATGCGCACCGGTGGTAAGCAAACCAACATGTGAACAAGGTGTTGCATACCGACCGTAACATCCTGTCCAGTTTGCCCATGTTCCTGTTTCGAAGTTTGAATTGGGGCAGGTTGTATTCAGGTTTCCGGTAAGAGGGTCGTACATGGGTACTGTGTGGCCTGAAGAACTGCTGTTCTGGGGTATATTGCACGGCGGAATCTGGTGTCCGAGGTAAAAAGGCACATCCTTATGCTGCTGTGGAAAGGCTGAAAACGGGAAAAGTAAAAATAAAATTCCCAGAAGCGGGAGAAACAAGAAGTATCTGTTTCTAGTACTCCCGGCAAAAATTGACGGGTTAAGGGGATTTCTCATATCCCACAAGTTCAGATTATTATCACCGGTTATTATTAGGTTGGCCGGTGATGCCCTTTTAGCAGGGCCGGCGTATTATTTCAATATTTTGACCCGGCATCAGTTTCCCGGTTCAAAACCTAACAGTAAAGGTAAACAAATAATTAAAAATCCTTAAAGCCGATAAATATTTTATTAAAGACCTTAAAAAAATGATAAAGGTTGCCTGAAAAAAAATCTTAACAATTTTTTTATTTGTAAACCGGGATTTAATAAATTAGCGATAAAGTTTCTTTCTTTTGTCAGGCTACTACGAAACCACCTTATCGGACATGCGTTTGAAGAAATGTTACGACATTGCTCCTTCGCGTGTCAGGCAGTATCTGCAGGCTGAGATCGATTTTGTCCTGAAGAAGATCAACCGCAAAGATATAGTCCTGGATCTTGGCTGCGGTTACGGCCGCCTTGTCCCTCACCTGGCCAAGAAAGCAAAATTTGTACATGGTGTTGACACTTCCATGCCAAGCCTGGTCCTGGGGAAAGAGTTGTTTAAGAACGTACAGCATCATTTTCTTCAGCATATGAATGCTGCGAAGCTGGTATATGCTGCGAACACCATGGATGTTGTATTATGCCTTCAGAATGGACTTTCGGCTTTCAAGGTTGATCAGAGGGCATTGATCAAAGAGGCGGTAAGGGTTACCAAGCCCGGGGGAATAGCAATATTCTCAACTTATTCTGAGAAGTTCTGGGAACACCGGCTTAAATGGTTTACAATTCAATCCAAAGCGGGGCTGGTTGGTGAAATTGACAGTGAGAAGACAAAGAACGGATCCATTGTTTGCAAAGACGGATTTTGCTCTTCGGCAATCCAGGCGAAAAAATTCCTGGAACTTACCCGCTGGATACGCGGGATCAAAGTGATGGTGAGGGAAGTGGACGATTCCTGCCTTTTCTTCATCATCAGGAAGCAGAAATGATATATCGCCGGGCCAGGCTAATGAATATTTATTTCTCCTTTTGAATTTTTTTCTTTGGTTAGGATCTCAAAGCCTATGCTGATGGATTCGCCGTACTGGTCGACCAGTGTAAGCCTGTGGAATCCTCTTTCGGGCGACAGGGCCATCTGGTGAGATTGTTGAGTTGAACCCAGGTACTGTTCATCGAGGTGCCAGTGAATGACTGCATCAGGATTATGGTGTGCGGCTTTGAATACAGTGCTGCCCGTTTTCCCGTCGAGGTCCACGGGAACATATAAAGAGCTCCCGTCTTTGGGATAGATCAGATCCATGTTCCTGCTGCCTGAACTTTGGGCACAATCCTTGCGGAAAGGCGGGAGCATGCGGTAAAAGGGGTTCTTTGTTCGGAAGTACCATTCCTGCACAGGAGGCAGGACAAACCAGGCAACATGCTGCATATTGTCTGTGGATTCACATGTCGAGTTGACCTGCCATTGTCCGGTCTTGTCAAGGTGGACAACCTGGTGGAAGGGGCAGGCAGCAGTGTGCAGCCCGCTCTTCTGAACCCATACGGTGTCCTTGAACTCACAAATGGCTGCGGCCCGATACCCGCTGTAACTGCAGACAGGTATCCTTACCATGTCTTCCACAGGTGTCCTGAACCAGCTTGTCGGCGGGAGGGTTTTAAAGATATCAAAAAGTATGGGTGCTGCAACCCCCACGCCGGTGAGCCCCGGGCGGCCTTCTCCCGTGGCATTTCCCACCCATACGCCTACCACATATTCAGGTGTCACCCCTATCGACCATGCATCCCGGTTCCCGAAGCTGGTGCCGGTTTTCCAGGCTATTTTATGAGAAGAAGAAAACTGCTGCCATTGGGCGTCTTCGTCAGGCCGGGCTACTTCGACCATGGCCTCGAAAGTGAGCCATATTGAAGCAGCATCAAGCCAGGCTGAACCTCCTTCATAAACAGGTTCAGGCTGATCCTCCCCGGCAATAAAAACCGGGGGATGGTAGTCAGCCTTGCTGTAACCCTGGTGCCCACGGGTATAATGCTCCAGGCTGCGAGCCATTGAAGCATACATCCCGGTAAGGTCCCACAGTTTCGCTTCAGCCCCTCCCAGGATGATCGCCAGCCCGTAATGATCGGATGGTTTGGTGAGGGTGCTCATCCCGATATTTTTCAGGAGGTTGTAAAACGGGGTATACCCGAAAGTCTGAAGCATCTTTACAGCAGGTATGTTCAGGGACCTTGACAGAGCCCGTTTCGCAGGTACGGCCCCGTCGTAAGTGAGGTTATAATTTTCGGGAATGAAACCGCCAATCTGAACAGGTATATCCGGAACCAGGGTATTGGGAAGGATGAGCGCATCGTTAAGCATTGCAGCGTAAAGAAAGGGTTTCATAATGCTGCCGGTACTTCGCGGGGAAATGATCACATCCACATCATTGCCGTGATCGGTCTTTCCGCTCCGCCTTAGGTTTCCTATATATGCCAGTACTCTCCCTGTCTTCACTTCGAGAACAATGGCTGCAGCATTATGGATCTCGTTGGCTGCAAGTTGTATCCCGTGAAGCTCAAGGATGTTGTTCACCCTTTCCTGGAGCATCCCGTTAATGGTAGTTTGCACCCTTTCACCCCTGTAACCTTCCTTTGCAATGCGGTCGAGAAGGTGTGGGGCAAGCCGGGGCAAGGGGAAAGGTTTACCCGGCAAAGGTTCACACTTCGCGAGTTCGCAGGTGGCAAGGTCTATCTTCCCCTGGTACCACAAACGATCTAGAAGGCGGTTACGTTTGGCCAGCAGGTCGCGGGGATTCCTTCCCGGATAGATAAGGCCCGGACTGTTTGGCAGCACGGCCAGGGTTGCTGCCTGGGCCCAGGAAAGCTGGTCGGCATTAATACCGAAATACCTCCACGCTGCCGCTTCAATTCCTATCACATTGCCTCCGAAAGGAGCATGGGAAGCATAAAGCCTGAGAATCTCCTGTTTTGAAGATGTAAGTTCCATTAACAAAGCAAGGCTCACCTCAATAGCCTTTTCAATATAGGTTCTCTCCCTGTTTTTCCTCGCCAGGCGGATCACCTGCATGCTGATGGTGCTTCCCCCGCTCACGATCTTATGATGCCTTATATTGAGAGCAACCGCCCTGATCATTGCCACGGGGTTGAATCCCGGATGGAAACGGAACCACTGGTCCTCGTAACAGATGATGGCTTTCCTGAACTTCAAAGGAACACCTGAGCTCTCGGGGAACCTCCATTGCTGGTCGGGAGAGATCCTGGCCCCGAGGAGCCTCATTTCATTGTCATATACGACGGTTGATGACGGGTCGCGAAACAAATGCCGGGGCCAGGCTATCAGCAGCGTGATATAAACCAGCAATACTGCAGCAAACCAATAGCACCAGCGCCGGTTGAGATTCAGACGCAACTTCCGCCGCTCAGCCATTTCAATTCCCCACGCTTACCCAGCAGCCGGCGGCCCGGGCATTGATCGAATGGTCATACATCGCTTCACACTGAACAGGAGGGAGGTAGAACCTGCCCTGGTAGGCTGCTATCAGCATGACTCTGAACACCTTGCTTTCCCCCGCAGCCAGGTCGAAATACGTCAGGACCCTGTCGTCACGCACATCCTGGTAAGTAAAACCGGAAGTCTTTGTAAGGGACTGGGCCATCTCACTCATCCTTGCGTTCATAATCTCCCAGCCTGAAGGAAACACCTGGTTCAGTGCCATATTTCTGTAAGCACCCCTCAGACCGGGATTGGTGACTCTGACTTCTGCAATGAAGCTTTCACCCTGGGCAATTCTGTTCACGGTTATGGGCTCCTTCTTAAGGCCCCAATATGATACCGAAACTTTAAGGTTGTTGCTTGCGGATGACGAATCCCCGTTGGCCGGTATTCCACGAAGGAGCAATCTTGCGTAAAGCAGATTCTTCCCATTATTGACCACCTTCAGGGTTTGTTTCCGCCCCGGTTTAGGATCAATGCTGCTGACCGACAGCGAACGGTCGGTTTTGACAACCCCATTTTCACCCTGGTCAAAACTGAAGGAAGCGTTAAGGCCGCTGCCTCCCGACTGGGTGTAGAAGCCGCTGAGTGCAATCAGGCAATAAGCGCTGGTCTGGGTGCTTAACCAGCCCGAGCTGCATAGTTCTGCAGCAATATCCCTGGCCAGGGGGGCTGCTTTGGTCTTCATGTTCAGCAGGTTGAGGACCTCGAGTATCATAGCCCTGTCGCGAAGGCCGCTGCCGAATGTTTCTGAAAGTTCGCTGTATGACTCGACGGCTGTTCCAATACCGTTGGTAAGCTGCTGGGCAACCTCCGGTTTCCCGGCCAGGATATAAGCTCCCGCAAGCCTCCACTTTGCAGTGAGTGAAAGGTCCTTTTTCTCAAGAAGCTTGCTCATGGCTCCCATCTCGGGTGCCCTTGCCAGGGCAAGGGTATACAAGCGGTATGCCTGTACCAGGTCACTGTTGAAAAAGCTCGAATTGTATGTCCAGGAAACAGCTTTCTCTCTCTGGAAAACTTTCCATGCTGCAAGGAAATTCGGTGGAACAGTAAAGCCTTTTTTCTCGGCTTCGAGCATAAAGTGCCCGGCATAGCAGGTTGCCCAGTCATCGGTGTATGCCGAGCCGGGCCAGTAAGTAAGCCCTCCGTTCGATAACTGGAACGACCTCAGCATCTGTATGGCCGATTTGATGTTCTGCTCGGTCTGGGTTTTGGCTTCAGTACTGAGCTCCACCATATCTTTCAGGTAAAGCTGGGGAAAAGCCGAGGAAGTGGTCTGTTCCACGCATCCATAAGGATAATGGATAAGGTACGACAGCCATTTCTCAAGGTCCAGCGGAGGCATTGATGAAAGTTCAAGGGAGCCTGAATTGGTGCCCTGGATTCCCCGCGGGATGAAGTCCTGGCTCCAGTTTCCACCCGGCGGGATGCTCTTTTCAAACACATCCGTCACCGGAAGATTGGGATTCCTGATGTCGATCTCAATTTTGTTCTCAGCTTTTTCGTTCCCGCTCATTGCTTTGATCCTGACCTTCGCGATACCTGTCATCAGTCCGGCTTTCAGATCAAAATTGACAAGCTGGTCACCGATTCCGCTGAAGGTCAGTTCCCGGCTGTTCAGGCCATTGACCTGGAAGAACTCATTCACATCAATGGTGACTTTAACATTCTTCATATTCTTTTCCATGGCGAACACGCTTACCGGGAGCTTAACCAATTCTCCGGGGCCAAGCACCCTGGGAAGAGTTCCCTGCACCATCAGTGGCTTTTTAACAGGCACAGCCCGCTCTGCGGAACCATAGGCCCCGTCATATGCCGCAACCACCATCACTCTCACCGATCCGATATATTCAGGCATTTTAAAGGTGGTAGTGCGGGTTTCGCCTTTCCTTAGTTCAAAGGGGCCGAAGAACTTCACAATAGGTTTAAAACGGTTGGCTTTAAGTCCTCCCCGGTGGAGTTCAAGGTCACCGCCAATACTCAGTATCCTCTGCAGGTCACCGCTGAAAGCACCCATCACCTGGTCGAAGAGGTCCCAGGTTTTGATTCCAAGGGCCTCCCTGGCATAGAATACACTCCATGGATCAGGGGTTTTGAAGCGGGTCAGGTCAAGCAGGCCTTCATCCACCACGGCCAGGGTATAGGACATGGGTCTGCCGCCGGCTTCACTTACAGTTATAGAAGCCGGTTCTTCGGGGACCAGTTTGCCTTTTACACTAATCACAGGTTTCAGATGAGTCTGCTTATCTTCCACGAACACCGGAACAACGCCGTACAATCGTATCGGAAGGTCATTCTTGCTTTGTGCATGAGGCTGGATCAGGGTGACAAATGCGTAACAGTTGGGCGCCATATCAGTAGTCACCTTGAAACTTATATCCGTACTTCCCTTGCTGGTAGGTGTCCAGAAAGACTTCAGCACCTCAGACCCGTTTTCAATGGTCAGCAGGGCCCTTCCGTCAGGGGAAGTGGGAAGGCTGAGTTTTACTGTTTCGCCCACGGTGTATTTAGATTTATCAGTGGTGAGGGTGATCATCGAAGCAGCCTGTTTTTCACCCCCGGGCATCCTGAAATAACCAGGCCAGTCGGCATACACTATCTTGCCTGCAATATGACCCGACATCCTGTCGGTAACCCTTATGAGGTATCTTCCCCACTCATCATAATCAACCCTGAACTTGTAAACACCTTTTCCTCCTGAAGTCCTCACAGTTGCTGAATCCACCGGCCTGAGATGGGATGTGGATACAAAGTCGGCTGAACTTTTTTCCGAATCATCCCACCACCATCTCCATTCCAGTTTGAACACTTCAACTTTCAGCCTGTTCGAAGGAACAACATTCCCTTCGGGATCAACATTCACCAGGTCGATATCATAAGCTTTATCGGTATATAAAACCCTGTCATTCTGCGAAGGAAGCGGAACCCTGAGGCCTGCGAAGGAAACGTAGGGATAATAAGGTATGGTAAAACGGTCTATGGAAAAGTCGCCACCTTCTTCAAAAACCCTGGTCTCGAAAGCTGCATTAAGTACCCCCGGTGCGACGTTGGTGACATGGATCACAGGTGTTATCACTGCCTGGCCTTCATTATTGAGCTTTCCTTCGAAAACGCTGATATTTTCTGCTGCAAAACCTGCCGAAGGATTGTCGAAGGTATAGGCCGGGAACTGTTTAAATGCAGTGACCGATTTCGTGAGGGTCAGGTTGACCTCAGCTTTAAGCCCCCTGGCGGTTGCCCCCGTGAGCCAGCTTGCTTCAAGCTGTGCGGGGGGTATCCTGTTTTTAGCAAGGTATGCTTTGCTGAAATCAAGCCGGATCTTAAGACGGTTGGGTTTGACAGTCTCAATTTTCAATGTCTTCTGAAATTCCACACCTCCAACTTTCACTTTCGCGAGCCAGTTCCCTGTCGGCGAGGAAGGCTGGGTTGCTGTTTTGAATGCATAGAATCCATTTACTGAAGAGTTGAGTACAAGACGGGTAACCATCTGCCCTGCCGGGTTGTACATAGTCATATTCACAGGGTAGTTTAAAGGAAGTTTCTTGCTTTTGTCCTCCAGGATGAAGGTCAGGTAAATAGAATCACCCGGCCTCCATACGGCCCTTTCGCCGTAAATGAATCCTTTAATGCCTTTCTGAACCGGCTCTCCTCCTATATCGAACATGGAAAGAGAAAGGGAGTTGCCTTCGGCGAGCTTCAGGTAAGCCTTCTCCTTGTCTTTCACTGCCACTGCAAAGAAGGGTTTGGATGCAAGTTTGGCTGTCGCCATCCCATCCCCGTCTGTACTGGAATTACCTAAGATCTGCTGCTGGTAGTTGTAAAATTCGACCTTAACCCCCGATAATGGTTTTGAAGAGATCAGGTCAGTTACGAAGACAGTAAATTCATTTTCTGCTCCTCCCTTGGCTATCATTCCAAGGTT
>Ga0073936_10007978_pt1 | contig 13581 bp, 11 predicted proteins | sample AliMusrvi5mmetaG_FD_87041 | JGI IMG/M metagenome (GOLD analysis project Ga0073936, IMG submission 87041) | Freshwater lake bacterial and archeal communities from Alinen Mustajarvi, Finland, to study Microbial Dark Matter (Phase II) - Alinen... | ecosystem: Environmental > Aquatic > Freshwater >... | reverse complement strand
CGTCACTTCGAATTGCGCCCGGCGAAGCACATCGACCACGATGACCGCTTCCATCTCCTCCACTCCGTCCGCCAAGGGAACTAATACCTGGATCATAGAGGTCTCCTTTTAATCCCGTCGTCCACCACCCAACAGGCCGGACCGCAAGAGATAGTACAACAAGGTCATCAGGGCCGAAATCGCCGAAGCCAGATAGGTCATAAAAGCGGCATTCAAAACCTTGCCCGCATCCACCGCTTCCGCCTGGGAAACAATTCCCGAGGACACCATCAATGATTTGGCCCGACTACTGGCGTTCCATTCCACCGGCAGGGTCACCAACGAAAAAACGACTACGAAAGTGAATAGCACGATCCCCACCTTGATCAAGCCCATCGACCCGATGAAAAAGCCCAAGGGAAGTATGATGTAAGAGGCCATACTGCCAACCTGGGTCATTGGCACCAAGGCCGTACGCATCCCCAGAAAGGCATAGGAGGAGGCGTGTTGCAGCGCATGCCCGGCCTCATGGCAGGCCACCCCGATCGCCGACAACGAAGGGGACCCAAAGACCTCCGGTGACAACCGCAGGGTCCGCGTGGTCGGATCGTAATGATCACTCAAAAAACCGCCCACCGCCTCCACTTTGACCGCCTGTAATCCCTGCCGATCCAATAGGCGACGCGCCGCTTGCGCCCCCGTCAGCCGGGAAGTCGCCATCCGTTGCGAATACTTGTTGAAGGTCCATTTGGTTTTAATCGAAGCGAACAACGCCAGCAAAAATGCCGGCGCCATGAAAACGAGATATCTCCAATCGAACATCAGCATCTTAAAATCCTCCGTTGAAACTCTCCCTAATTAAAGCAAAAAAAGGACCGCCTGACAACTGACGGGACGAAACCATGATCTGGACGAAAAGCGTAACAGATTGATTTTTTTCGTCTATCAGGTAAAGTGGATTCATGTCGCAACCACCCTTTCCCAGGGAGACCGTTGGTGCACCTCACTTCCAGCCGGGACAATCCTCTGTCTGGCCGCGCCGACTTCTCCCCGTCCTGGTTCTCGGGTGTATTCTGGTTGGGTTGTCCTTTTGGGGTGCCGGCATTTTCCCCGGTTCCCTGTTTTTTTGCGCCGCCGTGCTGACGGTTGCCGCCGCCAGCCAAGCCTTGATCCTGCCCCGCGAAAACATTTTCCCGGTTCAACCCTGGGTCGAAATCACCCTTCTCCTGATCCTTCTCGGTTTCGGACTGACGCTGATCCCTCTGCCCCCCCTGCTTCTCGATGCGTTCAAAGGACCACGAAGCGCCTTCTGGCATCCCGTCACGGATCTCTTCAAGGCCATCGATGCAACCGCTTTGAAACCCACTTCCAGCCTTTCGACCTGGCCCACCCTCACTCTTAACCGGGCCGGCACGCTCCGAGGCCTGATGCTCTTCATCGCCTGTGCCATGTCCGGCTGCCTTGCGGCCGCCATGGATCCTCGTCTAAAGAAAGGATTCCTTCGGTTCCTGCTGATCCTCGGCACCGCCGTCGCCGTGGCGGGATTCCATTCGCAATGGACCTTTCCCCAAGGAAACCGGCTCTGGTGGGTCTTCCCTGTTCCTCCGTCGCTCCCCGGATCGGTGGGAGGGTTTATCAATCGCAATCATTTCGCGGGTTTCGTCGCTCTTTTCTGTCCTTTGGCCTTCGGGCTGACAGTGGTTTATTTGCGGGATCGAAAATTCCTGCCTGCCGTGGCCTCCCTGCTGACGTTGATCGTCTTGACCGCTGTTGTTTTCAATAGTCTGTCCCGGGGCGCGATGTTGGCGGCTGGCGCGGGAACCATCGGGGTTGCCCTGCTCTTCGCACGAACCCGGATTAGAAAGCCGGTCATCTTCCTGCTTCTGTGTCTCTTCATTACCGGAATCGGGTTGCTTGCGGTCTTTCCCAAGGTCCGCGCCCGCCTCTCAGAAGGACGATCTCCAACTACACTACCCAGTGCTGAAACCCGCCTGAACCAATGGCGGGATGGCCTCAAAATAATTCCGGACTACCCTCTGGAGGGTGTCGGATTCAACGCCTTCGGCGTCGTCTATCCCCAATATCGCACGACGGCTTCCGGCGGCACCTTGCGCTATGCCGAAAATGATTATGTTCAATTCGCGGTCGAAACCGGCCTGACCGGGCTCATCCTTGCCCTATTGTTAGGCTGGACGCTTCATCGACGGCGTATCATATTACGGCGCACCGCATCCTCCGACCCCGACTTGGATATTCTTATCTGGGGTGCGGGAATTACCGTCGCCGTCCACTCGTTCTTCGATTTTCCACTGCGGATTCCTCTTTACGCACTAACCGTCGCCACGCTCGCCGGCTTACTTTTTCGTCCCCTCCCTTTGAGGTGGCCGGGAAGGATTCTCGGCCGCCTCGAGGCGGGTCCCAGCCTAGCCCTGCTACCCACCCTCTGTTGCCTGATCTTGATCGCTCTGTACCCCTTCAAACAGGCTGCTCATTTTCTCGATCATCCCACCTTCCTCCAGCAAGCATCCACGCAGGATCGCATCCGCGCCATCACTTGGAGCCCGTCCAATGCCCAGGCTTGGTTCTTCTTGGGCTGGAAAATAGGCGTGCTCGATCCGAAGGACTATCCGGCTGAATACCGTCTAGCCGAACGCTGTGTCACCCGCGCGGCCCAACTCGACCCTCAAAATTATAGAATCTGGCGCCAGTTGACCACCATGCGCCAGGCGCTTAACGACTCAGCGAGTGCCGAAGAAGCCTGGGAAAAAGCTCATGCGTTGCGCCCATGGATTAGTCGACCGGGAAAAGGAGTTCATCCATGAACCCAGATCAACTCGCCTTGGGTGCGCTCCTCCCCTTCATTTGGGGCGGAATCCTTTATCTCCGCCACCGTCATGAGAACCGCTCCTGGTGGTTCTTCGTCCTTTGGCCGGGCTTCATGGCCGCCGGCGCACTCTGGGCCGTCGTCCCCGATCTTCCCCGTCTGGTCGGCGCCCAATCACTCTACCTGCGATTGAGCCGACTCCCCATCTGCGATATCTTCTTCGGACATTATACCATCGACCAGATCGAGTTCGATTCGCCCATCTTCGTAGTCGCCTGGTTCGCCATGGCCTATGCCGTTATCGCGGCGGCGCTGGACGCGCTGATCCGGGCGGAAAAACAGGGAGAGACCCGAAGTGAGGAGGAGAGAGATCGCGAGGTTAAAGCCCCCGCCGCAGTTCACTACTCCGTCGGCTGGCTGGTCATCACGCTGGCCATGGCACCGGGTTTATGGCGCGCATGGAACGCCCGCCACCCCTTGGGGCGGCATCTGACCCGATGGGTCGTCTTCAGTAGTGTCTCTGGAATTTGGGCCATCCTCCCCAGCCTCGGAGCTCGAGTGGGCATTTCCCTGCCGGGTCCGTTAGAGAATGGGTTCTGGGGCTATGGCTGGATATCAACGTCGGTCAAACATGCCCAGATCGCCGGGCCGGCCTTTATGACCGCCATTCTGGCCCTCCAATACGGGGTGATCGTGGCCTGTTATTATCGCGTTACCGGAACCCGACACGAGCCGTTTACCAGTAAATATAAGACGTGAATTCCCGTCGTTCGGAAGTCGAGAGCTGATTTACATCCGGCAGAATGTAACGATTCTCATGAACGTCGATCAGAACTTTCCCATGCTCCCCATACTCTTCAGCCGAATTGGTCGACCACTGCATCATGAAATCGCGGTCGGTCTTGTCGGCTGCCATGACCACTTTAAAGAACAGCAAACCGTACTTATATTCGATTGAATGAATGCCGCAGATGATCTGTTCGAAATAGTGCTTCACCAGACTAGCCCGGACCAGAGCCTGGGCATGGACATCGAATTCACTCAGATTTTCGATAATCCCGATTTCCTTTTCCTTGTCATCCGCCGTCGTGTATCGGAGCGAAATGTAGTGGTCGGGATACCGGATGGGAAACATGCGCACGGCAAACACGCCCCGGTACAAATCGTCCCCGGTAACGGCGCAATGCAACAGTGAAAAGGTCCCCTCGAAAATTTTGGTTTCGGCGGGCGACAGCCGGCGCACGCCGGTCTTTTTCAACAATTCGTCTTGATAGGTGTATTCGGTGCTCATGTTCAGGTCTCCAATCGGGTCAACTGGGTCTGAATCATTACCAGTTTGTAATAAATTCCCTGTTTCTCCAGCAACTGCTCATGCGTTCCGGATTCGGCAATGCGGCCATCATCGAAAACAAAGATAATGTCGGCATTCTTCAGCGTCGATAATCGATGCGCGATCGCGATCGTGGTCCGTCCTTTGCAGATTTGTGCCAGGGCCTTCTGGATCTCCTGCTCCGACTCGGTATCAACCGAGGAGGTGGCTTCGTCCAGGATCAGGATCCGGGGATTGCACAGCAATGCCCGGGCAATGCTGATGCGTTGCCGTTCACCGCCGGACAGCCCCGCCCTCACCCAGTTTGGTGTCGTAACTGGAGGTTCGGCGGGCGATGAAATCGTGCGCATTCGCAGCCTTGGCGGCATCCAGAATCGCCAGAGCATTGGCGTCCGGGCGGCCATAGGCGATGTTGTCGGCAATGCTGGCGCGGAATAAAAAGGGCTCTTGCAACACCAGTCCGACTTGCCGGTGAAGATCGTCCTTGGACAGTTTGCGCACATCCACACCGTCCAGCAACACCTGCCCTTCATGGACATCGTAAAAACGACAGATCAGGTTCACCAACGTGGTCTTGCCCGACCCGCTTTTGCCGACAATCCCCACGAATTGGCCGGGTTCGATTTTCATCGAAACGCCTTTTAACACCGGGGTGTAAGGATCATATCCAAACACCACGTTCTTCAACTCAATACTTCCTTCCGCTGCGGGTAGGCGCACCGGATTCGGATCCTGTGATAAGGAAGAATGCGAATCCAGCACTTCAAATACCCGCTGGCCGGCAGATAAAAACCCGGTCAGCCAGTTGGAGAACATGGTCAGGGATGAAATCGGCCCATAGAACATTCCCACGTATCCCAGGAATGCCATCAACGTTCCCAGGGTGATGTATTTTTCCAGAACCATCTGACCGCCGGAAAACCAGATGATCAAACCGCCCAACCCGAAAATGAATCCCATGATCGGACTGAAAATCCCCTGGCTTATTTCCAGCGACCGGCGGGTGTTCTGCATATATTGGGCCGAAGCGCTGAACCGCTGTTTTTCGCGTTCCTCCTGACCGAACACCTTAACCAACCGGATGCCATTCAATAATCCGCCCAACAACTGATACATCTTTGACTGGCTGTCCGATAACCGATAGTAGCGGGGATAAATATGCCGCCAGAAATAGGTGGTCCCGATCGCCACAAACGGAATCGGCAGCATAACCAGCAACGCCAGCTTCCAGTTCATGACAAAGAGCATGGTCCCGATCCCCAGCACCAGCAGCAAATTCAGCAGAAACCCCTGAGCCACCTGGCCGACGAAACTCTGGAAATAATCCACATCGTATAATACCCGGCTCATCAGGCTTCCCACCGAATGCCGGTTGTAATACTCGACATTCAGCCCGATCAGTTTGGCCTGAAGCCTTTCCCTCAGTTCCTTCGTAATCCGGGTTCCGATCAAACTACTGATGACGGAAATACCCATATTCAACAGCTGGCGCCCCAAGGACGCACCCACCAGCACCATCAGGATAATCAACAGCATCCGGATGGCCTCTTTGTGTCCCAGCGTCACCGCCGCCGAGGGCGGATTGAATACCTGGTCCACCATCATCCGCGTCAACATCGGCGGCACCAAATCCAACGTCACCCCCATCAGCATGACGGCGAATAAAATGGAGATACTCCATTTGTAGGGCAGCATCAAACTCATGGTCCGGCTGAATAGACCGCCATGCCCCTTGCACTTCGTGCATTCCGCGCCCCGTCCCGGCAACGGCAGTCCGCATTGCGAACAATATCGCTCGCTGGGCCGGGTTAACGCTTCCAGATTAACCGGCTTACCATCCACCATCCGCTTGATTTCGGCGCACGCCCGGCCGAACAACTCGCGTTTGCCGTTCGTGTAACGAACCAGGCTCACATAGGTGGAATCCACCATAACTTCGAGGAAGGCGCTCCCCACCGTCTGGGCGCAGCGAATTTTCTGAATATCCTTGATCGCGATCGGCGCATCCAGGGTCCCGGTTGCGGATCCCACGCCAAAGGTCCCCAACTGGGTCGTGCCGATCACAACCCAGACCTCGCCGTCCTGACCGTCTAAATCCAAATCGGCGCGAACACAAAAGAGACATTCCGCATCGGTGAATCCGGCCTTCTCGGCCTTGGCGCGAATTTCCGCCGGCAGACTTTTCATTGATAAATCGGCTTGGGCCGCGGCGGCCACATCTTGCTTCACGGTCATGGGCTCTCTCCCACGTCGGAGGCTCGCGATTTTCCGCGCGAGGATCCCGAAGACCCCCGTCACGCCGAGCTGGTTCCGACCCTGCTGCCCCCAAAAACCCCGAAATCTTGAAGGAACCTGCCAAAAATACAATCTTTTTTTGAACATTTTCATTTGATCTATCTAAAAATGCACTTGCCTTTCGCGAATTAACCGCCTATCAATGAAAACCGTTAATCGTATTCACCCGCCTCAAAATAAGGAAATACCCATGTACTCCATCGGCTGGTCATCCCGCAATATCACCCCGTCCCGTCCCGCCCTTCTCCAAGGCCAGATGCATGTCCGAATCGCCTCATCCGCCATGGATCCCATAACCCTCACCGCTCTCGTGATCGAAAAACCACGCTCCCGCGGCTGCGCAATCCTCGTTTCCTTCGATCTGGCATATATCAGCAACGGTCTTTGGAACCGTATCCGCCGTCTCATCCGCCAAACTCAGCCCGACTTCCCGGTCGCCCAAATCGTCCTCAACGCCACCCATACCCATGATTCCCTGGTCTTCGATGGTGATTTTTACGCGCATCCCGGCGGTGAAGTCATGTCGACCGACGAATGCGAAGCCTGGCTGGCCGATCATGCCGTGCTAGCCATCCTCGACGCCTGGAAGAATCGCAAGCCGCATCGGCTCGGACACGCGTTCGGTCATGCCGTCATCGGGCATAACCGCTATGCCGTGTATGCCAATGGCGTCGGCCAGATGTACGGGGCCACGAACCGCGAGGATTTCGATCATATCGGCGGGTATACAGACCACTCTCTGGATATGTTCTTCACGTGGAATGATGCCGGAATCCTGACGGGCGTCGCACTCGCAATCCCCTGCCCTTCCCAAGTCGATGAACATCTGTCCCAGTTTTCCGCCGATTTCTGGCACGAGATCCGGGTCGATCTACGGGCCCGGTTCGGCGCCCATTTGCAGGTCTTCCCCATTTGCTCCGCCGCCGGGGACCAATCTCCCCATTTCCTGCTCTATGGCCGGGAGGAAGCCGAAATGCGGCGACGACGCGGTCTCACGGAACGTCAAATCATCGCCCGCAAGGTCGGCGAAGCTGTCGAACAGGCGCTCACCTGCACCCACCCGATCGCCGAATCCGCGGAAGTTTTTGAACATTCCATCCGCAAAATGAACCTCACGGGACTGAAGATTACCCGGGACCAATGCCGTTGGGCGGAAGCCCAATTGACTAATTGGCGCAAACACAATACCGAGGAGGAATCCTGGTATCCCCGCGGCTTGAAACGCGTCATCAAGTCCTGGAAAAAGAAAATTCCGGCGGAGCCTTTCCCGGTCGAACTCCATGTCGTCCGCCTCGGTGACGCCGTTCTGGCATCCAACCCCTTCGAACTCTTTCTGGATTACGGACTCCAAATCAAGGCGCGAAGTCCCGCGGCCCAGACGATCATCATGCAATTGGCCGGTCGCGGCATGTACCTGCCCACCGCCCAGGCCTTGAATGCCGGCGGCTATGGCGCCAACCCCATCGTCAGCGAGGTGGGCGACGTCGGCGGCAAGGAACTGGTGGATACCACTCTCGCCATGATCCGTAAGCAGTTTAAACCTACCAGGAAGGTTTAGACTTCGAAATACGCAAAAACCGAACGCGCGGAAATTAACGATAGGTCGGCAACATCTTTCCGTGCGCTTTAATCAAGTCATCGCACAGCTTACGGATTTGATCGAGTGTCAGTTCTGAAGACGTGTGTGGATCGACCATCGCCGCATGATAAATGGCATCCTTCCGGCGGGTTAAGGCCGCTTCGATCGTCAGAAGCTGGACATTGATATTGGATCGATTGAGGGCCGCCAGTTGTTCCGGCAGGTCCCCCACCTGGCATCCCTGGACCCCGTTGCGGTCCACCAGACACGCGACTTCGACACACGCCTTGGCAGGCAGATTGGGAATCAACCCGTTATTGATCACATTGCCGCCGATATGACAGGGACGGTCGGTCACAATGGCCTCCATGATATAGGAGGCATATTCATGCGACCGCGTGTGAGTCAGGCTGGGATTCCGCACCAATTCTCCCGCTCTTTTTTTCCAGCTGGCGATCTGGTTGATACAGCGGCTCGGATATTCATCGAGCGGGATATTGAACTCCTCGATAAGTTCCGGATGCGTCGACTTGATCCAGTAAGGGGTATATTCCGCGTTATGCTCGGAGGATTCGGTGATGTAGTACCCGAAATGCAACATCATTTGCAGGCGCACCATGTCCCAATTCTTTTCGGCCCCTTTCCGGCGCCAGACTTTCAGCTTTTCAGCGGCTCTGCGTTTGAGTTCCGGATATAGATCCTTGCCGTTCCGCTCGATCTCCAACAACCATCCCATGTGGTTGATCCCGGCGATTTTCCATCGAATCGCTCCCTGTTGGGGATCGATGCCCAAGTTCGACAACAGGCCTTGGGCGCAACTCTGCACTGAATGGCATAAGCCCACCCCGCGAATCGATGAGCCCCGGAGCAGGGCGCCCGTGATCATGGCCATGGGGTTGACATAATTCAGAAACCAAGCTTTTGGACAAACTTCTTCCATGTCTTGGGCAAAAGACTGAACCACGGGTATGGTTCGCAGGGCACGGAATATCCCGCCAATGCCCAGCGTGTCGCCAATCGTCTGGCGCAACCCGAACTTTTTGGGGATTTCAAAATCGATTGCCGTCGAGGGTTTGTAACCGCCGACCTGGATGGCATTGACGACAAAATCCGCGCCTTGAAGTGCTTTTTTGCGATTGGGCACCCCCAGAAAGGCCCGAATCTGGGATCGATTTTGGTTACAATTCCGATTGATGGTTTCCAGCATCAACAGGGATTCCTTCAAACGAGTCCCGTCAATATCGTACAGTGCGATCTCTGCATCCCGCAAAGAATCGGTGCACATGCTATCCCCCAACACATTCTTGGCGAACACACAACTCCCGGCACCCATAAACGTAATTTTCGACATGTTTCGTCTCCGCCGTTGGCTAATATATTATTTGGTTTTCTTCGTCTTCTTCCCCATCCCCGCCAGACGCTCTTGCGCCTCCCGAACCCCAACACCCCTTAATGCCAGAATCTTTCCCAGTGTATCTTTTCGTTTGAAAGTCAATTTACCCGGTTGTTTTTCCCAGCGAATTACGGCAATCGGATTCATCCCCAGCAGCTTGGCGAAATTTGCCTGGCTCAATTTCATCGTTTTACGCAAGCGTTTAATTCCCCGCCCTGACAGCCATTCTTTCGATTCCGAAGACTTGGCAGCCGGGTCATGAGTGGCGCTACACGATTTCATGATCGAGTGGATCACCTTGATGGCATGCTCAAGTTGTGTCAGTCGTTTTTTGAGATTTACCAAATTTTTCTTATTATCGATTCCGGTTCTCAGGGGCTTGGCAATTGCGTTTTTGGTAACATGCTTTGCGATCCGGGCGATTTCTTCCTTCAGAACTTTTGCGATATTCGGCATATAACTTTCCTTTCGGTTTCATTTCAACCCGAGTTGCTTCATGCTTCGGTAGAGCGTGGCCCGGGAAATACCCAGTAAGCGGGCTGCCGCCACCCGATTCCCCCCGGTCCGCGCCAAAGCGCCCCGCAACGTGTCGGGGTCCACCCGGACTCGAGAGCGTTGCAAAGGCGGTTGGGATCCGGCATCGCCCACCGCGATCAGGGGTTGGGCTGGATTAGCCCAAATCGCAGGCGGCGGGAAATGTTCCGGCTCAATCACACGGCCTTTGCATTTCAACAAGGCGTATTGCAACCAATTCTCCATCTCACGAATATTTCCAGGCCATTGGTAGGTCATGAGCACATCGAGGCTCGCCGGACTCAACATCACCGGCGGCCGTTCCGCTTCCCGGACGGCTTGTTCCAAAATATGCGTTGCGATGGCCGGAATATCCATCCGGCGTTCGATCAAACGCGGCAATTGAATCGGCATGACGCTCAACCGGTAAAAAAGATCCTCCCGAAATCGTTTTTGGAGGATCTCCTGTTTCAGATCCTTGTTGGTGGCGCTGATCACACGGACATTAACCTTCAGGGTCTGTTCACTCCCCACCCGCTCGAAATGACCCTCTTGGAGAACGCGCAGAAGTTTAACCTGCATCGCCAGGGAAATATCGCCGATTTCATCGAGAAATATAGTGCCGCCATCGGCCAGTTCGAAGCGGCCTTTTTTGTCGCGGATGGCACCCGTGAAGGCCCCTCGCACATGACCGAACAGTTCGCTTTCGAGCAGTCCTTCCGGTAAGGCGCCGCAATTAACGGGCACAAAAAGTTTGTTTCGGCGGCGGCCCTCGCTGTGGATTGCCCGGGCCACCAATTCCTTTCCGGTGCCGCTATCCCCCTGGATCAGCACCGGGGCGGGGGAATCGGCCAGATCGCGAATCAATTCAAATAGCGCCAACATTTGGGGAGATTTACCGATGATGCCACAAAACGATTCCGTCTCCCCGGAACGGCGGGATAACGTCTTTTCACGGGTGATATCGCGCAAGGCCATCACCACGCCCCGCGGCTGCCCAGACGTGTCGTAAATCGGCGTGATCTGGGTCATCGTATGCCGTCGCTCGCCAGTTCGGGTGACAATGTCCACCGCCCGTTCGCAAATCGGCCGATCCAGCGCCGGCACGCCTTCCTCGAACAAGCATTTTCCACCGCATAGGCCTCCGGGAAAAATGTCCCCGCATTTGCGATTCAACACCTCATTCCGAGTGTATCCGGTGATCTTTTCCGCGGCGGCATTGAGATAAAAAATCCTTTGATCCAGATCGTGCGCCAACAACCCTTCCGTAATATTGTCCAGTACCCCTGTATATTTCCGGCGCAGAACTTGAAAGGCGTTCAAATACCCGTGTTCTATAAATTCAATAACCCGCGCGTGTAATTCTTCGCAGATCGCCCGGCTTTCGGCAACCGACACCGTCTCGGCGTTGGCGCTCCAGGCGCTCAAGGCCCACCGGAGGGTCTCGGGATCGCCAGGGAGAAAAGGCCGCTGGCCTCCCTCCCGTCCTTCGATTTGCACCACCAAGTCGAACCCCTGCGCGGGTAAATCGGTCAGGGAAAAGGTGTGGTTAGGGAGCGATAGGCCTGCTGCGGACAAGGCGGTCTGAAACGCCTCGGGAATGCCGGCTGTCTCCCACCCGGCACAGGTCACATCCAGATTCGCCAGTCCGCTTCGGATCATCCAGGCTGCCGCTGCGGCTGCCGGTCCCGCGGTGCCCGCGCTTACAAACAACAAGCGAAAGGGCGCTTCGTTTGCATGGGGCCCCGCCACTATATTGTTATTTGTCATATCAAACCCCTCTTCACGCTATCCCCCCGTCCCCGGGCGGGAGGACGCTTCAATCGTTCCAATCGGCGCACGACGCACCGCGCGCAGGCGCCTCCATCCTCATCGATACAGGGTTTATTGGGATATAATTGGTAGTGAGCGCGGTAGGCCACCGGTGTGATGTTGGGCATGAACACATTGCCTCCCCGGGTCAACACCAGGTCACGGCCATTGGAACACAGGGCATCGAAGGCCGTAGTGGCCGGGATATGGGACAGGGGATTCATCAACCGCAACAGCGCAATTGCCTTGAAGTAAATCTCCCGGTCCGACCAGACCGGATGCCCACCAAGCGGGGTGTCGGGATGCGCAATGAACGGACCACACCCGATCATGTCCAGATCCAATCGGGTCGCAAACAACAGGTCCCGGGCCAGCACCTCCAGCCCGCTGAACGGCAATCCGATCATGAAGCCACTCCCCACCTGGATTCCGGCCGCCCGGATCTGCTCGAGACAGGCCAGTCGTCCGTCGTAATCGTCATCGGGATGAATCTTTGCAAATAACTCCCGATCGGACGTCTCGAAGCGGAGTAAATAACGGTCACATCCGGCGGCCCGGAGGCGAGGATAATCGGTCGCGGGTCGCTCGCCGATCGACAACGTCACCGCCAGCCCGGCCTCGGACTTGATTTTTTTCAGAAGGCTGCATAACCGCTCAGTCGTGAACCAGGGATCCTCGCCCGATTGCAGAACCACCGTGCCGAACCCCCAATCGCGGGCTTGGACCGCCTGTGCGACGATCTCCTCCAGGCTCATCCGGTAACGGTGGACTCCGGCATTTCCTCCCCGGATTCCGCAATAATTACAATGCCGTCGACAGTGATTTGAAAACTCAATAATTCCCCGCAAATGCACCTCGTCGCCCACTGACCTCCGCCGGACTTCATCGGCCCGCGCATACAACGCCCGCAAATCGTCTCCCTGAACCTCCAGTAAAGACCGCAGGTCCGCCTCGGTCGGAGGGCGGTCATTCCGGTTGAGCCGGTCCATTTGTTGTTCGAGTTCAGGTGTCATCGTAACGCTCGTCGTCGAAAACCCGGCCGTCAGGGCCGAATCAGTTTTTTACCCAGGGCTTCTTCGTAAATCGCGAGAACATTCCTGAGGGGGGTGTCGGGTTGGATGCAATGGGCGGGGGAAAAGATATAGCCACCGCCCGGTGCGATTACATCCAGCCGGTGTCGGGCTTCACTCCGGCACTCTGCCTCGGATTTGAAGGGCAACGTCTGCTGAGTACTGATCAGTCCGCAAAAAGCCAGCCGGCCCCGGGCAACTGCTCGAATTTTTTCCGGGTTCATTCCGGCCGGTTCGGGCTGCATGGCGTCGAGCACATCCAGCCCCATATCGATAAAGGTCGGCTGAAGCTCATGGGTATCCCCACAGGAATGCATCATCGCCTTGCAACCGAACTCATGGGCGAGATCATAAAACTTTTGAAGCCGGGGACGAAACACCTCATCGAAGTCCGAAGCGGAAAAGAGCCGTCCATTCTGGGTGCCGCAATCTTCGCCCAATTGGAGGATGTCGATCTTGCCGCGGGCAACCTCCAAGGAACGGCGCATGACGGCATACCAGTAATCGACCCGCCGGTCGATGATCGCCATGCCAACTTCGTCGCGCAGGGCGATGTCCATGATCACCTGTTCCATGCCCCGTCCGCGAGAGACCCCATTGACGATGTCGGGGATGCCGGCGCCACCCAACACCACAGCATAATTCTTGACCTGATCGCAATCCGAAACCAGCCGTGTATAGTCCACTTCTTGCGGATCGGGCCAGGCAAATTGCGCCACATCCTCCATCGTTTTCAAGTCGGCCAAGGGAAGATAGACCGCTTCGTCATAAGTTCCCCGCAGACTG
>Ga0073936_10007976_pt1 | contig 13583 bp, 9 predicted proteins | sample AliMusrvi5mmetaG_FD_87041 | JGI IMG/M metagenome (GOLD analysis project Ga0073936, IMG submission 87041) | Freshwater lake bacterial and archeal communities from Alinen Mustajarvi, Finland, to study Microbial Dark Matter (Phase II) - Alinen... | ecosystem: Environmental > Aquatic > Freshwater >... | reverse complement strand
CAGCGCACCCGTGCAGAGAGCATGAGCGATTTGCTCCGTGGAACCCGGCGCCGCCACCGTGACCCCAAGATCACCCTTGATACTCTTGTGCTTTCGAATGAGTACGTCGAGAATGACGCCGTCAATCGGATTATCCGAGCCATAGTATGTAATGACCCGAACCTCGCTCTTATCTTGACCAAAGCGATCTACCCGGCCTTCGCGTTGCTCGTGCCGCGTAGGGTTCCAAGCGAGATCGTAATGCAGAACGGCATTGAAGTGCTCCTGAAGGTTAATCCCCTCAGATAGGCAGTCGGTGCAGACAAGGACGTAATCATCCGATCCAGAAACAAGCTTGGCGATGCGCGACTCACGCTCCGCCGGCGGCAGAAGGCCCGTCACGGACTCAACACGAACCTTTGCAGGTAATGAGTCGCGGAGCTGACGAGCAACATAATCGGCTGTATCCACGAAGCGGCAGAAGACGATGGGTTGAAACCCATCTTTCAGCAACTCTTTGATTTCCTTTAGTGCCCCTTGGAATTTGTTATCTGTGTCGGGGGAAAGGGCTTCAGCACGACGAGCGAACTCCAAGAGTTTTCTACGTGTAGAGTCCCCGCTCCCTTCTGAATCGGAACCCGGACTGAAGTCAATGAAAGTGGCGTCGTCGCCTTCATCCTGGTCGAGTACCGTACGCTGGCCGACCTCATCTACCTCTTCATCCGGCACGAGATCCACCGCTGCTCTGTTTCGTAATGTGGCAGCTGCGGCAGCGGGACTGGAGGATACACAACGCATCAGCGCCAGGGCTGACCAGTATCGTACTCTCTGCCTCCGCTCGCCGTGATCACCTGACACATAGTCACGCGCAAAATCGAGGATGTCGTCAAAAAGCGCACGATATTCCTTGCTCAGGATGTACGTAGGTTCAGGCTTCTTATCTTTTCTGTCCGGAAAGGTCGTGTCAGTCTCAAGGTAATGGCGGATATCAGCACGGCGCCGCTGAACGAGATGGCGGGCGAGCTTGCGGCGGATTCCTTCCCGCTCCGCCCGGTCGAGGTCAGAAGGCAAGTTCGCAAAATCATCATCAAGAAGACTGAGAAGTGACCGGAATGCACCCTCGTTGCCGCTATGCGGGGTAGCTGTGACAAGCACAAGATGCCGTGACTTGTCAGCTGCAACACGCCGAAGCAACTCAAATCGTTGCTGGCGTCCGCGCCCAACTCCTCCGGCCAGTGTGCAGCCGTGGGCCTCGTCCACAATGACAAACTCAGGACACTTTCTGAGAAAATCCTCGGCATGGTGCGCACTCTTGATAAAATCCGTCGAAACTACAGTGAAGGGAAATCGGTCGAATAATGAAACGCCTTGGGGCAAATCGCGCTCGAGGCTTTGGATAGTACTACTCAAGACCAACTCGGCCTCAATGTGGAACTTGTCAGCGAGCTCTTGTTGCCATTGTTCAGCTAGTTGTGGTGGACAAAGTACAGCGATCCTTTTGATCTCACCTCGGTCGAGTAGTTCGCGGGCCACAATTGCGGCTTCTATCGTCTTTCCTATGCCAACATCATCTGCGATAAGGAGACGAATAGGGTCGAGCTTGAGTGCCATTATGAGGGGAACAAGCTGGTAGGGTCTCGGCTCGATGGCAATACGTCCGAAGCTGCGGAAAGGTCCGGCAGCCGCACGCGTAGACAAACGCCCCGCCTCACGAAGAAGCTGGCATGAAGTAAAATCGCCGACATCATTTCGAGTCGGGAATCGGAACGTCGTCGATTCGACCGCCTCAACTGCAGGTAGAATGCCGGTTACTTCTTCATCGAGTCCCCCTACCGGACGAGCAATCAAAAGCTCATCCGTAGATTCAGGCAAAACAACCCAATCGCGACCACGCGCGTGAATGAGCGTTCCAGGATTCGAGAGGGTTGCCGTACTCATATTGTTTTTACTCCAAAGACATCCGGATGCTGGCCAAGAATCTCAGGCCAATTTGCCTTGTGGTGAAAGCGGATGACGATATAGCCGGACTCAATCAGCCGTTGCGTAATTGCCTGATCCTTTAGAATCTGATCGGGTTCATCATGTGGCGGGCCATCAACGTAAATGGCAGCACTATACTCGCGATAATAGAAATCGGGCCGAGTAGAGGAGGTCTCAATAAGGTACTGACCATCGCTTGGAGGACGTAGGAGCATCTCATCCAAAAGATCGAGCCATTTCATTTCGAGCTTGCTATCGCAGTGCTTCCGCAACTCGACCATCCGCTCAGAGCGAGATCCAAGTCCACCTGCTGGCCGACATACTGACCGTGACATGTCGGCAAGGAGATCTCTAATCAGATACCGGTCAAGATCTTTATGATCAGGCTGGTTCGCATAATCGAGGAGGCATTGATAACAGGCCTTTCCGCAGGTTTCGACACCAAGATCTTTTAGGGATTCGAAATCAAAGTGGCAGATCTCAAGCGCACGCCGGGCGAGGAGAGGGAGCACCGAAGGGTCGTCCGCAATTTGGCGTAACACACCTGCGCCACCTTCAGATGCTTCGTAAAAGAGAATCTCCTGTCTGTCTTGGGTCGTCGGCATTGGTTCACACGAAAGCTCGCGTGGTTCAAGTTGGAAATGTTTTTGGATAGCCTCTTTGAGCGCAGCCTGTATGCTCGCCATCTCCGGGCCTGAGCGCGGTGGTTCAAAGCGAATGACGAGAGCGTTTTTCGTATCCTTAACGAAGGGGACTACCCGTTGAAGGCGGCCTTGAGCAACTGCATCGTCAGTGTCTTCATTGTCTGCAGGATTGCGCGACCAGTAACCACGCTCCAGATCAAGATTGAACCCGGCGATTTGATGCCCGCGTTGGCGTAACCAACCGAGATTGATCCGGTAAAGGTCTGTCGCGTCACCGTAGCTAATCCTCATGAGAAGCGAATCGCCGAGAAAGACCTCAGCATCCTTTCGATCAAGCCTGCCGCCAACCTCCGGGAAGCGATATGAGGTAACCAGGTTATAACCAAACTTCTGTCTTTCCTCTTCATCGCAGGTTATGCGCTGAGCGACTCTAAGGCTCACATTCTGCAACTGAACCAAATGCTCAATCCGCGAATTAACGTCGAGGCCCGCGCCGCACCTATCGCACACCTCCGCCATGTTGGTACCCTGTTCAAGGTGAGCATATCCGCATTTTGGGCAACGCTTCATAGTGGCTGTTGCTAGCTCGTGTGTTGCCTCGATATCTTGCGAGCCGAAATCAAGATTCACTTTGTAGACGCGGTATCTTGCGCCCTCGTGATAAATGATGGCGCCGGGACCGAATTCCGAGATTGCCAAGAAGCGTGGACGCGAGATGAATTCGTCATGGCCTTTGCGTTTTCGGCGACCAGGTACGTACGCAGACAGTGGGAGGCGGGGAAAATTGTAACCCGGAAGGAAGCCTTCCGCCGCAAAATATCGATAGGAGTAAAAATCGCCCTCATAGATGCCCTCGGCCTCGGTGAGAAGACGGATTTGGCTTTCAGCCTGTGCTCGAAGACGACGGGAATGGGCTCGCTCAGGTTCGGGACGCGAATGATCACCGATGATCTTGTGATGTAATTCCCGTTGACGAATAGCTGAACGGTACAAACTACGCCAACGATCACAGGATGAGTCGAAAGTTCGCTCTATCTGGTCGAGAACTTCCTTGGTCCAATTGTCGTTAAACCAGTTTGCTGTGGAAAGTTCGTCTCGAATACTGTCGATTAGCTGGTTCGTTTTTCTCAAAGCAGCAGCTCGATTAACAGGGTTCTTTAGCTCTTGTACCAACGCGGACTTAATCGGGAGCGGAAGCTGTCCATCAGAGGGTGAGAGGTCAATAACGCCAGTGAGGGTGATGCCGAGATCAGGCTTAACCACCTCCATCCAGATGGCATGGACATGTGAGCGGACCAAATCACAATTCCGGATATCGATCCGAGGCGGCGCCACCGAACCGGCTACCATTTGGTTAGGCTGTCGGAAATAGTACTGATCGTGAGGGCTGCGCCCAGCGCAGTATGTATACACCAGTGCGGGTTGACCGCCCCGACCTGCGCGGCCACTTCGTTGCGCATAGTTCGCTGGAGTTGGAGGGACGTTGCGCAGATTGACCAAGTTCAATTGAGCGATATCGACGCCTAATTCCATGGTTGGCGAGCAAAATAGTAGCGGAAGGTCGCCGGTCCGAAATCTACCTTCGCGCTCTTCTCGGTCTTCTGCGGTTACCTGCGCAGTGTGTTCCCGTGCCTCAAGCACACACTTGAGGTTGACGAATCGTCGGTAGCATTCCACAAAGTAACGATTTACTTCTGGAGGGGTTTCGCCAGCCTCCAAAAGGCGAGTGCGATCTACGGGTCGAATCTCACCTTCGGCAGGTAGCCAACGTAGAGCATCGGCGTTGATCTGGTAACCGGGAACTTCGCCGCTACGAACCTGTTCAATGATCCCGTAACGCTTCAGAGCAAGAAACAAAAAACGGATCGTTTGATCAACTTCGGGGCGGCTGAAATTTGCCCCTGGGGCTACGTATTCTGCAAGGCGACGCTTCACATAGCGACCGTAGCCTCCATAGGAGGACACGAAGAATCCACTCCGGTCCTCTGGGCGCTTCGGCCGCGGGTAGGCTATTACTGATTTCACCAGGTCCCGCGCATCGTCCAAATACCATACGGTATCTTCCAACAGACGGGGCTTCGTTTGTTCAGTTAGATCGAGTTGCTTCTGAGGGTCGAGCACATCAACTTTGACAGCTAATGATCGACGTAAAACATCCAGCAGTGTATGAAACAGTTCCAAACGTAGTTCTGTGGAGCAGAGTCGCAGTGGTCCAGGTGTTTCTACGAATTCTTCGCCAGTGTCAGTTCGATTGGAGAATCCCGTATCCCAAACCTCATTCTCGCTAAGGAGGCTCTCGTCTCCCTGCAATCCTTCATAGTCGAATGTGAGCAAACCGCAGTCTTCGAGGTTGGGTGCTGTGACTCGCCAACCGCGCTGCAAATCGCGATAGAGGTAGTAGTCTATAACCCGACGAAGGGCGTCATTTGTTGCGCTCCGAGCTGGCCCTCGCACTTCCGGGTCGGCTGCGTATTCCTCAAACCGCAGTTGCATTGCATCGAAAACTCGACGGGAAAGCTCTCCATGCCTCAATCCCGTGGCGCCCACTTCCTCCGTCGCCTTGTGCAAAGCCGAACGTAGCAGCGCCACTTGAGAGAAATCGTTGAAATGCCCAGCCTGAAGCGAAGCATCTTGTCGGTTATCAGTGAAACTCAAGAGTTTTCGCGCGTCTGGCCTTAGATCCTGATCCCCTTGCAGTTCAATCAAAGAACGTACAGCTAAGATTGTCGTCGCAGTGCTGCGATTGTCCACACCCAAAGTAGCAAGTTTCGTCCTCTCGGAGCGCTGGCTCTTTGTATAGGCGATGCCGCAGGAGGGCTCAAGGCAAAACAGAAAGTTTCGTTGAATGAGCGCAGCGTAAATGCCCTGTCCTTCAGAAACTAGACGGCCCGCGGAATCGATGAAGACTGATTGCGGAAGATCGCGACGAGCATCGGGACGAATCCGCTCTGCACCTTGGGGCGTAGTCTCTTTTAGGAACGCTGGTACACGTTCGAGCAAGCCAGGTCCTTCGAATTGCGGCCAGGGAGCCGTTTCGGAGATGTATACATAGGCATCATCACTGCCGTCGTCGCCCTCTTCTCGTCGGTCTTCTCGTGGAAGCAGAGATCTATTTCCATCTTCTACCTTGACGCGATAATAGGCTGTGCCGCACTGCCTACAAAAAACAAGAGGGAACAACGGTTTGTCGGGTTCTCCTGGCTTGGAACCCTTTTTCGACATCTCAAAGTGGCGCTCAGCCTCCGACTCGATGGTTGACCATACTGTGTCTCCGCGAGTGAAAAACTGGTGCAATCGAAATGCAAATATTGGGAACCTGCTCGATTCGTTTTGACGCAGCTCTGAACCTCTGAGGAGGAAGTGCCGCAGGACTGGGACGCACTCTGTCGGGTCCGTCGAGGTCAGTCGGGCAAGGTCTTCGACAGCACTGCACTCGCCTTGGAGTCTTCGCGGAGCTTGTCTGACTACTCGTCCAGTGCCTTCTTCCGTACAGACGCCAAAGGTAGACTCGATCCAAGAAGCCAGCGGATGGTTCCTAAAGGCCAAATAAGTGTCAGGCGGAGGGGTACCCGATTTGATAGTCTGGCGGATGGACCGAATCACTTCTGGATCATCGAAGTTGATGTCAGGTGTGGCGCGCTCCAATGTTTCGCCAATTACTTGCGTTCCGTCGAACGGAACGCCGAACATCGTTCTAGCCACCCCTGCTACTTCAAGCTTTTGGCCCTCTGTGGAGCCACCGCTGGCCATCGTTGCTGATGTGCCAATGCAGATGATGTCATGACCACCGAATGCGAAGCGACACCGCCGGATAAGCAGGGCCACGTCCGCTCCTTGCCTACCTCTATATGTATGGAGCTCGTCGAACACAAGGAAACGCAGACCTTGCGCCGCGCGCACTAATTCACGGTCTTCTCTTCGCGTGAGAAGAAGCTCCAGCATCATGTAGTTCGTGAGTAGGATGTCTGGAGGGTTGTTTCGGATTTCCTCTCTGGCGGGTCCCTTCTCTTGCCCGGTGTATCGAGCGAAGCGAACAGGCGGATGACCTTCTGGATACCCACGCTTCAGAAACTTACCGAGTTCTTCATCCTGGCTGTTCGCCAAGGCATTCATTGGATAGACGACGATTGCTTGAATACCACGCCCCGACCCGTTTCGAAGAACATGGTCAACAATCGGGACTATGAAGGCGAGGCTCTTGCCGGATCCCGTGCCACTCGTCAAGACATAGGATTTGTTTTCCTTCTTCGCTTTGAGAATTGCCTCTCGCTGGTGCATGTGGAGCAAAAGCGGCTTGCCGATTGGATCCAGGTCGGTCTTTTCAACTTTGAAGATCTTGGAGCACTCTGGGTGAAGGGTGCCTTCCATAACCAGATCGTCAATAGTTCCGGCCGGCAGGAAGTTCGGATTGAGCTGAAGCATCGGATCAGGCCAGAATTCCCCACCTGCGAGCGCCGATTCCACAGTATTCGAAATTCTCGGATCAGCTATCTTGATGAAACTGCGTGTGTAGCTGGCGTAATCGCTGACAAGGCGATCACGTAGATCAAAAACATTCATAGATTTCCGCTTTCACGATTCATTTCGCTGCCAAGTGGTTCTCGCGTGAACCATTCAAGACGACTACTAGCGCAGACTTTCGTTGCTGCGCCTAAGTCTGAGAGCATCGCAGACGTCGGAAAAAGCGGTAAAACGACTCCGGAGTAGACAATCCGGGTCGAAAACCTCTAAAGTCGGCTTTCAAGTCCTATTCTGACGGCTCTGTGGCTTACTGACCACTTTACAACACCCGCATATCGGAGAATCGAGAATACTTCCCGCTCTAGTTTTCGTGAGGAATAATCGGGCCTACCTGACAATCAAGCTGGCTGGTACTCTGACGGAATTCTGGGGTGGGATGCGCGAAATGGCTTGCTATACGGATCGGGCCGGCTCCAGCCCGGTTTGAACCCGGACCAAGTTGCGATTGCAAACGAGGAGTCTAGGCTCTAATCTAAGGTGCTCGTAGGATATAGTGCGGTTGCCGAGGGCGCAGCACACCCAGAATTTCCACCTCTTTTGACTCGAATGTGATGCAACTGTTGAGTTGTTTTTGCAGGATGCTTCGGCCCAGGTGCCCCCAAACCGGGAGAATGGCGGCCATGGGCACTCTGCGTATGGTTCTTTTCAATTGCAAACGGGTTTCTGCTTTCCTGGACGCAATACACGGCGTATCCCAAAAGGAGCAACGCAGTGAGCAAACCCCAAACGAAAACAACAGGCTTCCATGGGACGAGAATCAACATTGTTTCACCTCTAGGGTCGGAGATCCGCTCGCCGACTTGCCGCCCGTTCGGGCCGCCTGCCAATTTGGACCCGCAACCTCTGCCGACCCGCGGCAGAAGTCTCGCTTGGTGCGCCCTCTTTCTTTGTGATATATTCGCTCCACGTCTGTCGGATGACGACCTGAAGATTCTCTCGGGAAACGAAGTCGGGCAGAGGTCGCCGAATATTTGTCGTGGGCACATTAAGGGCACAATAACGGTTCCAACTGGGTCCTTAGGGCGCATTAGATTGCCATCCATTACGCCTGGTTTCAATGAGTTACGCCAAAATGGTGGGCTGTCACGGCAGAGGTCGCGGGTTCGAGCCCCGTCGTCCCCGCCATTCATTCCAAAAGACTTAGGAGCGAATGGCTATCAAAGTGACAGCAAAATCTGGGCACAATAAGCCCGAAATCATGCTGATTTTGCTTCTTCTCCCACCTCATTTGTGCCCACGTTCGGCACCATCATCCTTACAACCTTGCTCTCTGCGGCCCGCTTGTTCGAGGTCAATGCCTGCGTGTAAACGTCGAGAGTGATCCTGCTCTTCGTGTGCCGCAAGAAACAATGGCACTGTCACGCGTGAGCACCACATTCGGCCCTTGCTTATTGGACGGAGCAAAGGCGTAAAGGAGCAACATCCCCGCGAGCTATTTTGGCGGCCAGACTGTCTCCGCTTCCCAAAAACTCTATTCGGCTCCCGCCGGAGTTGCCTTGGAATAGCCTTGGCGGTCGCGTTCTTCCAAGGCGCAGACCTCCAATCTCAGCAAGTGTTTCCGCCGGATCTCTTAAGCGTCCAATAGCGGATCGTACTTCGAGATAGAAGGCAATTGCTAGAGGTCGCCTTCCGATGGGCCCGCAGTCTCTGGTAAGCGATGGCGTGTGCTGGTGCAGGCGGAACTGTAGCAACTTTGCAAATGCCCCGAAGAACGAAAGAGATTCGCTTTCAGGCACGGGGCTTCCTTGTCGGAGCACTCATTGGCCCCTTGAGGCCCGCATTCTTCGCCAGCGCTTACAAGAACGACGGCAGTTTTGTGACGAACCGCGCAATTCTGATGGCGAACGCCGCAATACGCCTGGTAAGGCGCTTATACAGGAGATGAACCCACTCCCAACTGGGGAACCTGGCTGATTACGAGCCATACATCTGGAAGTCTACGAGGCATCGGCTGCACTTTGTTGAAAGCTGTGCCCAATGAAGTAGGCCAATCGACCCCGGAGGTACCCATGACCCATATTTGGCTACAGTATTTCCCTGGATGGACGCTTCGCATCCTGTCCTTCGCAATTGTCTCCGGCCTTCTATCAACCGCTCATGTTGCTTCGGCGGTTGATGCCGAGGTTTCGCGACTTCAAGCGGAAGCGGAAGAAGGATTCATTCCGCAAGAAATTGACCTGGCGGCGGCATACTTTTCTGGTCATGGCGTTGCCAAGGATGACAAGATGGCGGCGCGCTGGTACCGGAAAGCAGCAGAGAGCGGCGACCCCGAAGCGGAGAACGAGATCGGCTATTTCTATCAAGTTGGGATAGGTGTGCCCGCGGACCCTGGGCGTGCTCTTCACTGGTACCAACTGGCCGCTGCTTCCGGTCTTGTAAGGGCCAAAGTGAACATCGGGGTTCTCTACTTATGGGGCATCGGCGTACCCAAGAATGAGACCGTGGCCTCAGACTTCTTTCGAGACGCCGTGAAAGAGAACGACGGCGCCGCAGCCACTTATCTCGGAGATATCTACTATTTCGGACTCGGATCGCAGAAGGACGAAGGTGAGGCCGAACGATGGTACATGAAGGGATTCAAGCTCCGCGATCCAGTGGCGGCCTTTAACCTGGGTGTACTGTTCACGGGCAATGACAATCATCCGCATGACTTACCCAAGGCAGTCGGCTACCTCCGGCAGTCTGCTGCCGCCGGCTACGTGCCTGCCATGCACGCGCTTGGTTTGCTCCTGATCAAACATCCGGAATTGGCGGAGTCTCTTGAGGAGGCTCGAACCATGCTGGACACGGCGTCCGCTGCGGGCTCGTGGAAATCTTCGCTTGCGTTGGGAGTGCTGGCTCGCGACGGCAGGGGTGAAGCGGCTGACCCTGCGGTGGCTTACTATCACTTTCAAGTTGCGGTAATGCAAGGCGGGGAACCCGCGAAACAACTGCTTGTCCGCGACCTTCAAATGCTGTCCGCAAAGCTGAAGCCGGAGCAGTCTGCCGCGCTCGCCGCAAATGCAAATACCTGGTTTGGACAGCACCAATTAGCTCTTGCCTTCGTCTATAGAAACGGGGGCGATTGGAAGCGATTCCCTGCGTCGGCGCGCGCGACTTCCGCCGCAGGCGTGCAAGCTGCACAACAAACCCATTTTCCGCCGGCGTGAAATTGAATTCGCCTCCGCAAGAGCAAGCGGAGACTGCTCCAAAACCAGGTTGATTCGGGGGTGATCCACTGAAAGCTCTGCTTCGAAAGCGCGGAGACATTCCGGCATTCATGCATCCGGCGGTCTTCATTAGTCTGTCGGTCCTGCTGGGCGCACTGTTCGCTCTGCAAGAGTGGCTGAGCATGCGCCTTTGGAGTTATCGCATTGGCCTGCCTCTGCTACTAAGGGCGTGGGGCCTCCAGTACTTGCTGTGGGGCATTCTTTGTTGGCTCATTTGGTGGCGGTTAGGGCCTCAGATTCAAAGTGCAAGCTTCGGCTGGATCGCAACGCGGATGCTTCCACTCAGCATTCTCACCTCGTTCTTTGAAGAAATGATATGGGTTCTGTTCTTTCCAAATCTTCCGCTAAATCGTCCTCCCATGGGCTATTGGCATCGTCTCGCGTTTCAGTTAAACGGAGAGCTATTCGACAACCTTTTGATCTTCTGGTGCGCATTCGTACTATTTCGCGGAATCGGTTACTACCAGAAGTACCGTGAACATGAGAACAACGCAGCGCAATTGGAGATAGAGTTGGCGAATGCCAAGATATCCGCATTGCGCATGCAACTCAATCCGCATTTTCTTTTCAATACGATGAACAGCATCTCCAGTCTGATGCGAATTGACATTGACGCGGCAGACACGATGCTGGAACAACTGGGAAACCTCATGCGTATCACGTTGGAACGCGGAGAAGCGCAGCTCATCTCGCTGCACGACGAAATTGAGTTTATCGAGATGTACCTTGCAATGCAGGATCGAAGATACGGCAGCCGCGTGCGCCAATCGCTGACAATCGATCCGGAATTGCACGACGCCATGGTCCCGGCAATGATTCTGCAGCCTATTGTCGAGAATGCATACGCGCATGGGTTGTCCAAGTTGGATAGCGGTGGAGTGCTTGAGATCGAGGCGCGCAGAGAAGGAGTTCATTTGAGACTCTCCGTGCTGAATAGCGGTGCGGGCCTTCGAGCCGATCCCTGGCAGCGGGTGACAGGGCAGAGAATTGGATTGGCAAACATCAAGAGCCGCCTCGAACTCCACTATGGGACGGACCATACTTTCCAGATTCACGAGAATGAGCGCAATTCGGTTTGTGTCACGATTACTCTTCCACTTCACCTGTCCGAGAATCACGCGGAACAAATGACAAGGTTCGGTGGCGAATGATTCGTTCAGTTTTGGCAGACGACGAGGTTTTGGCCCGGCAAAAGCTCCGGCAGTTGCTTCGCGAGGAGCCTGGCATCGAGATTGTCGGCGAGGGAGCCACAGCATCGGAGACCATTGAGTTAGTACGCACCACGGCGCCTGAACTGCTATTTCTTGATATCCGCATGCCCGGCATGGACGGGTTTGACCTGATTGGAGAACTTGCTGGTCGCACTGACTGTCAAATGCCGCACATCGTCTTCACCACGGCATACGATCAATACGCAGTGCGTGCGTTTGAAATTCATGCTGCTGATTACCTACTCAAGCCATTTACGGCTGAGAGGCTCCGCTCTGCAGTGAGGCGCGTGCAAGAGCAGATGAACGCCGCGGAGATACAACCGGCCATCAGCAATGGTCATCGATCGAATGCGAGCCGGTACACGTCTCGTATCGTTTTCAAGTCTCGTGGATGCATTGTCTTTCTTCCCGTCTCCGACATCCGTTGGATTGGCGCCGAAGAGAATTACGTACGAATATGCACTGAAAAAGAGACGCATCTTCTGCGGGAGACGATGGCACACATGGAGGAAAGGCTTGATCCGCAGATGTTCCTCCGGGTGCATCGCTCTGCAATCGTCAATCTTCAGTACGTGAAGGAAATCCGGACAGACCAAAGCGGCGACTTGACCGTTCAAATGGTGAATGGACAGAAGGTCCCGATGAGCCGCGGATACCGTTCCCGCGTCAGCGAGTGGATGGCTCGCGCCTGAAGGCTGATCCGTAATCCTGTATCCAACCTCCATTTTCAACGAAATGAGTCTTCCGCCAATCGGCGTTTAATCCCTGCGCTCCTGCTATTCGTCCCTCTTTCTTCACCTCCATGTGAATATTCAGAAATGCATACTGCATCTGGATGAAGTCTCCAATGAAATACACAATCGAAGCGACTAATCTTTCGAGGATTCCAGCCCTCTCGGGTCCATGTCCCAACTCTCCACTCCCAACCTCTGTCGGACAACAAAAACGGCCGCTCGTCACATATTGAAGATTCGCGGCAGCATCTGGACTGATGAGTGCATGCTGAACGTTCCAGGAGGGAGAGTAATGCCGAATACCGGGTTGAATCCCACTTCGATTTCTGCTGTACCGTTGGCCGTCCCATATGCATCCTCGCTGGACATTGTAGCTTCGGCAACAATTCAAGCAGATACTCGTCGAGTTCTTTATGCTCTGGCCTTCCCCGAGTATATGGAAGCATGGTTGCAGGTACCCGCAGCGGACAGGATCGAGTGCCATCCTGACCAGAGGTCTTTCGACAGATTTCGCATTGACATGTATTCCAACGGCGGCCGGCACGGCTGCATCTATGGATCCTGCTTCCTTTCGAAACCGGATAAGGTTACATACCTCTGGGAATGGGGTCAGCCGGGCAGGGGTACCAAATCAACTGTAGAAATCCGTCTTTGCGAAAGCTTCAAACGATGCATCCTTAAACTCAAACACAGCGGCTTATCCAGCCAGCATGAGAGTGATTTGTACTCGACAATGTGGCGCTCCTCCCTTAAAAGGCTTTGCGAAATCATGGAAGGTTTGAACACGACAGGCCAGGCCTCTCCTCCCTCTTCACCCGCCTGCCAATCCTGCATCGTGTTCCAGGCGCCAGGCGCAGCGTGCCGGGCGGCCACGGGAGCAGGCGGACTAGAAGTTTCGCCAGCGATGAGGAAGGACATATCCGTGACCTAGTCGCCTTTTGCTCTACCCCCCGCCGTTGGCGCAGATATCCCTCTCGCAATTCCAACTTTCATTCCCGATCCACATTCAACAGTCCGCGCATTTCCAACCGTTCTCTATGGTTTGCGCCGGGTTGGTCATTGCAGAATCCGCTTTATCCCAACGTACCAATTGTTGTATCTAGTCTGGCGCCAGCTGTGAATAACTGAATATCCTATTTCTTGCTTCCACCCGTATACTTGACGGCTTCTTATAACTCATCACTAGTGTAGTGCGTCACACAGATAGGCGGTTATTCAAGGCCGCCTGAGCTCGGGTGACTTTTTCCAGGATGTCGTTTGCCTTGGCGGTCCAGATGAACGGCTTCGGGTTAGCGTTGTGCTTGT
>Ga0073936_10007973_pt1 | contig 13591 bp, 6 predicted proteins | sample AliMusrvi5mmetaG_FD_87041 | JGI IMG/M metagenome (GOLD analysis project Ga0073936, IMG submission 87041) | Freshwater lake bacterial and archeal communities from Alinen Mustajarvi, Finland, to study Microbial Dark Matter (Phase II) - Alinen... | ecosystem: Environmental > Aquatic > Freshwater >... | reverse complement strand
TGCTCTCCACCGCCCGGCCGATGGCCGCGGCCGGCGGGGCGGGAGGGGCCGGCGGGGGCTCGAACCGCGGGAGCTCGCCGCACTCCCCGCGGAAGAGCTGGACGTTCGCCGGAATCTCGACGAAGACGGGCCCCGGGCACCCGGTGACCGCCGTCCGGTAGGCCTCGAAGATCGTCGGCACGATCCCCGAGTGCTCCGCCACCTTCCACGACCTCTTCGTCAGGCCGGCCACGATCCGGTGCTGGTCCAGCTCGTGGAGCTGGTAGGAGTACGGCAGGTCGGTCCGGGTCCCGCCGGAGATGACGAGCATCGGGATCCCGTCGAGGAAGGCCTCCCCGATCCCGCTCATCGCGTGGGTCAGCCCGGCGGCGGGGACGATCACGAGGACGCCGATCCCTCCCCCGGAGGTCCGGCTGACCGCGTCGGCCATGAACGCGGCACCCGCCTCGTGCGTCACCAGGACCGGGTGGATCCGTTCCGACCGGCTCAGCTCGTCGTAGATCTCCGTGTTGTGGACGCCGGGAATCCCGAACGTGAACGAGACCGGAAGCTGCTCGAGGGCGTACCGGACGAGCCACGCGCCGGACCTCTTCCCGCTCACCGGCCGATGCTCCGGTCCCGTCCGCAAGGCGATGCCGGCCGCTGGCTCATGAGAAGGGGATTCTAGGGGCCGACCCGGGAAAGCGGGACAATCGTCTCTCGAGATGATCCAGGCCGACGCCGGCGGACCGGCGCCGAAACCGGAAGGAACGGCCCCCGGGCCAGGGTCTGGACAGTAAGCTACCCGTATCCGCCGCGGAGCGGAAGCGAACATGAACGAAACGTCCCGACCCCGACGCTCGAGGAGGCGCCTCGGCTGGAAGGCGTCCGCGGCCGTCGCCCTCGTCCTCGCGGCGCTCGCGGTCCTCCTCGTCGGGCTCCTCCACCTGCCGCCGCTCCAGAAGGTCGCGGCAGGAGCCGGTATCCGCGCGGCGGGCCGGGCCCTCGGAGCCTCGGTGGAGGCAGGGTCGATCCGGTGGAGCTTCTTCCCGGGAACCCTCGAGGTGCGCGATCTGGCGATCCGGGGAGAGGGCGAGCGGGCCGGGACCGAGATCTCCGTCGGGCGTCTGTCCGCGGGATTCTCCGTGACGGCGCTCCTACAAGGCCGCGTCGTCGTCGAGCGAGCCCTCGTGGAGCGGCCGACAGTCCGGCTCGCCGTCACTCCCGGGGGCGACCTCCTCCTTCCTTTCCGGCTCCCCCCGTCGAAGCGCGATCGCGACAGGGAGAGGCCCGCCGTCGAGGTCCGGGAGCTGCGCCTGACCGGGGGCCTGTTCGAGCTGGCCGACCGGGGGAAGGCCGCCCGGCGCCTCGACGTGGCGGAGGTGGCCCTCGAAGGGAGCGTCCGCCTCCGCGATCTCGCCTCGACCGGCACCCTCACGCTAGGGCGGATCGACCTCTCCGGGTCGGGGCGCGAGCCGCTCCGGGGCTCGTCCCTCACCGCCGGCTGGGAGACGCGCGGAGAGTCAGGCTCCATGAAGGCCCGGCTCGTCGCGACGGAGGCCGGCCTGGCGGCGGGACTCGATGCCGAGGTCCGGGAGCTGACCGGGACGCCCCGGTACGAGGCGGCAATCACGGTCTCGGGGGCGCTTGGCCCGCTCGCCGCCCGTCTCGCGAGCGACCTCGGCCTCGAAGGGAAGGTCGAGGGGAGGATCGAGGCCTCGGGAGAGGGCGCGCACCTCGCGTCGGCGAAAGGGACCTTCAAGGCGGAAGCGCTGACCCTCCTCGGCCGCACGTTCGACCGGGTCGAGGTCTCCGCGGACCTCGCCGGAGGGCTCCTCCGCCGGGCGACCGCGGAGGTCGCCGTCGGGAGCGGCCGTCTCCGGATGGCGGCGTCGGGCACGGTTCACCCGGCGCTGAAGGACCTCCGCTTCTCGCTGCGGGCCGAGCGGGTCGACGTCGCGCGCCTCCTCACCCTCCCGTCCGGAGGGACGAAGGTCGCGGGGACGCTCGACGGCACCGTCCAGGGGACGCTCTCGACGCCCTCGCTCTCGGGGCTCTCGGCCGCCGCGGAGCTGACGGTGAGCGGCGGGAGGCCCGATTTGCGGACGGTGGCCCCGGAGGTCCGCGCCCGGCTCCGCCTCGCGAAAGGCGTCGTGACGGTCGAGAGCGCGGACCTCGCGGAGCGGAGCACGACGGCCAGCGTCCGGGGGGAGTACGACCATCTCCGCCGCGCCTTCGAGGGGAGCCTGGACGTCGAGTCCGCGAACATCGGCCCCTATCTCGCGCTCTTCGGTCTCGAAGGGAAGGGAGAGCTGAGCGCCCACGTCCGAGGGGGCGGACCCGTGACGCGGCCCGTCCTGGAGGGCAGGCTCCGGGCCCGCGCCCTCGCGGTGGGCGGCGTGCGCGCCGATTGCCTCGAGCTCGACGCGAGGGCGGAGGGGGAGCGATTCTCCCTGTCGAACGGGGCCTTCTCGGCGTACGGCCTCTCGGGCGGAGCGGACGCCGGCGGGAGCCTCCCCCTTCCCGGCGTCAAGGCTCCCACTCTCGACCTCCGTCTCGTCGGCGTGAAGTTCCGCGGCCGGTCCCTCTCCGACGTCACGGCGCACGCGACGCTCGGAACGCCCTCCGGAGCCCCCGTCGACGTCCGGGCCGAGAGCTCCGACGGGGGCTTCTCGGCCCACGCCACGCTCCCCCCCGGAGGGGGCTTTCGTGCGGAGGCGGTGTTCGATCGGTTCGACCTGACGGCCCTGGGCGCCTTCCTCCCCGAGCGCCTCGCCGACTTCCGCGGCGAGGTGACGGGCCGCCTCGACGCATCGAGGTCCGGCTCCGGGCCGCTCGAGGCGAGCGTCAGGGTCGGGGACCTCGCCGTCGCGGCGGCCGGTCTCCGGTTCCGGGCGGCGGGAGCCGAGGCGCAGGTCCGCGGGGAGACCTTCGACCTCCGAGGGATCGAGCTGAAGGGGGACGACGGAAGCTTCCTGAAGGTCTCCGGCCACGCCAGCCTGGACGGGAGCGCCATCAGCGCCCTGGTCCGGGTCGAGCTGCCCGACCTCTCGATCTTCGCGCCGCTCCTCCGGGACGCGCCGGAGACCGGTCCCCCGCCCCTCGTCGGGGGAAGCGTCTCGGCCGACCTGCGGATCGGCGGGAGCCGCGGGCGGCCCGAGGCGGCCGGGTCGGTCCGCGCGCGAAACGTCTCCGCCTTCGGGGCCACGCTCGCCAGCCTGGACGCGACCCTGAAGCCGGCCGGAGAGGGCCGGCTCGCCGGCAGCGTCGCCCTCGCCGGGCTCGGATACGGCGACCATCGGCTCGAGGAGGCGCACCTCGACGTCAACCTGGAGGGAGACGAGCTGAGCGCGGAGGGGGAGGCTCTCGGCGGCCGGCTCCGCGTGAAGGGGACCGGGTCGCTCGCGGGCGCCCGGCCGTTCGACGCCACCGCGGCGCTGGCCGCGCTCGACGTCGCCCCCTTCCTCCGGGTTCGGGACGCCGCGAAGGTCCGGGACCTCGCCCTGAGAGTGACCGGACGGGTCCGGGCGCGCGGCGCGCTGGCCGACCTCCGCGGCGTCTCGGTCGACGCCGACCTCGACGCGGTCGAGGCGACGCACCCGAAGTGGAACGTCCACGCGGCCGAGCCGGTGAAGGTCGCGATCGGGCGCGGGATGCTCGAGGTCCGCTCGCTCCGCCTCTCGGGGACCGGACTCTCCCTCGAGGCGTCGGGGCGCCTTCCCTTCGAGGACGGGGGGAACGACAGGATCTCGGTCGCCTCGTCGCTCGATCTCGCTCTCCTCCTCCCGTTCGTGGACGCGCTCGACCGGGCCTCCGGGCGGGTCGAGGCGCGGCTCGAGGTCGGGGGGAGCCTGTCGCGGCCCGTTCCCGCCGGCTCCCTCCGCGTGGAGGGGGCGCTCCTCGACGGCCCCTCCTTCCCGGCGCCGATCGAGAAGCTGACCGGGACGGTCGCGCTGAAGCCCGGAGAGATCCGGACGGAGTCCCTCTCGGCCCAGATCGGAGGCGGCTCGGTGGCCCTGACGGGGGCCCTCGCCCTCGCCCACGGCAGGCCGGCGCACCTCGACGCTTCCCTGCGGGTCCGCGACCTCGAGATCGAGCCGATGAAGGACGTCGAGGTCCGGGCCGGCGCCGACCTGACGGCGAAGGGGGACTGGCGCTCCCTCGGCGTGGCCGGCGAGGTCCGGCTCGAAGATGTCGTTTACGTCCCGGTCTTCGACACGGCCGGGTTCCTGAAGGAGTTCGGGGCGCGCCTCCGGCGGACGGCCCCCTCCAGGAAGGGAGAGACCGCCTCCCGGCCCGGACCGTCCCCCTTCGTCCCGGGCGTCTCGTTCGACGTGGCGGTCCTCGCGAGGGACGCGATCCACCTCGAGGGGGGGATGGGAGACGCCGAGCTGGGAGGGAGCCTCCGGCTGAAGGGAACCCTTCAGGAGCCCGTCCTCCTCGGGTCGATCTCGTCGACCCGGGGGACCCTGAACCTCTTCGGTTCGATCTTCGACCTCTCCCGGTGCCAGGTCGACTTCTCGGACCCTCTCGCGATCGACCCCGACCTGGACGTCGTCGCCACGACGACGAAGAACGACGAGGAGATCACCCTCCGGATCCGCGGCAAGGCCTCCAAGGCCCAGCTCCTCCTCTCCTCGTCGAAGGGGAAGAGCCAGGCCGAGATCGTCCAGACCCTCTTCGGCGGCCCGGGGGGGAGCGGCTCGGCCCTCACCGCCGCCGCGACGAAGATGGCCCTGCGCGGGGCCGCCACCCCCTTCCTGGGAGCGCTCGGCGCCCAGGCCGACGTGCACATCGTTCCCCTCCCGACGACGCCCGAGGGCGAGTCGTTCCTCTTCTCCATCGGCAAGGAGCTCGGGGGTGGGCTCTCCGCGACGTACTTCAAGGGCGCGAGCGGAGAGACGACCGACGCCTTCGAGCTGAAGTGGAAGATCAGCCCCCTCGTCGGCGGGCGCCTCCGGCAGAACCAGGACGGCTCGCTCTCGGGTGGCTTCCGGATCAAGCGTGAGCTGGACTAGGGTCCGCGCCGCCGCGGCGCTCACCGTCCTCGCGCTCGGGCTCCGGGCTGCCGCCGCGGAGCCCCCCTCGATGCCGTGGGTGAGGAAGATCATCCTGAACGGGGCCCACCAGCTCTCGCGGAGCGCGCTGCTCGGCCGGATCGACCTCAAGGCCTGGCGCCCGCTTCCGGAGGAGGCCGCGGTGAAGGTCCCGGGTCAGGTCGTGGAGGCCTACGCCCGGTCCGGGCTCCCTCCCCCCGGGGTCCAGGTCACGGTCGGCGTGCCGGACGGCAAGGGAGCGACCCACGTGACGATCGACCTCGTCGAGACGCCCCTCCCGCGCCTCGACGCCTTCCGGTCCGACCTCGGCGGTCTCCCGTGGGCGACCGCCCTCCCGACGCGCGCGAAGCTCCTCTACCTGAAGCTCGACGGAAAGCTCACGCGCTTCAACCGCAAGGTCCTCGACGACGCCCTGCGCAAGGAGCAGCGCCGCCTTCGCGCGCTGGGGTGGAAGGGAGCGGCGTTCCGTGTCGCCGAGGAGCCGGCGGGGGACGGCGCGAGGGCCGTGTCGGTGACCCTCGACCTCGGGCCTCGCGAGAAGCTCGAGGAAAAGGGAATCGACCGGCCGGTGATGCAGGAGGTCGCCGCCTCCTGGAAGAAGCGCAACGTCCCACTTTCCGAAGGGGTCGTGAACCGCCTCGCGCGTGCCGCGGCGAAGGGAATGACGGAGCGCGGGTACCTCGACGTGAAGGTCGACGCCTCCGAGAAAAGCGAGGAGGGCCGGAAGACGGCGCTCCTGACGGCGAGCCACGGGCCGCGTCTGTCGGTCGAGCTGATCCGGTTCGAGGGGGCGACCTCGCTCCCCGGGAAGACCCTGCGGGGAGCGATTCCCCTCCGCGAGCCGCAGCTCCTCGGCCTGTTCCGGTCGCACCCGGGGCCGGAGCTCCTCGAGGAGAGCCGCGCCGCCCTCGTCGACCTCTACGTCCGGGCGGGGTTTCCCGACGCGCGCGTCGAGGCGGCCCTGGAGGGGAGCGAGCCCCGCCGCACGGTCGTCTTTCGGGTGATCGAGGGCCGGAGGAGAACGATCGGGAGCCTCGGCTTCCCGGGAGCGGTGGCCATCGGCGAGGCCGAGCTGCGGAAGGTGGCGAAGCTGGCCGTGGGGCAGCCGTACTGGCCCGGACGGAGCGTGGAAATCGTCGAGGCGATCCGGAAGGCGTACGCCCGGCGCGGCTACGACGAGGCGGCCGTGACGCCGCGCCCCGGCGCTCCCGACGGGGAAGGACGGGTGCCGCTCACCTTCGAGGTGGTCGAGGGGAGCCTCTACCGGCTGAAAGAAGTCGCCGTCCGAGGGAACTACAAAACGAGATCCCGGCGGATCCTCTCCATCGGCGACGAGCGGCCCGGAAAGCCGCTCGACAGCGGGATGCTGGCCGAACACCAGACCCGCCTCGCCCGCCTGGGCGTCTTCGACACGGTCTCCGTCACGAGCGCCAAGGTGCCCGGCTCGAACCCGCCCGAGAAGTCGGTCCTCGTGGACGTCGTCGAGCGGTCGACCCGTTACGTGGAGTACGGTCTCGACCTGAACACGCAGCGCGGTCTCGAGGTGGCGGGGACCGTCGGCGAGAGGAACCTCTTCGGCTACGCCACCAACGGGAGCTTCTCGGCGCTCGTCGGGAAGGAGCGCCAGAGCTACGTCCTCGAGATCGGCCAGCCCGCCCTCTTCGGGACCCGCCTCTTCAACGCCGTCAAGGGGACCTACCTCTACGACAAGACCTACGACGGGTTCTCGCTCCAGACGATCGGGGCCGAGACCGGCTTCTCGTGGGAGTTCGACCCGAAGCGGATCGTCGCTCTGGTCTACAAGATCGAGGAGCAGACGCCCCTCGACGTCGAGCCGGACGTCCAGGAGGCGGACCAGCCGACCAAGACGAGGATCGGCTCTCTCACCCCGACCATCTCGCTCGACGGGCGCGACGACCCCTTCCTCACGACCACGGGATGGTATTTCCTCGTCCGCGACAAGGTCTCCCGCAAGGTCCTCGGCGGCGACAGCGACTTCGACCGGCTGGAAATCGACGGCCGGAAGTTCCGGAGCCTGGGACAGGCGGTCACCCTCGCGGCGGCGCTCCGGGTCGGCTACGCCCGGGCGCACGGCAGCGTCCCCCTGCCGATCGGCGAGCGGTTCTACGTCGGCGGCGCCAGCACTCACCGGGGGTTCCGCGAGATGCAACTCGGCCCGAAGGGGTCGGACGGCTCGAGCCTGGGGGGCGAGTCGTACCTCCTGGCGAACGCCGAGGTCCGCGCCCCGATCCTCGGGCCCTTGGAGGGCGGGGTCTTCCTCGACGTCGGGAACGCTTACGAGGGGAGGATCGACGTCACGGACCTCCGCTGGGCCACGGGCGTCGGTCTGCGGCTCCGGACGCCGGTCGGTCCCCTCAGGGTCGATACCGGGTACCTGCTCGACAGGCGAGAGGGCGAGAGCCGGGTGGTCTTCCATCTCGCCCTCGGCCACGCCTTCTGAGACCGCAAGACCGTTCGTTTTGGAGGGTTTCGATACGAGGCCGACAATCGCTCGTCTTGCCTTCCCGGACCGTGCCCAATCCCCTCGGGCTGAGATATATTGTCCGACCGGGGCAAGAGAAGCTGCCCAGTTGAAGGGTGATCCCATCCAGGCGAACCTCTCGGGAGTTCTTGAATCAACCCACAACCCGAACGCCGGCAGGGCCGTTCGTCCCTGAGGCATCTGATTCCATCCAAGTAAGGAGAGTGCCCATGAAACGTCTCACATCGCTCGCGATCCTGGCCGTCGTCTGCTGCCTCGGATTCGCCGCGGCGAGCTTCGCCGCGGAGATCGAGCTCAGCTCGTCGCTCTTCCCCGAGAAGACGACCATCGACGTCCCCCTCGCCGTGACCGCCATCGGCCCGAAGGCGGCGACCGCGGAAGCCTCCATCAAGTACAAGGAAGGCCAGGCTCAGATCGAGATCAGCTACAAGAACATGCAGCCGGCCGTGATGTTCGCCGGGAACATCACCTGCTACTCGGTCTTCGCCGTCACGAAGGGTGGCGCCGTCGAGAACCTCGGCGAGCTGAACGTCACCGAGGCGAAGGGGGACGGGAAGTTCGCGACCGGGCAGAAGGCCTTCGGCCTGATCGTCACGGCCGAGCCGATCGCGGGTGTCTCCGTTCCGTCCACCCTCGTCATCTTCAAATCGGGGCCGGCCAAGAAGCCGGAGGCCAAGAGCGAGTCGATCAAGTTCGCCGGGTTCGGGAACGCCTACTACCAGAACCTCGTGAACCCGGGGAACCGGTCGGTCGCCGACTTCCCGCCGTTCAAGGAATTCAAGGAACCGGTCGAGCTGATGAAGGCCCGGAAGGTGGTCGAGATGGCCGAGGGGATGAAGCTCGCCCCGGAGGTCGCGAAGAACCTGGCCGACGCCAAGCAGACGCTCGCCCAGGCGACCAACACCGCGAACGCCGGCGGCAGCTCCAGGGTCGTCACCGACTACTCGGCGCGGGCCACCTCGCTCGCGAGCGACGCGATCCGTCTGACCATCCGGAAGGACTACGAGAAGAAGCTCTCGGAGGCGGAAGCCAAGAAGGCCGCCGAGAAGGCCGCCCTGCAGGCTGGCCTCGCCCAGACCTCGGCCGAGCTCGATGCCACGACGAAGCAGAAGGCCGAGATCGAGGCGCTGCTCGTGCAGGTCAAGGCCGAGAAGGCGGCCGTCGAGGTCGACCGGGCGAGGGTGAAGGCCGAGCGGGACGAGCTGGCCGGGATGCTCGTCGGCGCCCTCGGGAAGGTCGCCTCCACGCAGGCGAACGCCATCGGGGCCGTCGTGAACCTCCCCGGAATCTCCTTCCAGACCAACAAGGCTGCCCTCGTCCGGAAGGCGGAGCTGACCGTCGCCCAGCTGGCGGGCGTCCTCCTGGTCTTCCCGAAGGTCAACATCCGCGTGGAAGGGTTCACCGATTCCACCGGCAAGGCCGAGACGAACGTGAAGCTCTCCGAAGCCCGGGCGAAGTCGGTCTACGACCTCCTGAAGGCCCAGAACGTCCCGGAATCCCGTCTCTCGTTCAAGGGGCGCGGACCGGAGGCTCCGGTCGCGTCGAACGACACCCCGGACGGCCGGGCGCAGAACCGCCGGGTCGAGATCATCGCGATCGTTCCCCAGAACTAGGACCGTCCCTTCATTCCGGAAGAGCGGGCGCCTCCGGGCGCCCGTTTCGTGGTGTCCCGTCCAGGTTGGATCTTCCCGGAAGACGAGGAAAGCGAGTTCGGGTGGAGCTGTTCCACCCGGTAGACAACACGGAAACGAGGAGTACGAAAGATGAAGAAGACCAGCATCCTGATGATAGCCGCCGGTGTCGCGACCGGCCTCTGCCTGGCTCCCCTGGCCCTGGCCCAGACGGCCGCCCCGGCGAAGCCGGCGGCCGCCAACAAGGGCGAGGTCGTGGCCGAGGTCGTGAAGGTCAAGGCGACCGTCATGGCCATCGACCTGAAGACGCGTGAAGTGACGCTCAAGGGCGAGGACGGCAAGGAGACCACCGTCGTGGTGGACCAGGCCGCCAAGAACCTCGACCAGGTCAAGAAGGGCGACATCGTCGTCGCGGCCTACGCGGAGGCGCTCGCCTACGAGGTGAGGAAGAGCGGCCAGGCGGGGCCGGGGGCTTCGTCCACGACCAAGCTGGAGACGGCCAAGGTCGGCGACAAGCCCGCGGGTATCCTGAAGCAGCAGACGACCCTGACCGTCGCGATCACGGCGATCGACCCGAAGGTCCCGTCGGTCACCTTCAAGGGGCCGGGCGGCAACTCGAAGACGATCAAGGTGAAGGACCCGGCGAAGCTCGTCGGGGTGAAGGTGGGCGACCTGGTCGACCTCACCTACACGGAAGCGATCGCGATCTCGGTCGAGAAGCCCGTCGCGGTTCCGGCTGCCAAGTAGCTCCCCCGGAGCGACCTGAACCGATCGGCCCCGAGGACCTGGATCCCCGGGGCCGTTCCTTCTTCAGAAGAGCTTCCAGAGGAGGCCGACCGTCCCGGTCCCCTCCAGCCTACCGCGGCCGTTGACAGGAGCGTTCTACTTGGCGGCCTTGGGCGGGAAGTTCGCGAAGAGCTGGGCGGCCGCGTCGTTCGCGTGCTGGGTCCGCTCCTCAGGGGTCGCGCTGGTCTTGATCTCGTCCTTGGCGATGCCGCGCCAGACGGCGGTCTTCGACTTCGCGTCGACGAGGTCGACGACGAGCGTCCCGGTCGGGATCTGCTGGACCGTCGTGGTCTGCATCCCTCCGCCCCAGCGCCAGCCGCCCCAGCCGCCGTAGCCGTACCCGGTGGTGTTCAGCTGCGTGTCCTTGCCGAGGGTGATGTGCATGAAGACGTTCAGGTCCCCGCCCTCGGGAACGCTCGCGAGGCCGCGGGCCTTGAGGGCGTTCTCGAGCGCGTTCATCAAGCGGTCGGCGGCGATCTGGTACTGGCCGGCCTCCCCCCTCTTGATCGTGAACGACTTGTACTTCGAGAAGTCCGTTCCCGGGGCGTAGTCGCTGCTGACCTGCAGCGTGGAACACCCCATCGCCGCGATGGCGAGAACGCAGATGGCGACCTTCTTGAACTCCATGGAACCTCTCCTTTCACTTTCAACCATGACGGGAAACTGACCTGGCGGTCCTGGCCCGCCTCGGCGGCCCTTGTGCCACCCACGAGGATACTTGGAGGAGGGGCACCTGCCCAGATGGACATGCCCAGATGGACAGAGGGGCAAATCCGGCTGCCGGCGGAGCACCCCCTTCCCGCGCTCCAGTGCCGGAACGGTAGCCGGTCTCCCGGGCGCCCGTCCCCTCGGGAAACTACGAGGCTTCCGGCTGAGAACCTACGGGGGCCCGTTGACGGACCCCGGAATCGGCCAGAAGATGAACCTGGACATGGAGTGATTCCGTCGATGGGGACGGGCCAGAGTGTCCCTGACCGCGCATGCTTCCGCAAGACCATCCGTTCTTCCCCCGGATCGAAAGGAGGGGTCCATGAGATCCCACCGCGTCTTCACCTTCGCCCTACCGGCCGCCGCCCTTCTTCTCCTGCTCCCCGCGCCCCGGGGGGAATCCCAGGAGCAGGCGGACTTCGTCGCCGTCAAGGGGATGGACGAACGGTTCCGCCTCGACCTGGGGGGCTTCTTCCAGAAATTCACGACGACGATCCGGGTCGACTCCCCGACGACGGGGAGGGGGACCGAGATCAACCTGGAGGACGACCTGGGCATCAGCTCCAACCAGGCCAACTTCCGGGTCGACGGGTACTGGCGCTTCGGCCGGCGCGGCCGGGTCGACTTCGCCTACACAGGCTGGAACCGGAGCTCGTCGCACACGCTCGACAAGGACATCGTCGTCGGGGACACGACCTACCACGCGGGAGGGACGCTGGACTCCCGGCTCAAGGTCTCGCTCATCGAGGCGTACTACGGCTATTCGTTCTGGAACACGCCGAAGTTCGAGGCCGGGCTGCAGATCGGGGTCTCGGCCGTCATCAACGCGATCGACATCGAGGGGACCGGCACGATCACCGGAGGAGGCGGGAGCGCCAGCGGTTCCTACTCCAGCCAGACCCGGAGCCTCACGGCCCCCCTGCCCGCGATCGGCGCCCAGCTCCGTTACACGATCATTCCCGGCCTCCTCGTCACCGGGAGGATCCGGGGCATGTCGGCCACCGTCGACAACGTCAAGGGAAGCGTCCTGGAGGGGAGGGCGGGCCTCGACTACTACCCCTGGAAGAACGTCGGAATCGGGGCGGCCTACGACTTCATGGAAACCAAGGTGACGAAGGAGAGCGACCCCTCCCTCGAGCTGGACTACAGGTACAGCGGCCCGATGGTGTATCTCTCCCTCGTTTTCTAGGCGAGGCCGTTCAGAAGAGACCGGGCCGTGCGCGGCCGGCCCGGGGGTGGTCCGCGGCCGCGCACGTGCGGTTTTGCGTTTTCCCCGGGGCTGCTTCACTCTCTGGCGGTCCTCCGGTCGAAGGTCGGCGTGAAGGTCGTCCGGGGCGCCACGCGTGGAAAGGGGCGGCGGGATGCAGAACCTGCGAAAACAGATCCTGACGAGCCACCTCCTGCTGGTGACGATCATGGTCGCCGTCATGGCCACCGGAATCCTCCAAGTCCTGCAGCTCTCCGGCGTCATCGGCCGCGTTCTCGAGGAGAACACCAGCAGCATCGCCGCCGCCGAGGCGATGGTGCGCTCGCTCGACGAGGCCGAGGCGGCCGCGGTCTTCGCCCTGGACGGACAGACCCCCCGGGCGCGGCGCCAGTACGAGGCGGCGCGGTCGGCCCTCCAGCAGTCTCTGGACCAGGCGCGGGCGCACCTGAGCGAGGCCGGGGAGCGCGAGGCGTGCGACGGGATCGCGAGGGACGCGGTCTACTACCGCTCGAGCCTGGAGAAGCTGATCTACGCCGATCCGCCGATGGAGAATGAGCGGGCGCGCGCCTTCTTCGGCGAGTCGATCGAGCCGCTCGCGAGCCTCCTCCGGCAGCGGGCGCGGGATCTCTCCCGGATCAATCTCGAGGGAATTCGACAGGCCAACCTGGAGACGACCAGGCAGACGACGAGGGCGGCCTGGACCCGCGTCGGGATCTCCCTCGCCGCCATCCTCCTGGCGGTCTTCCTCGCCATGCGCCTGACGCGGACGACGATGGAGCCGCTCGCGCAGCTGGCCAGGGCGGCCGGGGAGATCGGGGCCGGCCGCCTGGAGCGGCGGATCGACCTGAAACGCAGCGACGAGATCGGGCAGCTCGCGGACGCCTTCAACGGCATGGCGGAGCGGCTCCAGGCCGCCCGGCTCGAGGACTCGAGGCGGGCGGGAGAAGCCGAACGCGAAGGGCTCCGGAAGGCGTCCCTGGCCGAGCTAGCCAGCCTCCTGCAACGGACCGAGACGGCCCGCGAGTTCGCACTGGCGCTCCTCTCGCGGCTCGTCCCGGCCGTGGAAGGTGCCTGCGGCGCCTTCTTCACCCTGGAGGAGGGCACCGGGAGCTACCGGTTCGCGGGAGGCTGGGCCGTCCGGGAGGCGGAGCTGGAGGGCCGCTCCTTCCGCCCCGGCGAGGGGATTCCCGGCCAGGCCGTCATGGAGCGGAAGACGGTCACCGTGACGGAGCTCCCCGACAGGTACCTCCGGGTGGTCTCCGGCCTGGGCGACGCCGTCCCTCGCGTCATCGTGGCCGTCCCGGTCCTCTCGCTCGACCGCACGATCGGCGTCGTGGAGGTGGCCCTGTTCGCCCCCCTTTCCGGCGAGCGGCTGGCCTTTCTCGAGGAGTCGTGCTCCTCGGCCGCCCTGAACCTGGAGATCCTCCAGCGCAACCTGAGAACGCGCGAGCTCCTGGAGCGGACCCAGGACCAGGCCGAGGAGCTGAGAGCCCAGCAGGAATCTCTGCAGGAGGCCGAGGAGCGGACCCGGCTGATCCTGGAATCGGCCGACGAGGGGATCTTCGGCCTCGACACGGAGGGACGGTTCACCTTCGTCAATCCGGCCGCCTGCCGGCTGCTCGGCTTCACGGCCGAGGAATTCGGGGGACGGTCCTCTCACGACCTGATCCACGGACGGCGCCTCGACGGGAGCGCCTACCCGCGGGAGGAGTGCCCCATG
>Ga0073936_10007970_pt1 | contig 13594 bp, 13 predicted proteins | sample AliMusrvi5mmetaG_FD_87041 | JGI IMG/M metagenome (GOLD analysis project Ga0073936, IMG submission 87041) | Freshwater lake bacterial and archeal communities from Alinen Mustajarvi, Finland, to study Microbial Dark Matter (Phase II) - Alinen... | ecosystem: Environmental > Aquatic > Freshwater >... | reverse complement strand
ATTATGCAGATGGCGATCCGGTGGCTGTGACCCGGTTCCTTGGCACGCTGGGTGCCGCGGAGGAAAGGGCGTTTTCGGGCCTCAATTTGACGCGAGCGCTGGCTGATCCTCTGTCGATAGCCACGAAAGCATGGGACGGTCTTGAAGTTCAGAAGTTGCTCCGTGAGTTTGAAGGGCTCAAAAACCGACTCGCCCAACCAGATGTTTCACCTGAGGAGAAAAGGAAAATCCAAAGGCTCATTCAAGAGCAAATCCCTCATCTGAAAATGCAGACATCCTGATGTCACCTGGAGAAAATGGCAGATCGTGGAAAACCGGTGTCCCCAACCTGCGATGGTAGGGTCGGATCTCCCGCTGTTCCTTCTCCAGCTTTTCACGTATCTTCTCCAAACTGTATTTCCTGTGCTTGCCGATCCGATAGCACGGGATGATTCCCCTGTCGGAATAGTCCCGCAACGTGCTTGGGGACAGGTCCAGAAATTCGGCGGCATTGGCGGCCCCCACATACCCGGCAAGGCTTGCCGGGTTTCCAATTTCAGGCTGTCCCGAAACTGGCGGGGGGTCGCTTGATGAACGGGGCGGCTTCTGGGTGGGTTATTCAATCTCCGAGATCCGGGCCAAGGCTCCATTCGCAGTCGCTCCGTCGCTAGGAGTATCAAACCTGTCTAATCTGAGTGATTTGCGGACTTCGCGCTTCCACGACTCCGCTGTCTTTGCATCTGATGACAAAGCCTGAGTGTAACGTTCTTCAAGTCGGTGAAATGCAGCGATATCCTTGTAGGCTCTTATCAATTCTCTTTTATATCTTTCAGACTTATTCTGTGATGCGGTGGCCGAGTAGGTGAACCACCCTGTAATTGCGCTTCCTGCAATCGCACATCCCCCAGGCAAGAGTGCTGTAAAATACTCGATCTGCATAGTGTTAGCCCTTCTGTAGAATCTGATGTAGTTTGAACTGTTTGGTGTGCTAACCTTTTGAGCCTACAGTCCCCGTCAGCAATCGCTGGCTGGAGGGGAAAAGGGCTACAAAGCTATTGAAGTGACCGCACTGAGAAGCATAAACTTTTGCCATCAAGCAATCTATATCAAGATTATTTTTTAATTATGCCCGATGCTACTGGCCACCTGAACAAGGCCCGTCAGTCTTTTTAACTAAACACGCCTAATGCAGCCAATAATAGCAATAGTCCGATTAATGCTCCAATAATTTTGAGGCCAAGAATAAAACAACCGCTTTTAAGTTTAACATTACAACGGGGGCATCGCTTCAGAGTTTTGTAAACAGGATTTCCGCATTCTGGGCATCGTATTTCAAATGCATTTAGTCCAGAAACAGGCTGTTGCGGTGAAGAGAGTGGAGATGGTGCTGGAGAAAGAACCGGCGCAGATACAGTTGTTGGTATTAACGTCGATACAGGCACCCAATCAGGCATGCCTTCCTTCCATGCTAAATCTGATGGCGATATTTGCCCGGTTGAAATAGCTTGCCGAATATCTTCAGATGAATATGGCCCTTGCTGTTGGCCGTTCTTTGCAACAAAAATGTCTTTCATATGTTTTATCTAAGTTTTAACAGGATTCCGGTTGAATTAATTAAAGCAAATAAATCTTTTAACATCTCCCCATCGGTGTCAGGTATTGCGCGTTGAAGAGAACCAACAGATTTGCCATTGATTAGCAAATCCTCAGTAAAATTAACAGCTAATGTGTTTAAGGCGTTTAGTGGGGTAATGCTTGTTTTAGGAAAACCCATGAGATTCGCTGTGCTAGAGTAAAAGTTCCGATCAGTAATTGCTATTCCAAGTTTTGGAGTCCTAGCAAATGGACCATGGCAATATAATCCAGCTAACAACAATGATTCATTGTTAGGTGCAATCGTTGGAAAGATTGCATTTAGATGGCCGCGATTCTTATCATTCATGGCACTGCTAACGAAAGTCTCCTCGACTTTAGGATGTCGGCTTAATGCTGCTTGAATCAGAGCTTGCAGTTCCTGAATCGGCGGCTGGATCTGGCTTGGAATTGGGGGCGGCTGGGGTATCGGCGGAGCCTGAGGTATCGCCGGAGGCTGAGGCGAACTTATCAACTCGCTCTTAATAGATGAAATTGGCACCCATTTAGGAGCGCCATCATACCACACTAAATCTGTTTCAGATATTTGGTTGCTTTGCAGCATTTCTGCTATTTGAATCTTTTCATACGGTCCTACCGCCTCTCCATTTTTTGTAAGATGGTATTGTCGCGGTTGTGGGATCGGTGGTGGTGTGCTCATGCTTATTTAATAAATCGTTCAGTAAAAGGTTGGTGTTGTAAGCCTAGTTAAGATTGAGTTTTTTTACTGCATCGCGTTGATTCGCGGCGTCTTCGTCCGCTTTCCCCTCGGCAGCCTTCACTTTTTCGCCAATTACCTTGAGGGCATCAGAAATCACATTCGGAAGGTCGTTCGCTAACTTAATCTTACTTATATCGAACCACTTCGCATCGCACTTGACGTTAGGGTCAAGAAAACCCTTCATTTTCTGATAATCGCCGGAATTGAAAAGTTGTTTTAATTCGTGTAAATCTGTGATTTTTTCTGAATTAGATCTACTCTGAGTTAAGTTTCGTTGATAAACTAATACCCCCGGTCCCATTTCTTTTTCGTAGACAAACCAAACAGTGGGCCCAATTTCAGGGTTTTGTGGAATCTCTTTTATCAGGAGTGGAGGTCTTTCCTCAGGAGATAAAGCTAATAGTTTATTTGCCCACTCTTTGAACTTCGGAATATACCAGTTTGTTTGCTTAATTGAATCAAGGTCACCATCATCGAATGGAATAATTCTGCCACGCAATTTAAATGTTCGATCCTGTTCAGAAAAACCACTAAGGGTATTGTTCAAGTCCGCCTCAAGAATATTCTCCTTGTTAAGCTTAATCCAGAGTTTGTACCTATTATCATTTTCTTTTGATACTGTCCAGAAGAACATCGTTGTGTCAGGAAACCCAACAGGCGTATTTTTGCCCTCAAGCCATTTCTTAATAATAACTTTTTGCGTTTGGTTAGATTGTTCAACAGCGGCATCTTTCTGTGCTTGCTCGCGCCGTTTCTCTTGCGCGGCCTGATCCGCTTTTGCCTTCGCTTTGGATTCGGCCTTTGCGTTCTCAGCAGCTACATCCGCGCGCAACATTGCTACAAACTGGGTAGCGGTCATGCCATCATATTTCTTGACATGTTCTACAAAAACTGCCTCTATCTGATTTTGAGTCCCGTTAGGACCTACTTGGTCCATGGCAGCTTGGTTTTCTTTAATCAAGATCGAGGACAGCTGGAGAGAGAAAATGGTCTTGTCTTGCTGCCCCATGTTGGGATCTTGCTGTGCGTAAGCAAGGACTTTTTTAGCACTCGCCACAAACGCCGCAGCAGAAGAGGCATCGAATGTTGGATCTGCGATCAATCGCATTGGAACGCAGATAAGAAACGCCGCTACGACAGTTGCTGCGTGTGCAAAATAGATTTCTTTCTTCATAAAATCAAATTGGTTGGTTATGTAGGAGTGGGTATAATTATAGTTTGCGAACGCAAAATCGTTTATAGGGATGAAGCCCCCATAAATGTTCCTGTTTTTGCATTGTAGCGTTTGGCTTGTCGGTCGGCAGTAACGACAATTACCCCTCCGCTCACTTGAATGCTGTTGGCTTTCGAACCAACTGAAATCGATCCCTGAAACGCTCCCGTGAGCGCATTGTAGCGATTGACAGTCCCGCTCTTCAGCAGGACTGCGATGACTTCCCCATCGCAGCCAACTGCTATGGCATCGCTGACCGAAATGCTGCCTTTAAATGAACCGGTTTGCGCATCATTTCTATTGACCTGTGATGGGCTTTTCAGAACAGCAACAATACCGTCGGCTTGTAGCACGGTTGGTGACAGGCAAAGCGCAATTGCAATAATTCCCAGAAGTTGGCGGGACAATGCGTTCACGCTTTTGGGGACTTGATGTAGGAAATCAAGAAAAAGAGGGTGGCTGGGATTTGCCTCAGCATTTGAAGCGGTGGTTTATCAAGTGTTTCAAAAGGCAGCTATGGTTTTTGCTTTTTCGGTCGCAGCAGCAATCATTTCCTCGATGAAAGTGGGTTGAGCGGAATGGAATCGACCTAGCGCCTGCTCTGTCAGCTTGGCTCCCTCGACTTCCATGCCTGCAGGTGATTCCGCCGTGCAAGCAACAAGCCATCGGCTGTTTTCTTCCATGAACAGTCCTGAAGCCTGCATTCCATTCTGATAGGCTTCAGGGGCCAGTATCCGGCACATCACGTCAAGACAAGGGGCCAAGCCCTGGTCCAAGGAGACATGAATGGATTGCGTCGCGTGTCGTCGCGGCATGCAGAAGTCTCGGAAGTTTTTTCCCGTGTGGAACGTGTCTACCCAGACTTTCCACATTGCCACGAACTCCTCAACGGGAACCTCGTGATTATTGGCGTGGAGCAAGATGACCATATTTATTTTTCGTGGAATTTTCCCAATTCTTCGCAAGAGGATGGCTCTCGATCAGAGACGCATGCTGAATTTTTTCCATCGGGCACTGGGTGCCGACGTTTGGAATGTTGAGCGCGATGGTCGTGGGGTGGGGAAGCCTCACTGCCATCGCTGCTGTGTCTCGGAATTCCTTGTAATCCATGTTCGCTGTTTCTGGTGTGTATCCGATAGGACACGCTACTGCTAGCGGAAACTTCAAATAAAAAGCGAATAGGTTGTCAGAGTGCCTGGCCGAAAGAGCGGAACAAGAGGATTGCGCAAAAACACGTTCGGTGGAGAACTGAAAAGCCTTCGCCTTGACCGGAAGTTCTCCGTGCAAATCCTCATCGCCAAATTGCAGCGTCTTGGGTGGGATGTCGGAGAGGATACCATCACCAATATCGAGATGGGGCGGCGAATTCTGAGCGATTCCGAGCTGGTTTTGATTCTGCTTGCGTTGGGTGCCAAATGGAACGATCTGAACTGGCCGCCGCATACGTGAGTTGGGGAAGCGGACGCTGACGGACTTTGAAATCCAGAGAGTTCTGGATATTCTCGGTCGGAAGTGGGCCGATCTTGACGAGTAGGAATCTCGATGGGGTGGAAAAATGGGGCCCTGACGGCGCATTGCCCTCCAACGGAATTCGGGGTCAGAGAAGTCAAAGATTTCTGACAATTCTTGCGCGATCAGATCATCGAAGCGATTGAGCAATGTCCGACAGGTCGCCGACCACCACCCGCGCGAGGCCGCGGATTGCGACAATGACGCGGCGCTCAGAGATCCTTGACGAAGGATTCCAGATCTGCGCACCGGATTGCCGCGCGGAGAAGGACATGCAGGCGTGCGGAGTCAGAAATGTGTGAAATTTCCTCGCGGAGGCCATCAGAAACCCGATCAAAGCGGATTTCCAGAGCCTCGACGACCGCCTGCTGCTGGGCAAGAATCTGCCCTTCTTGCTGGCCTTCCTGCCGTAAAATGTCTGCGGTGCTCATGAAGTTCTCCTTTTGTTCTGCTGGAATTGTTGAGTCCACTATCTCGCAGACCTCGCGGCTTTGCAACTCGGAATGGTGCAGCAGATACCGCCAGAGGTGGTTGGCGATTTTGAGCGCTTCCCCGCGTTGGGGTTCCGCGAAGATTTCTGCGACGATCCGCTGGACCTCCTGGAAGGGTTAGAAGCAAACCGGTTTTCCGGCCACCTCGATCCGGTAAAGAAGGTCCTCCCGGCGCTCCGCAAGCGCCTCGCTGATGCCGGAAATCTTCTCGACGCGAAGAGTGCCCCATTCGACCAGAGCCAGGAATTCCTTGGGCATCCACGTTTCGAGGAACTGCCGGGCGACCAGTGGCAGGGACATCGCATGCCGGAAAATCCGGTCATGGGAATGGTGGGTTTTCTCCTCGGCCATGGGCTGAACAATGGAGTCGGCCAGCGCCGCAAAACAAGCTCAATCGAAGGAACTGTTCCTTTCGACGTTGCCCGTTCTGGGGACCTCAGCTTTGATGAAACTCCGACTTCCACTGAATCTGCCACGGCAAAAAGTTTGGGGCGTTTTGGGGCAGTCTGGGGGAATTTAACTGGTGTTTTTGATCTTAACTGGCGAATTGAAAACTCCGCATATAAACAACGCAACCTATTTATATGCTGAGTGATGTGCCTCACACGGGCGGAAAACCAGCGCGATAGCGCTCCGTAAAGTGGGAAAGACGAATGTTTGGTGCAGGGAGCACAACCGAAACGAAGTGAAGCATCGCCCATGCCCCCTGGGAAGATCCGCGAAATTGCAACTTTCGGAGATGCGGCCCCCTGAAATGAATGCCTGAAATGAATCCAAAAACAAATCCTTGACCTGAAAATCCTTATAGCGGATGGTTCTCGGCCCTTTCAGTAGATGGGGACCACCGGCCAAGCTGCTTGAAAACCAAACCAAAATCGTCCCAGAGCCAAGCCCGATTGGCATCGAAACCGAAAGCCACCAAAAAACCGGCTCCGAAGTCCGCGCCGAAAAAGCCTCCGGTCAAAAAAGCCCCTGCCGCCGCAAAGAAAAAAACGCCGGCAGCGAAGGCCGCCGCTCCCGCTGGGCACAAGAAACAAGCGCCCCCGAAAGCCGGGGCAACCAAAACCCCGGCAAAGGTAAAGGCCGCCGCTCCCAAGGAAAAAGCCGCCGAGGCGCCGGTCAAGAAGAAGAAAATTTCCCCGCCGCCCGCGCCTGTCGTGCCCCCGACCGCGCAGGAACTCCAGAAAGCCATCCAGGAAAAAGTGCGCGAGCTGATCAAGCTCGCGAAGGAACAGGGCTACGTCACATTCGACGATCTCGACGAACACCTTCCCGAGGCGGTCAACGAGCCGGAGACGATCGAGACGGTCATCGGCCAGCTCCGCGCGGTAGAAATCGAAATCATCGATTCCTCCGACGTCGATCGCCTCAAGGACGTCCGCACGAAAGACGCCGAAGAGGAAGAGGAAAAGGAAGAAAAGAGCGACTCGAAGCTCGACATCCTCGACGACCCGGTCCGGATGTATCTCAAGCAGATGGGCCAGGTGCCTTTGCTCACCCGCGAGCAGGAGGTCGAAATTTCCAAGCGGATCGAGGACGCGGAACTGAAGGTCCAAGAGACCCTCTATCGGTTCGGCTTCATCGCCCGCGCGCACCTCGATCTCGCCCAGAAACTCGTTGACCAGCGCGAGCGGTTCGACCGGGTCATCCTCGATAAAAAGATCGAGAGCCGCGAACGCTACATGAAGGCGCTTCCGCGGCTTTGCCAGCAGGTCAAGCGCCAGACGGATTCGGTCGCGAAAATTTACGGTGCCAGGCTCGCCGTCGCCTCGCCGTCCCCGGCCAACCTCAAAAGCTTCGAGCGCTCGCTCCAAAACCTCCAGAAGCTCTACCCGAAATTTTTCTTCAAGCAGAAGGTCGTCGAGGACTTTGTCCTTCTCGCCGACGAAAACCTGCGCGCGCTGCAAAACCTCCAGCACGAGCACAAGAAGCACGCCAAGGATTCAAACCCGAAGCACCGCAAACATTTTTCCCACGAGATCAAGGAAATGCAGAAGCGTTTCTGGCTGACGCCCGACGAGCTGGCCGCCCTCCACCACGACCTCAAGCAGTGGCACCGGAAGGCGCTCAAAGCGAAAACCGAGATGGTGGAAGCCAACCTGCGCCTCGTCATCTCGATCGCGAAAAAATACACGAACCGCGGGCTCTCGTTCTTGGATCTGATCCAGGAGGGAAACATGGGGCTCATGAAGGCGGTGGAAAAATTCGAATACCGCCGGGGCTACAAATTCTCGACTTACGCCACGTGGTGGATCCGCCAGGCGATCACCCGCTCGATCGCCGACCAGGCGCGCACGATCCGGATCCCGGTGCACATGATCGAGACGATCAACAAGCTCATCCGCGTCCAAAAGCAGCTCGTCCAAGAATACGGGCGCGAGCCCAGCCCGGAGGAAATTTCGGACGAAATCCAACTGCCCGTCGAGCGCGTCCGCGCCGTCTTGAAAATGGCGCAGCAGCCGATTTCGCTGCAGGCGCCGGTCGGGGACAGCGACGACACGAGCTTCGGGGATTTCATCGAGGACAAGGGCGCGGAAAACCCGGCCGACATGGCGGCGATCGTGCTCCTCAAGGATAAGATCAAAGACGTGCTCGAGACGCTCACCGAGCGCGAGCGCCAGGTCCTCGAACAGCGGTTCGGCCTCGTGGACGGCTACAGCCGCACGCTCGAAGAAGTGGGCCGCCAGTTCAAAGTCACCCGCGAACGCATCCGCCAGATCGAGGCCAAGGCCCTGCGGAAGATGCGTCACCCGACCCGCATCCGCCAGCTCGAAGGCTTCCTCGAAGCTCAGGACTTGTAGGTTTGCCGCAACTTTTCCGCGCGGCCCGTGTTCCATCCTTTGCCATGAAAGAAGATTGGGACAAAGACGCGCTCTGGGACCTGCTCGGGAAAGCCGGGCCGGTTTCCGTTTCGCCGTTTTTCTCGCGCAACGTGCTGCGGGAGATTCGCCGGGGTTCCACTCGTCCGATGGTCCCGCTTTTCCTGCTCCGCTGGCTCGGGGCCGGCGCGCTCGCCGTGCTCACGGCCGGCTTCTTCCTCAACCTGGGCGGCTCATCCGGTTTCGACCGTTCGGCCGGGCCGTCGGAATTTGCGGCGGTGTTCGATGCGGCGGCGGGCTTGGACACGCTGGTCGCCGCCGGGGATGTCTCGCTGGCCAACTTCACCGCAGACATGTAGGGCTGTCGGCCGGAAAAAATTCCTCCTCGCGCCTTGTGAGCGGCGATGCTAGACACAAAAGACATGATTCAAGACTACGTTCCGGTTCTGCTGCATATCATCGTGGCGGTGGGTTTCGCGACGGTGGCGCTTCTCGCCAACCTCATCCTCGGCCGCGCCGGCACGAACAACCCCACGAAGAACACCGCCTACGAGTGCGGGATCACGCCGGCTCCCGGCCCGCAACCCAGGTTCAGCATCAAGTTTTATCTGGTGGCCATGCTCTTCATCCTTTTCGACATCGAAATCGTCTTCATGTATCCGTGGGCTGTCGTGTTCAAGGATTTCGTCGCCCGGTTCGGGACGGTCATCCTCTGGAGCATGCTCAGCTTCGTGACCATCCTGATGGTCGGCTACATTTACGCGATCAAAAAAGGCGCGCTGGACTGGTCGAAATAGCCCCTGATGATCGAGCACGTCGTTCTTTTCAACCTCAAGCCGGAGGTTGACGCGGACAAGATCGAATGGATGCTCCGCGAGACCCGGATCCGGCTTCTCAAAATCCCGGTCGTCCGCGGTCTGCGGTGCGGGTGCCGGATCGATCCGGGGACCGATTGGTCGCTGTTCCTGCTGGCCGAGCTGGATTCCGCCGAGAAGCTCGCCAGCTACAAGAACGACCCTGTGCAGGAGCGCTATTTCAACGAGGTGATCAAACCGCATGTCACCGACTGGATCGCGATGGATTACCAGAGCGACCCCGGCGAAGATCATCTCTTGAACTGATGAGAGCATCCGCCCAAAGGAGGTTCCAAAACGGAGGGGCGGCCGCCGCGACGCCGCCTGAGTCCGCCGCGCGATGAAGGTCCATCCCGTCATCCATTTTCTGTGGAAGAACGCCATGCGCCTCGTGCTGGTGGCGGTCTTTGTGGGCATCCCCGCGGCGACGTTGTATCTGCGCGAGGTGGGGATCGGGTTCGGCGCGAAGGAAGCCCTTGCCGGCGCGCTCAGCAACCACGCCATCGAGGTCTCGATCGGGCGGCTGGCGCTGGATCCGTTTTCGGGGCTGCTCGCGCGGGATATCGCCATTCACGACCGCGACCAAGGCGGACACCTCATCGCCAAGATCAACAATGTCGCGCTCTCGCTCAACCTGAGCGAACTCACGCGAGGCCGCATCGCGGTGGACAAGCTCTCCCTGCAGAATGCCGGCGTTTCGATTCCGGTGGGGAATTTGGAATCGTCGCCGCGTCTTGACGTCCAGGGCGTTTACGCCGACGTCAGCCTTCTCGGCGACCAGCTCCGCCTGAGCCGGTTCGAGGGCCTTGTCGAGGGGATCCGGGTGGAACTTTCGGGCCTCTTTCTCAACCCGTCTTCGGTGAAGATCAAACCCCAGCCGGCGGCGGATTCGGGCAACGCCGCGTTGAACCCCGAACTCATCGAGAAAGTTCTTGCCGAGCTGGCGGCGCTGAAGTTCCCCGACGGGCCTCCCACGCTTCACGCCTCGCTGGAAGCGGATCTCGAAAAAATGGATTCGTTGCGGGTTGAGAATTTCACTCTCCGCTCGGGAAAAATTGTCGGGAAAGGCTGGCAGTTTGAAGCCGCCGAAGTCCACGGGCAATACTCGGACGGCAACCTGCGGGTCCCCCGGGTTTTTTTGAGGGATGAACAGGGCACCTTCGAGGCTTCCTTAGACTGGTCCAGACGAGAAGGCACGCTGGATGGCACCGTGATCTCGACGCTCGATCCGGCCCCTATTTTGCGGGCGCTGGCCGAAAAGAACGAGGCGGCGCGCACCCTGGCATTCTCCAAGCCTCCCCATGTGGAGGCGCATGTCGTTGTCGAAAACGTGTCGGCCAAACCGGAGGTCCGCGTGACTGGCATGGCCTTTGCGCCCGCGCTGGCCTTCAAGGACACGAAATTCCGCGATGTCGGATGCCACTTCGCCTGGAAAGACGGGGTGCTGTATGCTCGCGACGTGAAGTTTTCCGTCGGGCGCGGGAATTTTTCCGGCGAACTCTGGGTGGCTCCCGGGGATTTCCGGCTCAACGCCAGGAACACCATCGCCCCGAGTTCGCTTCTCGGGCTCTTCGACCCGAACACGCGCGCGTTCCTCTCCAAGATGGAATTCGAGGACCTTCCGGATGTCACGGTCGCCCTCCACGCCACCAAGCCTGATTTCGCCAGCCTCCGTGGCAAAGGCCATCTCAAGCTCGGGCGCACGGCCATGCGGGGGTCGTGGCTCGACAGCGCCGAATCGGATTTTGAAATCGGGGACCGCTGCGTCACCTACCGGGATTTTGTGATCAAGACCAGAGAGGGTCGCGGCACGGGATCGTTCGCGTATGATGTCGGGCTCCAGGAGGCGAGGCTCAACGGCATCCGCTCGACCCTCGTCCCCGTCGATGTCCTGATGTGGATCGACCCGAAAATCGCGGAGTCGCTAAAGCCCTACCGGTTTCGCGCCCCGCCTTCGGCCATCGTCGAGGGAAAAGTCCACCTCAAAGATCCCACGAAGAACAACCTCTCGATCCGCATCGAGTCTGACGAGGGGCTGGATTACGACCTCCTCCACCGGACGCTGCGTTTCGGGAAGACCTCCGCGGTGGTGAATGTCGTGGGATCGAAAGTCAACGCGGACATTCGCAAAGCCAAGCTCATGGGCGGGGATGTGGCGATCAAAGCGATTGTTTCGATCGACCCCAAAGATCCGACATTCGGCGCGGACGTGAAGCTCAACCGGGTCAATTTCGCACAGCTCACCAAGCTCTATTTCGGCTACGACACCTCGAAGGGGGTTGTCAGTGGCAACTACAAATTCCAGGCGCGGATGGGCGAGGAAAACCTCATGCGCGGCGTGGGGAGCATCCGCGTCGAGGACGGGAACGTGTTTGCCATTCCGGTGCTCGGGCCGCTCTCCGAGATCCTGGGGGCGATCCTGCCCGGGGTCGGATACCAGACCGCGCGGATCGCCACCGCCGACTTCACGGCGGCGAATGAAATCATCAACACGAAAAACCTAGTGATCGAGGGGGCAGGGTTCAGCATGATCGGCTCGGGCGACATCCATTTTATGACGAGCCGGCTCGACATGAGCATACGGATCAATGCCAGGGGGATTCCAGGCCTCGTCTTCTACCCGGTGAGCAAACTCCTGGAGTATGTTTCCACGGGAACTGTGTCCGAGCCGCAATGGCGGCCGAAGATCATCCCGAGATTCAGCCCGCAAGGATCGCAAACGCCTCCGAAGACCCGCCCGAAACGCTAGGGCTTGCTCAGGTTATCGCCATGCTTCAACGACTGGAACAAAATGGATGAATGCCGCATCCGCTTTGTCGGATCTTCACGCGTGCCGGGGCTGGCAGCGCGGAGCCGCCCGGATGATTGGGAACCGTATCCCCGATGAAATCGCCATCCCTTGACGCCGGGTGCGGGCCGGTCTTTGTCGGGCGGGGCCTGACAAAAATTTATGCGGCGGGAGAGACGGAAGTCCGGGCGCTGGACGGGGTGGATATCGACCTCGAGGCGGGGGAACTCATCGTTCTGCTCGGCCCGTCGGGCAGCGGAAAATCCACTTTGCTCAACAACCTCGGCGGCCTCGACGTGCCGACCGGCGGCACGCTCAGCTACCGCGGGCGCGACCTCACGCAGGCGGACGAGGGGGAGCTCACGCTCTTCCGCCGCAACGCGGTGGGGTTTGTTTTCCAGTTCTACAACCTCATCCCCAGCCTGACAGCCCGCGAAAATGTCGCGCTGATCACCGAGATCGCCGCCGATCCGATGACGCCGGAGGAGGCGCTCGCACTGGTCGATCTCGGCGACCGCATGGACCATTTTCCGTCGCAACTTTCCGGCGGCCAGCAGCAGCGCGTGGCCATCGCCCGCGCGATCGCGAAACGGCCGGAAGTCCTCCTCTGCGACGAGCCGACCGGGGCGTTGGACTTGAAAACCGGAATCACCGTCCTCGAGGCCATCGAAAAGGTGAACGCCGAACTCGGCACCCTCACCGTCATCATCACCCACAACTCCGTCATGGCCGAAATGGCCGACCGCGTGATCCACCTCTCGGACGGAAAAATTTCCCGCATCGACAACAACCCCACGCGCCGCCCCGTGCGCTCGCTGCAATGGTGACTGAGCTGCTGCGCAGCAATGCGAAATTCGAAATGGCAAATTCGAAATGCAGAGCCGCGCTAGGCGCGGGATCTCCCCCATTTCGCATTCCCCATTTCGAACTTCGAATTTCTTCCAATGAGGGCGCTTGACCTGAAACTGATCCGCGATGTCGGAAAGATGAAGGGGCAGATGGTCGCGGTCGGCCTGGTGATGGCCTGTGGCCTGGCGATGATGATCATGGCGCGCAGCCTGATCCTTTCGCTCGAAACGACGCGCGCGGCGTATTACGAGCGCAACCACTTCGCCGATGTGTTCTGCGATTTGAAGCGCGCGCCGAATTCCCTGCGCGCGCGGCTCGCCGCGATCCCGGGCGTGGCTGCGGTCGAGACGCGGGTGGTCGGCGGCGTGCGCATGGATCTGCCGGGGCTCGCCGAGCCCGCCGACGGCACGGTCATCTCCATTCCCGAGGACCGCCCGATGCGCCTGAACACGCTTTTCCTGCGCACTGGACGGTTCCCCGAAATCGGAAAGGCGGACGAGGTGATCGTGGGCGAGGCGTTCGCGAAGGCTCACGGGTTCCGGCCCGGCGATTTTATCGATGTGATCCTGCGCGGGGCGAAGGAACGGCTCATGATCGTGGGCATCGCCCTCTCGCCGGAATTTGTTTTCGAGGCGCGTCCGGGGCAGGCACTACCGGACAACAAGCGGTTCGGGGTATTCTGGATGAACGAGCGCGAGCTGGCGAAGGCGAACGACCTCGACGGGGCGTTCAACAATGT
>Ga0073936_10007968_pt1 | contig 13596 bp, 12 predicted proteins | sample AliMusrvi5mmetaG_FD_87041 | JGI IMG/M metagenome (GOLD analysis project Ga0073936, IMG submission 87041) | Freshwater lake bacterial and archeal communities from Alinen Mustajarvi, Finland, to study Microbial Dark Matter (Phase II) - Alinen... | ecosystem: Environmental > Aquatic > Freshwater >... | reverse complement strand
CTGCGGCGCCTGCAAATGGCTGGATATCTGCAACGGGAATTTCCGGGTTCGTGCCGAGGCGATGACCGGAGATGTTTGGGCACCTGAACCGGACTGCTACCTGACCGACAAGGAGATCGGATTATGAATCAGGATGAGCTTCGACTCGTGTTCTGGGAATTGACGGCGCGCTGCAATCTGAAGTGCTGTCACTGCCGGGCTGAGGCCACCGATAGTTTTGTGGCCGGGGAGTTGACCACAGAAGAAGTGATTTCAGTGGCGCGCGACATTCGTAAGGCCGGTGACCCCATCATGATCCTGACCGGTGGCGAACCGCTGGTCCGGAAAGATTTCTTTGAAATTGCCAAAGCTTGCGTGGGAATGTTCAGCCGGGTCGCATTGGCCACCAACGGCACCTTGGTGGATGATGAGATGGCGCGTCGTATCGTGGAGGTGGGGATCAAGCGGGTCAGTGTGAGTCTGGATGGCGTGAAAGCTGCGACGCATGATGCCTTTCGTGGTGTGCCGGGAAGTTTTGAGGCCACGGTACGCGGATATGATGCCATGGCCCGCGCCGGGGTTTCGCTTCAGGTCAATGCCACGGTGGCCAAGCATAATATTGATGAAGTTGAGGAATTGCTGAATTTCGTTCTCGCACGTAAAGCAGAAGCCTTTCATGTCTTCGCCCTGGTGCCCGTGGGGTGTGGCGCCCAGATCAGTGATGATGCCCGTCTTTCCTCCGAACAGATGGAGCAATTCCTGCGGTGGCTGTTTATCAAATCTGTTGAACTGCGTGATCGCATCCATATCAAGGCCACCTGCGCCCCGCAATACTATCGGATCATGCGTGAAGTGTCGCGTGAAATGGGCCTCCCGATGCCCGGGCATGGGCATGGACAGGCGGCGGGCCACGGGCATGGTGCCGCTGGGCACGGACCTGCCGGGCATGGAGCGACAAGCGGGATGCAGGCGATGACACGCGGGTGTCTGGCTGGATCTGCGGTGTGCTTTATCTCACGGGTAGGGGATGTTCAGCCCTGTGGTTATCTCCCTCTATGGGTCGGCAACGTTCGCAAACAGCCGTTCAACGAGATCTGGCAGAACTCGGAGATCTTCAAGTCATTGCGCGATCCCTCCCAGCTCAAAGGCAAATGCGGTTCCTGTGGCTACCGTGTGGTGTGTGAAGGCTGTCGGGCCCGGGCCTATGCGGCCACCGAGGATTTCATGTCGGAAGATCCCGACTGTTCGTATGAAAAGATTTGAGCGTGAAAAGAAAACTTTGATGACGATGATTGCGCTGTATTGCCGGGATCATCATGAGTCAAAGGATGAGCTCTGCTCCGATTGCGGGGTTTTGCAGGAATATGCCCTGAGCCGGTTGGAACGATGCCAGTATGGTCCCGACAAGCCGAAATGTTCGGCCTGTACCACCCACTGTTACAAACCCGCCATGCGTGATGCGGTTCGAAAAGTCATGCATTACGCCGGGCCCCGTATGTTGGTGAAGCATCCTGTACTGGCTCTCGGTCATACGGTGGATGGTCTGTTGCATCGTCCGAAAGTCCAAAAGGAAAAATTGTGAAGACGGCTGAAAACACGATTGATCAGAAATTGCTGGTGATTCTGCAGCAGGGGTTGCCCATCGTTGCCAGACCTTTTGCCCGCATTGGTGAGGCGCTGGGATTGAGCGAGGAGACGGTATTGGAGCGGGTCAGGGGATTGTTTGAGTCTGGAATCGCCCGCCGGTTTGGCGCGGTGTTCGAGTCGCAAAAACTTGGGTATCAAAGCACCCTTTGTGCCGCAGACCTGCCTGCCGATGATCTGGAGGCGGCCACCGCCAGGATTGCTCCAAACCCCGGTGTCACACATTGCTATGAGCGGGAGGGCCATCCCAACTTGTGGTTTACCCTGACAGCTCCTGCGGAAGCACTCAAGCAGGAGTTAGCCCGGATTTCAGCGGCGCTGGGTCCCTATGAGGTATTGAATCTTCCCGCATTGCAAAAATTCAAAATCGAGGCGGTATTCGGACGTGATGGCCAAGGGGCGGATACTCGGAAACCCTTGCAGGCAGCAGCTCCTGTCGCTTCTTTGTCTGAACAGGAACGGAAGGTGGTCCGGCGTTTGCAATCCAGTATCGCCGTGAGTGCAGATCCGTTTGGCGTAGTGGCCGGGGATCTGGACATGGATCCGGCAGAACTGCTCGCGTTGCTTAAGCGCTGGGAAGAGGGTGGTGTCATCAGGCGCATTGCGTTGATTCTGCGCCACCGGCAATTGGGTTTCTCAGCCAATAGCATGTGTGTCTGGAAAGTTGACGCCCCCCGGATCAAAGAGGCGGGCGAGAGACTGGCCTTGAGTCGACACGTAACCCATTGTTATGAACGCCCTGCTGCGGCCTTCCCGTATAATTTGTATGCCATGATCCATGCCAAATCACGTGAGGAGGCCATTGGAATATTCGAGCAACTCGGCGCGGATGCCGGACTTTCCGATGGACGCATGTTATGGTCGGTCCGTGAATTCAAAAAATCCAGTCCGGTGTTTTTTTGTGAGCCGCCCCCTCCGCTTGGAAAGCCGGGCCCGGGGTGAATGTGAATCAAGGAATACTCTTTGCGGTTCCCGGGACCTCTAAACCTGACGCAAAAGAGGCCTTTGAGACGATCAGCAACACGGCGTCCCGCCGTTTTCCGGGTGTGGCCTTGCGATGGACTTATACATCGGCCCCGATCCGGCGTAAACTCGCGGCGCAAGGGATTGACGCCAAAAGCCCGGCAGTGGCCTTGGAGGCCATGCAGGCTGATGGGATTACCCGGGCGGTGGTGGTGTCTCTGCATTTGACGGATGGCATGGAGTTCGGGGAACTGGCGGAAACGGTAACAGCCTTTGCCCGGCAAGCTGGAAATCGGATGAAAGTGGCGCTGGGACACGCCTTGATGGCTTGTGAAGCGGATTGGGCGCGCGCCTTGTCTGCCATTCTGACGGGGTTGCCCGGGAAGCCCGGCCCTCAAGATCGAGTGATCCTGGTGGCGCATGGCAGCACGGATGCGCGGGCGGAAAAGACCCTCATGACGGCGGCCTTGGCGTGTCGCAAGGTTGACCCCCGTCTCATTCTGGGTATGATACTTGGTACGCCCGGTCGTGATGAGGTCGCCGCTCAATGTCGGCACGAAGGCGTGAGGAAAGTTTGGTTGGTTCCCTGCATGGTAGTGGCTGGCTATTCGGCGAAGGATGAGATTATTGGGCCCGGCGAAAATTCATGGGCAACCGTATTGACAAGGGCAGGGATCGAAGTTGTGCCAGTTAATAAAGGCCTGGGCGAGTCCCTAGGCGTGGTAGAGGTCTGGATGGAACAGGCCGCAGGGATGCTGGATAAGGCTGTGGCAGGTTGAGGGAATAACGATGCGAGACGAATCCCGAATCCGAAAAATATTGCCGGTGAACCTCATGCTGGAGGGTCGCCCCTGCCTCGTTGTGGGTAGTGGCCAGATAGCCGCTCGTAAAGTGGGGCATTTGCTGCAGGCCGGCGCTTCCGTTACGGTGGTGGGGCCGGCGGCCTCGGACGACATTCAGCAGTGGGCGGCCGCAGGGCGCATCAAATACCTGGCTCGCGCGTTCAGGAGTTCTGATCTCAAAGGACAGTGGGTGGTGCTGGCTGCGACCGATAACGTGAAGGTGAATGGCACGGTGATTCAGCTCTGTCAAAAGAAAGGTATTTTGTGTTCCGCCGCAGATGCCCACTGGACTGAAGCGGATTTTCTGATCCCCGCCACCCTGCGATGCCCCAACGCTACGTTGACGATATCGACGGGAGGGGAATCCTGTCGGCGTGCGCGGCTGATCAAGGATTACCTGGCCCGGCACCTGGATATCCTGAGTAGCGCCGATCTGCTGGTTGTGTCTGTTGATCGGCACAGCCCGTCAGCGAAACGGGCAGTGTTGGAACTGGGCTCGGTACTCCAGCAAATCTGGGGGATTCACGAATTTGTCATTCTCAATCGGGCAAAAGGCATTGACGTTCTGGCGGTGATCTCGTCTCAATCCAGTGTCGCCGCAAAGCTTTTGAGGGACTGTGTCCGGGCCCGCTTTGCAGGGCGATGCTGTATCAAGGAGGGGCCTTCGGCTGTTGAGCATGTGGCCGCCATATCATCACTGAAGGCGTTGACTGATGCCTTGAGCGACAGCACGGCGGCTGGTTGGGCTGGAGTCATGATGAAGGAATGGATTGAGGCCGCCCTTCGGCTGTCCGATAAAATTCAAAAATCTCGTGCGAAACCTTTGAAAACGGGGGCGCGACAATTTGGTAAAGAGTATCAGAGGCAGTATGAAAGCATCATCAGAAGCATTTAAAGTTGGGACGCGTTCAAGTCCATTGGCGGTATTGCAGACGCGTGCGGTCGTGGCGCAGCTGGGTGCCTGTCTGCCCGGCAGCCACTGGGACGTTGTCGCCATTTCGTCGCCCGGTGACCGCGACCAAGTGACCGACCTACGCCAGAGTCCGCAGGATTTCTTTACGCGGGATCTGGACGAGCAAGTGCGTTCAGGCGTATTGGATTGTGCCGTGCATAGTGCCAAGGATCTGCCGGATCCTGTCAGTGAGGGGTTGGATTGGGTATGGTTGCCATGGCACGAGGATGCCCGCGATGTATTGATCCGTCCGTTAGGGCAGAGCCTGGCCAGTATGCCGGCTAAAGGTAGGATTGGTGTCAGCAGCGAGCGGCGGGAAGCCTACTGCCGGGCCCGTTTCCCTGAGGCTCAGCAACTTCCGATTCGGGGCACGATTGAGGCGCGGCTGCGTCAGTTGGATCAGGGTGACTTTGACCTGGTGGTTATGGCGGGGGCGGCGATGAACCGGCTGGGTTTGGCGGGTCGTATCACCGAATGGATTCCGGCAAACGTATTGCCGCCGCCGGACGGACAAGGGACACTGGCCATGACATTCCGTGCTGGTGACCAACGGTTTTGGAAGTTACGGCGGTTGTTTGTGAAATCGGTTGCTTTTGCAGCAGCAGGTGTGGGATCGGCAGGTGCTTGTACCTTGGAGTGCCTGAATGCGCTCAAGCGGTGTGATATCTGTCTGCATGATACATTGCTGGGTCATGATTTGATCAGCATGTTGCCGCCCACCGTGAAATGCATCGATGTGGGCAAGCGTTGTGGCCAGCACAGTATGCCTCAGGATGAGACCACCTATCTGATCACACGCTATGCCCGGCGCGGATTGCGGGTGGTCCGCCTCAAGGGCGGAGATCCCGGAGTGTTCGGACGGCTGGCAGAAGAAGTTGAGGCGCTTGATGAACTCGGGCTGCCTTACCGGGTCATGCCCGGCGTCAGCAGTTTAAGTTCGGCTACTTCGACGACCGGGAAACTGCTTACCCGGCGCGGGGTTTCGCGTGGGTTTACAGTGATGACGCCCCGTAAAGAGGGCGGCGGTACGGGTTCGGTCAATGCGGATGAGCGACGTACCTTGCCGATTGTGTTCTTCATGGCGCTTTCTGTGGCTGATGAAGTATCGAGGCAATTGATCGCCGAGGGAATGTCGCCCAAGACCCCGGCGGCGGTAGTGTTTGCGGCTGGCAGTGATCAATCCTTTTCGATTACCAGTGATCTGGCCGGTATTGCCGCCCGAATCAAAGAGGCCAATACTGAAATGCCAGGACTGCTCATCATAGGCGATGCGGCGAAGTACCAATATCCCAACTGGGGCGCCCTGGAAGGACGTCGCGTGTTGCTCACGGCCAGTCACGCCTTGCAGGATAAGGCCGCTGATCTGGTGAGTGATTATGGAGGAATCCCGGTGTGTCGTCCGTTGATCAAACTGGAGATGACCCGGGAAGCGCTGGATTGTATTCAGAGAATCTCCACCTATGATTGGGTGGTGCTGACCTCGCCTTCGGCGGTGCGGTGTTTTGGTGACCTGCTCCGGAGCGCCTGGACGGATCTGCGGAAGGTGCCCAAACTGGTCACCTGTGGCGGCGGGACTTCCCGTGAGCTTTGGACATTGGGGCTGCAGGCGGATATTGCGCCGCGGTCTGACTTCAGCGCTGAAAGCCTGATGAAAACCATTGAACCGTTGATCAAGCCTGATCAGCGTATTTTGAGATTGCGATCCGACAAGGCCGGCTCCGCATTGGCTGAGTCCATGCGGGCGATGGGTGGCATCGTTGATGATTGTGTGCTTTATCATAACCTGCCGATACAGCATGAAGAAAAACCCGTTTTTGACATAGCGTTTTTTGCCAGCGCTTCGGCGGTGGAAGTGTATGCCGACCAGTGGGGCAAGGCCTCACTCAAAGGTGTGTTTGTGGTCGCCATCGGAAAGCCGACATTGGCAGCCCTGACAGAACGTGGTGTTGCCGCGGATCTTGTTCCCCCCGAGGCAACAGTGGAATCCAGCATCGAGGCATTGGCCGGACATTTTGTGCGTCAGTTGTTTATGGACAACAATACCCTGTAGGATACAGGTGTTGTAGGGCCGATAAAGAATTTTGAACAGAAGCACACGAAGACCACGAAGGGATAAGGTTTTTCCGCCGGAGGCGGGTAAGAAAATTCTTCTTTGCGATCTTCGTGATCTTCTGTTCAAACTCTTTGCTGAGTTAGACGGAAAGAAAGGTGGACGATGAGTACATTCCCTGAGGTTCGATTGAGACGCTTGCGACGGACGCCTGCGCTTCGGCGGTTGTTTGATCTGCCGATGCCGGGGCCCGAAAAGTTCATGTGGCCGGTTTTCATCAAGGAGGGTTCCGGAGTCAGCGAACCGATCGAAGCCATGCCCGGCCAGCGCCGGATGAGCGTGGATGTGCTGCTTAAAGAATTGGCGCATGTCGTGGATATGGGCGTTGGCAGTGTCCTGGTTTTCGGGCTGGTTGAAGGTGCTCAAAAAGATGGTTCCGGGACAGCCGCTTATGATGACCAGGGTCCCGTTCAGCAGGCGATCCGGCGAATCCGTAAAGAGTTCCCCGATCTTGTGATTGCCTCGGATGTATGTGTCTGTGCCTACACGTCGCATGGGCATTGCGGGCCACTGACGGGCACCGGGGACGTGGATAATGATGCTTCCAATGTGGTGTTGGCCAAAATGGCGGTTTCCCATGCGGCGGCGGGCGCGGATATGGTTGCCCCCAGTGCGATGATGGATGGCCAGGTTGCTGCCATTCGTAAAGCCTTGGATGCCGAGGGATTTCAGCAGACCTTGCTGATGAGTTATTCGACCAAGTTTGCCTCCAGTATGTATGGACCCTTCCGGCAGGCGGAGGAGTCGGCCCCGCAGAAGGGGGATCGGCGCAGTTACCAGGCTTCGTACGGAGACTTACGTCAGGCCCTGCGTGAATCGCAACTGGATGAGGCGGAAGGGGCTGATATTCTGATGTTGAAACCTTCGCTGTTCTATCTGGATATTCTTGCCCGGTTGCGTGATCAAACAGACCTTCCCATCGCGGTTTACAATGTGAGCGGTGAATATTCCATGCTGATCGCGGCGGCGGATCGTGGCTGGGGTGATTTGAACGGTATGGTCCGCGAGTCCACCATGGCATTGTCGCGTGCCGGTGCGGACATCATTATTTCCTATTGGGCCAACCAGTATGACGAGATTTTCAAATAGGCAGAACGGTTTGATGACAAGCACAAACACCGAGGCTTTTTCGCGCATTCTCATAGACAAGGCGCTGATTACTGTATGCCTGCGTTTTTCTGGTGGACATCCCGCCCCCCATCTGTGGTACTTTATTAACAGCACACCCGCCAAGCCTCTGGTTATGCCATGCTCAAATGTGGCGGGTTTTTCTTTTCTGAGGGGAGGGTGGTACCTGTGAAGTATACTAAACTCCCCCTAGCCTTTGAACAACAGGCCGACCAGATCATCAGTCGTGGACTCGTTGCAGACAAGTCGCGCCTTATCTCCTGTCTGCAGGCCGTCAACTATTACCGCCTGTCCGCCTACTGGCATCCCTTCAAACGATCCGATGATACCTTCGAGCCCGGCACAACGTTAGAAACCATCTGGGGCCGGTACACATTCGATCGTCAACTCCGTCTGCTTGTAATGGACGCGATTGAGCGTGTCGAAGTCGCCATGCGCACCCGCATCGCCTATGAACTTACGCATCAATTCGGTCCCTTTGCTCAGTTCGATTCAAGGGCATTCCCAAGCATTAATCCTGCCGACTATCAACGTCTGAAGGACGAACTCCACGATAGCGCCCAAAACAGTCGTGAGGTTTTCGTGGACCATTTTCGGCGGAACTACGATGAGTTTCCCGATCTCCCCCTCTGGGCAGCTGTTGAGATCATGACATTTGGTCAGATGTTCACTATGTTCCGCTACAGTGGCATGCATGTGCAGCGGGCCATCGCCGGGGACTACAAGATTACAGGCAAGGTCCTTTTTTCCTGGCTTCTCACCTTGAACTACACCCGTAACGTTTGTGCCCATCATTCCCGGCTCTGGAACCGGGAACTTGCCATCAAGCCAATCCTGCCGGATCCGCGCCACGATCCACGCTGGCACTCGCCGTCCACCGTAACCAACAACCGGGTTTTTGCCGTTCTAACGGTGCTCCAGTACCTGATGCGCCACATCGCGCCTCAAAGCCATTGGCGTGACCGGCTTTATACTCTGTTCGATAAGTACCCCGAAATCCCTGTCGGTCCCATGGGTATGCCGGCTGACTGGAAGAAACATCCGCTGTGGATATGAAAAATGGCCTACAAGAATATTGGGTGATATAAGCGGATTCTTTTCATCCGGTATTGTGTTAGCAAGTTTGATTTGGTGTAATTCCACAAAGAAAGGGCAATGAATTAATGACTTCCCGAGAATGGTTTGATCGAGCAACCCGTGTGATACCCGGCGGGGTGAATAGTCCGGTGCGGGCTTTTAACTCTGTGGGCGGTGATCCCCTCTATGTGGTGAGCGGCAAAGGGGCGCGCATTAAAACGGCCGAAGGGGCCGAGTTGGTGGATTTTTGTGGATCATGGGGTCCGTTGATCATGGGGCATGCCCATCCTGCCGTGGTAGAGGCGATTTGTAAGGCGGCCGCCGAAGGGACTAGTTTCGGTATCAATACGCCCCGGGAAGTGGAGTTCGCCGAAAGTCTGTGTTCGCTGGTGCCCTCCATGAAGATGGTGCGTGCCATGAGTTCCGGGACGGAAGCCACCATGACGGCGATCCGGCTGGCTCGTGGGTTTACGGGGCGCCGGAAAATCTTAAAATTTGACGGGGGATATCATGGCCATGCCGATTATCTGCTGGTGTCGGCGGGAAGTGGATTGTTGACAGGTGGTATCACTTCCTCGGCAGGGGTGTCCCCGGCGGCGGCGGCTGAAGTTCTCGTGCCACCCTATAATGATCTGGCGGCGGTAAACGAGATTGTCAAAACCCAGGGTGATGATATTGCAGCCATCATTGTCGAGCCCGTGGCCGGCAACATGGGATTGATTCCACCCGCACCGGGCTTCCTGCAGGGGCTGCGTGACGCGGCTGACCGATGCGGGGCTTTGCTCATTTTTGATGAGGTGATCACCGGGTTTCGTCTGGGGCCCACCACGTATGGGATGATGTGCGGCGTGACCCCGGATCTAACCTGTCTGGGCAAGATTGTCGGGGGCGGGATGCCGGTTGGCGCCGTGGGTGGACGCGAAGACGTGATGCGTAAGCTCGCGCCGTTGGGGCCGGTTTATCAAGCGGGCACGCTGAGCGGGAACCCTGTGGCTTTGGCGGCGGGACTGGCCACACTGGCGTTGCTCCGCAAGGAGAACCCTTATCCCCGGATGGAGAAACTTGGACGCCGGTTGACTGATGGAGTAAACGCCATTGCCCGTGAGCGCGGTCTGACGTTACACTGTGCCGGGTTGGGAGGCCTGTTTACTCCGTTCTTTATGCGTGGGGCGCCCACGGATCTGGCGACGGTAAAACAATGTGATGCGAAGGCGTATGCGGCCTTTTTCCGTGGGATGCTCAAGGGCGGTTGTTATCTCCCGCCTTCCCAGTTTGAAGTGGGTTTTGTCTCAGGGGTCCACACGGAGGCGGATATAGATTTCTTTGTGCAGTGTGCTGGTAAAGCGTTATAATTTGGGAATGGGGGGATGGTGATTTATGAACATACCTGACGCGGATAGTTTGGATCAGAAGATTTTGCAGCACCCGCTGATCCGCCAACTGGGGGACATGTTGGCTGAACTCCTGCATTTGAGAGTGTTGGTTATTTATCCTTCTGAGGGAGGTTGGAATCAACACTTTGTTGGGGATGTGAATAATCCCAAGACCGAATTCTGCCGTCTGATCCACTCGAGTTCTGAAGGGGGCAAGCACTGTAAAATGTGTCACATCCTTATGAACACGGAAGCGAACAGCGGTGAGAAAACAAATTTCCGTTGTCATTTGGGTGCCGAGGTGCTGGTGGCGCCGGTATCAGATCCCTCGGGGGGGGCTGTGTCGGTGTTGAGTTTCTGTATGTTTCCCGGGAAAGCAGCCTGGTCGGGCATCCGTGCGCGAGGCGTGGAATTGGGCTTGAACCAGACGGCCCTGCGAAAGGCATTCTTGAAAATGCCCCAACTTAATGCCGATCAACGGCGTATTGCGTTCCGTATGATGCAGGCATTGGCTTTTGCGATTCAAGAGGTGAAGCGCAATTACGACCTTCACGGGCAACTTCTGGCGATGCAAAAAGGCGGTGGGGCGACGGGGATCTTGCAGGAACTGATCAGGAATAGCAGCCGGGATAAAGCGCTGGACGGCAGGAAGTCTACGGACAATGTCCCTATGTTGGTTCGTGTTGTATGCGAATTGATCCGGCAGCGGCCTGATCTGCCGCTGGCGGTCAAGGAGCTTGCGGCGGTGGCCCGGATGACACCCAATCACTTCACCGCTTTATTCCACCGCCATACGGGTCAGGTCTTTACTGCGTACCTGTCCAATGAACGACTGAAACGGGCCAAACAATATCTGGCGGATCTGACCCTGAGCATCAATGAAGTGGCGCGACTCGTGGGGTATGATGATCCCAGTTACTTTACACGCTGGTTCCGCCAGCATGCCGGAACCTCTCCGCGCGCATGGCGTGAAAACCGGTCCTCTGAAGCAGCATGAGCCTAACAGGGCAGACGCATCCAAAACTTCAGTTGGATCGGGATTTTGGACAGAATTTACAGAATGTTCAAAATGGTGAGATAAAGAATCTGAATCTTGGTTGGGCGGCCAGTCCATTGGCCGCCGCGGCGCTATGGAAAAACGTGATGTGATTATTGACTGTTTAATTCACATCAGGTATAATTTAATGGATGAAGGGGCGACAACCAACACAGAGGCGGGCTGCTGTGAAGCACTTGCGTAGTGCCATTGTCTCCGGGCACTATGGCGCCGGGAACCGCATTCCCACCCGGAAAGAATTGTGCGATTCGATGAACATCAGCACGATTACGCTTCAGGATGCTCTGGATCAACTGACCGGCGAAGGTTTCATCGTCTCACGCAATCGTCAGGGAACTTTCGTTTCGGATACGCCTCCCCATTTGAGTTGCTACGCGGTGGTCTTCTGGAGCAATCCCAGGCTGCCGGGTGAGCATTTGTTGTATCCCAGGACCCTTGCCACCGCGGCCCGCATTCTCAAGCAGGTGAATGGTCATAATATTGAGGAATTCTATGGCATTGATCAACACGCGGATTCTGAGGACTACAAGCGTCTGTTGGACCTTGTGGTGACGCATCGTGTGGCCGGGGTGGTGTTCGCCAATAACCCCGGCCCGATAACCCAGACCGACTTTATGAAACATGTGGATGTGCCGATGGTGGCGCTGACGGCCGGGGGAGCGTGGAGTTTTCCTCATTCCATTACTGTGGGGCTTGACGCAAAGGTTTGGCAGATCAAAGCCGTTGAGCATCTTGAAGCGCAGGGGCGGCAGCGGGTGGCAGTGGTCGGGTTAGGTGGGGATGAGGGAGTACAAGGAGTACTGCTCGAGCAATTGGCGGCACGTGGCATGTTCAGCCCCCCACAATGGCATCAGGTGGCAACACCATTTCGGGGTAACTCAGCCCGCGGCATTGTTCATTTGCTCTTTTCCCTGCCGAAAAAACTCCGTCCTGATGCATTGCTGATCACTGATGATAATCTGGTGGAAGAGGCGGCTGACGGCTTGCTGGCTGCCGGGATGCGCGTGCCGAAAGATGTTGAGGTAGTGGCTCATGCCAATTTCCCGCTGGAGTCACCTGCGTCACTTCCGATGCATCGTCTGGGGTTTGACTTGGTAGCCAGTTTACAGGCGTCGTTTGACTTGATCCACCGGCGACGCGCCGGTGAGGAGACAGTCAGCCTCGCGCGCATCGAACCAATTTGGGAAAACGAAATGAAAATTTTTTCTGCCGATAGGCCGTTTGAGCCTGCGGTGGTGATGGCAGGGGCTGGGGTAATGGCAGGGGGCATGAATTAAGACGGAGAAACTAAGGATGAAAACAGAAATGAAACGGTTTGTGACAGGCGTGATAGTGGCTTTGTTTGCTTTGACAGGTTCATCGTGGGGAACGATCCTGACGTGGGATGCGACCAACTCGGTGGCAGGGGCACAGGATGGCAATGGCATCTGGAGCAGCACGACTAACACTTGGTGGGACGGCTCCCAGAATGTCGTCTGGTCCAGTCCGGGGGACACGGCCGTCATTGGCGCCACGGTGTCGAGCGTCGGTTACACCATAACGCTGGGTGAAAACGTTTCGGCAGGAGGACTGGTGCTCAACGAACCCTATTCCATCAACTCGGGCGGAGGCACCAACATCACCATCAGCGGAGTTGTATCCAACACCAACTATGGAAATGCAAATGCCACGATCAATTCAGGGCTGACCCTCGCCTCTGACCTGACCTTTACTCTCCACACTAACGCCGCGAACAATGGCAGGTTGATCCTGAACGGTTCGATCGGTGAAACGGGAGGCTCCCGGAAAATCATCTTGCAGGCGAATTCCAGTTACCTGACTTTTGCGGGCGCCGGCACCTTCAGCGGTGGAGTGGATTATTCGGGGGGTAGCGGTACTTTCTCGGTGAATAACGATCAAGCGCTGGGGACTGGAACGTTTATCCATCGTGGCGGTCTCTTTGTTAGTGCTCCCTTCTACAATACTGTGAATGTCCCGCGGACGCTGGCCAACAACATTATTCTGCGCACTCCTGCGCTTGGCACGCTCAACCACGATTTCCCGAGTGCGGTCGGAACCAACGCGCTGCGTGGCCGGATCTCGCTGGAGTGCGCTCCCAGAATTTCAGTCGGGGCCGCCTTGTTGCGGATTCAAGGGGTCATTGCTGACGGAACTGGTGCCGGAGCCGTCACATTTCTTGGCAACGCCGGACTCGTTACCCTCGAGGCGACTAACACCTATGCCGGAACCACGATCCTCAAAGACGGCGTTCTCCGTGCCACGGATGGGGTCGGGCTCCCCACAAGCAGTTTGCTGCAATTGGAAGGCCAATCCGCTCCCACGTTTGGCACGCTGGAGGCCACTGGGACATTCAATCGTACCATCGGTGCCAGCGCTGGTCAGGTGAAGTGGGGTTCGTATAGTGGAGGATTCTCGGCCGCTGGTGGTCCGCTGCGCGTGGACCTGAACTCACTCAACACGCGCGACAATCT
>Ga0073936_10007965_pt1 | contig 13597 bp, 16 predicted proteins | sample AliMusrvi5mmetaG_FD_87041 | JGI IMG/M metagenome (GOLD analysis project Ga0073936, IMG submission 87041) | Freshwater lake bacterial and archeal communities from Alinen Mustajarvi, Finland, to study Microbial Dark Matter (Phase II) - Alinen... | ecosystem: Environmental > Aquatic > Freshwater >... | reverse complement strand
GTGCATCGTTCTTTGCAGGGATACCGGGGAGTGCGCGCTGCGCACTGGACGGTGCTCCCTGCACCGGTCTGAATTTCCTGATGGCCATCTGCGCGGCAAGAAAACCGGGATACTGCGGTTTTACGTCCTGACCCTCACTCTGCTGCTGATCCTTTCCCCCGTTTTTCTTTGCGTTGCCATGGGGGCGGTCGAGCACGTGGCTGGCGGCAAGGGCGATTATCGTGGCGATGACCACGATTACGCCATATACGACAAACTTTTTCGCGCCGGTGACGTGCGGCTTGGCGCCGGTGATGCTGGTCAGCGCTTCATGTGGTTCATGTGGCTCGCTGATCCGAGGCCGTTCGTCCGGCCCTACGGTTTTTTCGTCCATAAAGTATCTTCCTTGTGATGATCTGTTGCGTTGGTTCGGTTTTGGGCAAGTTCATAGTCGATGCACGCTGAAAGCGACTGGGTAGCCACACCGATGTTGCTGCCGTTCAAGTGTTCGGGCAGGGCCCTGCCAACGCGACTGGCGCACACATGCATGGCTTTCAGGACAGAAATAATGTCTCCGTTTCCCGTCCCCATGGCTTTCAGAACCTGGTTATTCATTTTGACCTTTTCGGGAATCAGGTTGCCGTAGAGCGCCCGGATTACAAACATACCCGCCATGCCCAAAGCGGAGAAAAAGGCGAAGCGGACTACAATGAACGTCACCCGGTAGCGGAGATATCTAAAAAACCCCATTCAGTAGTCCCGCTTGATCCTGATAAACTCTTTTTCAGACAATTGCAGCCGGGCTTCCTTGAACAATCGGTCCACCACGTAGTAATTGCCGGAAACCCGGTAATTAACCAGGTTGAGTTCGCCACTTTCGTCCACGATAAAAAGTGCCGGTGCCTCGGAAGAGCCCATAGTGGGAGGCATGGCGATGTAGGTCTTTTGACCGTCATCCAGAACCCGGACCGGTCGCCAGTCATACTTGTCGCCTTTGATTGAATAGTTGAAATTGAGCTTTTCCGGTGTGATCGGAGCGGGGCCGTTGGCCCGCATATCGTCAACTTTTCTGTTTTCCTGCTTGATTGCAATCAGGGCTTCCCGTTCTTCAGCCGGATAAAGCCAGGCAACGGCCGGCATGTAAAACGACATGGTAGAACGGGCCTTGACGAAGTACACATGACGGTTCGTATAAATAGTGAAATTCGTCGCAAGGCCGGCCTGGACCGGTTTCACCATCAAGTGCGACTGGGCCCGGTCGCCATCCCCCGACGTGCTTCTGGCAAACACCCAGCGTGCGGTATCTCCCGAGGCAAAATCCCTGATTTCTTCGCCGTCCTGCATTGCCACATCGGTGAAATGGTCGGGAGCGGTATCTATCGAATAGATAGAGCCTTTCACGTAGTTGAACAGTACCGTGGCCTGCATGTTCACCGCATCGGCGGCATTCTGCGTTGACCGGTGGATATGCTGCTCCAGAGTGAGCTGATCCTTTAAGGCCTGCACCCTGTTCTGAAGCGCATCGGCCGGTTGCAGTCCGTTTTCGTCGATGACGGTTTTATCCGTAATGACCGCCTTGTCCGCCTTGCGGCTGTGAGCTTTCTTTTTTGCCGGCTTGTGTGCCTGAATGCGCGGTTTATCGGATGGACACGGTTTTTCGGGTGGACATGCCTTGTCCGGCGCAACTTCCGCAGCCCGCTGTTCCGGCGGCGCGTACAATACTACCCGTTGGCCGCCGTTCCCGGCTCCTGACGTTTCGGGCGGGGCAACGGTGAGTTCCGCCGCGGCGGGAACCGCGAGGGACACCATGGCAGCCAGCATCAATACATATTTTCCCATAAGATCTCCTAATCGACAGTTATATCCTTAGTCCACGAGAAGCTGCTCACATACAGCCCCAGCGGATTCTTGAGCAGCAGCTTTTCATTTGTGGGAGGCTGAAACACCACCGTAAACAGGCCGGTCACCTTGTACGAAGCAATGACCATTCCGCCCTTGTCGGCGGTGGTTTCCCGCCACCTGACCTGCCACGAATCCTTTGATTGCGGGATAATGCTGATAATCGCCACCTCATGGGTTTCCTGGCCGATCTTTTTCATCGGATCGTTCTGGGTCATTATGGCGGTCATGCTGTTGGCCGCCGCCGGCAACAGGAACGCATACACGTCGGTATAGTTGTTTGCCGCCACAATCGGGTCGAGGGGGAGAGACCGGGCCTTGGTGACCAGCTCCGCCAGGAAATGCTTGATTTCTGATGCCTGGGGGGTGTAGTTCATCTGTCGCGCCGGCCCGGTTGCTGTTACGATGCCGTCCGAATTTATCTGCACCACGTACGGGGTGACGGAAGAGCGCGTTGCCATATACACGAGGGCACTGCCCGTGAGCAGCGCCAGCGCCATGGCGCTCAAAGCGAATAAACGCCAGTTGGCGGCCTGGACGCGGGCGTTGCCGATACGGTCGTCCCACTCCTTCTCAGCCTTCTGGTACGGCGTCACCGGTTCCGAGTCCGGTTTGTAGCTGGTATCCGGTGTCAACCATGGATGCTTGATCATGTCTGCTTTTTTCCGCCGCTACTGTCGGCATTCCTTTCGCTTCGCGATTCGACCCCGAACCGTTCGGCCATGTGTGCAAGACCCTTGTATCTGAGCCACGCTGAATTGAAACCGGCGGCACCGTGCGCCGCCCGGAGCTGCGGCACCACTTTTTCACATTCGTCGCGCTCGGCTCCGCAATAGGCGAGGGCCAATTTGTCCAGATCGAGCGTGAAGAGCCGGCAACCGAGCGGTGATTTGTAGTAGTAGTCGCGTTTTTTTGTCGCATGCGACACGATGTCCAATTCCCGGTCGTTCAAGCCGAAGCGCCGGTAAAACGGCGCAATATTGTCCTGATTGGCTTCAGTATTCGGTAGGAAAATCCGCGTCGGGCAGCTTTCGACAAGGGCAGACGTAATGCTGCTCTGTTCTACGTCATTGAGGCTCTGGCTGGCGAAGATCAGGGATGCGTTCGATCTGCGCAGCTCTTTCAGCCACTGGCGCAGCCGACCGGCAAAGACCGGGGAATCCAGGTATCGCCATGCTTCGTCGAGAATGATGAGCGTCGGGATGTCTGAGGAGAGGCGCTGCTCGATGCGATGAAACAGGTAGTCGAGCACATGCGGCACGACCTGCGGCATGTCCATCAGATGCTCCATTTCGAAGCATTGCACTCTGCCGAAGGCGAGATCGTCGCTGTGGGCATCAAGCAGATTGCCGTAGGGGCCGCTGATGCTGAACGGCTTGAGTACGTCCCTGATCCTGGTGTTCTGTACCAGCACACTGAAACCGGTAAGGGTGCGCTGTTCTTGCGGCGCAGAGGCAAGCGAGCACAACGCCGCCCAGGCATGCTGCTTTATTTCGGAATCACACTGAAGCTGTTCGGCGCTCAGGATGGCGCAAAGCCAGCCGAAGGCCCAGCGTCGCCCCGACTCACTGTCGATGTCTCTCAGCGGTTGAAAGGCCAGGTTTTCGCCTGAATCGCCGCCGATATCGTAGTGAGTCCCGCCGAGGCCGGCGGTCATTGCGGCCGCCGAATATCCTTTGTCAAAAGCGAAGACCTGGGCATTCGGGTAGCGCAAGAACTGCGCCATCAGCATCGACAGCAACACCGATTTGCCGGCGCCCGTCGGGCCGACGATCATCGTGTGCCCCACATCGGACACGTGGAGCATGAGCCGGAACGGGGTGCTGCCCATGGTCTGCGTATACATGAGCGGGGCGCCGACACCGGTTTTATGCCGTAAATAACTGTTTTCGACCGGGCCGGCCCAGATGGCGGTGGCCGGTATCATATGGGCGATGTTGAAGCTGGAGAGCAGCGGGCGCCGGATATTGGCGCGGCAGTTGCCCGGCACCGCCCCCAGAAAGGCTTCCACCGCATTCATCGACTCGCGGATGCAGGTCAGGCCCCGGCCGGTTATGGCATTTTCAATGGCCAGCAGTTTTCTGCCGAGACGCTCCCGGTCGGTGTCGAGAATGATAACGGCCGAGGTGTAATATCCGTACGAAACCAGGTCGTCGGCAAGCTCGGCCATCGCCCCCATGGCATCTTCCGCCTTGCTTACGGCGTCGCCATCGGTCATGATTGACTCGGAGCTGGTGAGATATTCTTTAAAATGGGTCATCATGCTTTTGCGCTTGCCGAACCATTTGGTGCTGTACGACTGAATTTCGTCGAGGGCATCTTTCTTGTCGATGGCGATCCAGCGGGACGACCACCGGTAGCTGAAGTCGAACAGGTCAAGATCGCTCAGCAGGCCGGGATATGTCGAGCCGGGAAACGACGTCAGCGATATCACGCCAATATGACAATCGCCGAGGCGAGGTTCAAAACCTCCCACCAGGGCGCTGTCCGACACGATGGCGTCCAGGTACATCGGCACGTCCGGGCAAACGACGGTCTGCGCTTTCGGTGATACGGCGGAATGCAGATAGGTCAGCGTTTCATCGTCCGTGAGTTGTTCAAAATGGGGAAACATGGCGGCGAGCTGACTGCCGATCTGGGCGCTCCTGTCTTCGAAGAGCCTGAGCTCCTGTTGGTAATGGTCAACCGCCGTGTGCGGCGCGGCGGATTTTACGAACATCCGCTTGATTTTCCCTTCCGTATCGGGTGGCGGCAGGTACACCACCGTCAGGTAGTAGCGGGTCTCGAAATGGATACCGCTTTCGAACCGGTCGCGCCGCTGCTCGTCGATCAGCTGCGGCAGCATCTCCGGAAAGGTCGCCTCCGGATAATGCAGGGATTCGACCCGTTGCGCTTCCGCGTAGATGGCCCACCCGGAGGTCAGTCGCTTCAGGATGTTATTCTGCTGCGCCGCGAAGACCCCGAGCTCGCCGGGGGTGGATGAGGCGAGATCGGGGCCGCGATAGGCGAAGGTACGCTGCAGGCTGCCGTCCTTGTTCAGTATCAACCCCGGCCGGATCATGGCGGCCCAGGGCAGGCGGTCGGTCAGCCGGTCCGGCTTTCTTCTGTATTCGGCGATATTGATCATGGTTCGTACAGGTCCTTCTGTTTCATATATCCCCTAAAGATATCAAAAAAATATTCGTCAATTTTGGTCAAGCGAACGAAAACCAGGTGCAGCGCCAGAAACACCGGTGCCATCCAATAGAGGGCGCCCCCGAGCACGATTGCCGCGCAGAGGGTACCGTTAAGAATGCCGACCTCGCGCGGCACGCCCGCAAAAAGGATTTTGACGGCAAGGGAGCGATGGAGTGGCACTTGCAGATCTTCCATGGCTAAAATGCGACGGCAGCAGCACCACCAAAGAATGTGGTGAATATGGTGATTGACCCGATGGCCATGGATATGCCAAATACAATCCTGATACCTTGTTTAAGCGCCCCGCCGGCTTCGCCGAAAGCGAGAGTAGCGCCGCAGATAACGATTGCAATGATACAGACGGCCCTGACGACTGACGTGGATACACTTGATGTGAGTGATGCGAGCGGTGTTTCCCAGGGCACTCCCGCAGTTACGCTGGCCAGAGCTGGTAGAGCGTAGCCGAGGGTCAGAAATCCTATAAGTGATGATTTAATTTTTTTGTAATTCATTGCTGGTGTTCTCCTTTTCAGTTAAATGGGTTCTGTAACATACCTGCCGCCGACATAGCCTTTGACGCGGCAGATTTCCTTGACGATGCGCCCTTTTGCGGTCCGTTCGATGTAGACGATGACGTTGACCGCTTCGGCGATCAGTTCGCGGTTGACGGTAACCGCTACTTCCTGGATTAGTTGTTCGAGCCTGATCAGGCCGGCCAGCGCGTTGTTGGCGTGGATGGTTGCGGCCCCTCCGGGGTGGCCGGTGTTCCACGCCTTTAATAGTGCAAGTGCTTCACCTCCTCTCACCTCGCCGACTACTATCCGGTCGGGTCTCAGGCGCATGGTTGCTTTCAGCAGGTCAGTCATGGTTGCAATGCCGTCGCGGGCCCGCAGTGTGACAACATCTTCGGCGCTGCATTGCAATTCGATGGTATCTTCGATGATGACGATTCTGTCCTGCGTTTGGGCGATTTCATCCAGAATTGCATTTACGAGCGTCGTTTTTCCCGAACCGGTGCCACCGACCACCAGGACGTTCCGCTTTTTTCTGACCGCTTTCCTGAGTGCAGTGCTCTGTTGTACCGTGAGGATGCCCTGCTGCACATAGTCGTCAAGGTTGTAAATGAACTGTGCGTTTTTGCGGATTGTAAATACCGGGCTCTGTACCAGCGGAGGAAGCATGCCCTGGAAACGGAAGCCACTGTCAGGCATTTCCGCGCTTAAAATTGGTTTTTTTTCATTACAATCAAAGCCGGAATTTGATGCAACAATGCCGATTATCCGCTGTGCATCAGCCGGAGGGATTGTGATGCCGGTGTCGTGCCGCCCCGCCCCCAGAACATCCACCCACAGGCGATGATCGGCATTGAGCATGATCTCTGAAACTCCGGGATCGAGGAGATGCTCAGATATCGCCGGTCCAAGGGCGGTCGCAAGCATGTCTGTAATACGGCTTTCTGTCAGTTTATGTCGCATGTGTTCCAATCGCGTCGCGCGGGTTATCGAGGCTGTTCAGGTGAAGTCTGATATGATATTGTATAAAAATAATTTAATTAGTATAAGTAAATTACAAATAGACAATACCATGCTTGTGTTACAGCAGTGTGGAGGAAAGGTAAAAGTTGTGAAAACATTTATTAATTAAATTTACTGTAAATATAATAATTAATATAACACAATATTTTCTTCGATGCGGAATGATTGAAGTGCCTGCTTGTGGAATGGAGTAGAGGATGCTTGTTCGTAAAGATAGTTTTTCTGGCGGTTTGACTCCTGATATCCGAGCCGTTTACCGGCACACTGCGTCCGTGTAAGTATATTCCGGACTGTTTTGATCGACCAGAATCATGAACCCGCCATCCGGATGTCTGGCAACCAAAACGCCATACCTATCCAGATTGAGCTCCATGGCCTTTCCTTGAGCACGTATCCACACGGTATCCAGATTTTCCGTTCTGACCATCGCGAGTGGAGAAAAACTCTTTCGTGCTCCGTCTTTCAGTCTGACCATGTGAATATGAAGCTGGTCCTGGCTGCGCTGTTGGGCAGGATTGACTGCCAAAGCGATGCTATTCTCGTCGCCGATTTTCTGGCGTGCGACATTCCAGGCGAATTCCCAGATGCCGGAGGGTCTCTTCGGGTCTTCAACTCCGGTGACCTGGGCACGTGGTATCGCCAGGCCATGGACATATTCCTTGGGGCAACCGCACGCTTTACGGTCTTTCATGGCAATATAATTTGAAGACTCCGACCAGATTTCCAATCGTGTCCCGCACTCCGGAATATCTTTACATGCGCTGTCTGTTCTCGGCAGTTTGCACAAAGTGCAGTAATCAACTGCCGAAACGTCCAGACAATTATTGATGATGCCCCACAACGCATCCCTGGAAGCAGCAGATGCACACGTGCCGGATAACATCAGTGCCAGGGTCGCAATGGTTATTGCTGCCGTGAAATGGCCACTGTGACGGGATAAGCCATAGGTGGGTATATAATGGCGCTGTTTGCGGAGTAATATTCCGAAGATCTTACCGGTGACTTTTAGCATTTTGTCTCTTTCTTTATGAAGATAATTTCTGCGTTACATTCATTGGCTGAGCAGAGGGTCAATTATTCCGCTTGGTACGGTCACTGGGCGGTTGAAGAGATCGGAACGCGCACAGCCGAACCGGCAGCCTCAAGAATTCTGTTGACGTAGTTTCTGCCTTTATAGGGAGTTCCGGTATTATACCCGGACAGGGCATACAACAAAGCGGTTTCAGGTGATGTTGTGGAATTGTTGTATCTCCGGTAAAAGTCGCCAAGCACCCGTGTGCCGACAGCAATGTTGTAACAGGGGTCGAACAGTTCACGGTAATCGATGCCCATACCGGTTATGTGGGTGGAATTTACCTGCATGAGCCCCATGTCGATGGAGTGATCGCGCGTCAGCAGTGTGTACGCTATCCATTGGGCTTCAATTTTGGTCTGGGGGAAGTAAGAGCGGTTTGTCCTGTTATCATGTATGGCGAACGGTTGTCCGCCGGATTCCACCTTGATGATCGCCGTGGTTGTGGCGGGATGCACCGCTGGACCGCACTGTTCTGCCAGCATTGTCAACCCTACGAGTAAGCCTGCGACACTCATCGGTTCTCCCTAAAACGTCAGTAGCGGTTCTGCAACGGAAAGTAGCTGGGAAATTCTGATACAGCCAAAATACCGGCCGTCAAAGCTGTTTGGGATGTGAGTTGAAAGTGGCAGGACAAAACCATCCGGGACAATGTAGGATTCGGGGCCCGGTTGCTGCGGCAGCGGGCGTCCCTGCGAATCCTTGTCACGCATCGGGCCAATGGAGGTGCCGTTGATAAATATCGCCTCGTGCGTAACGACAACATGATCACCGGCAACTGCGCCAACCGGTTTCATCAGTGGCGCTCCATCGCGTGCCCAATGGCGTCCGTAGATATACGGGTGGGTCCAGCCGGGAGGCTTAAAACAGACAAGAGTTCCCCGGGTAATTGACCCTGGCACGGGTGGTTTTGTGTAATAGATGCCTTTGGGGAGCGAATCTGTGCTATTCAGGGTGAAATGTTTGTGCACAACAGGAGCCAGCGCATTGAGGGCCAGAAGTAAAAGCAGCGGCGCCGCCACATACGCTGTAAATCTTCCGGGCGTGCATTTTTTGAATTTCAGAGACAACATGTCCACAGCTTAGCAATGTAAAGTAAAAATTGCAATCAGCACGTTAAAAAATTACAATACTGTAACAATTGTAACCGAACCGTATGATACGGCGGTTGTGTGAATCGTGCGGAAAGCATGGTAGTTCCGACGCGGCAGCAATCCTGCACACCGCAAGTCCCCAAAAAAAGAGGGGAAACGGCCGCCGCCTTTCCCCCTCTTTTAATACTTCAGAAGTATGTTCTCGCTATGAATTCAGGTACTCCCCGATCTTCTCCGCCAGGGTGCGGTAAATCCGGCGGCACTCATTTTCGTCCTTCTCCAGCAGCGTGACGCGGAAACCCTGCAGCGGTGTGGAGAACGACGACAGCGGCACGATGCAGAGACCGGTGGTGGCCAGGATCTGGTACACGAAACGTTTGTCGGGAGAAACGCCCGGTTGGTTGATCAGACCGTTCACCAATTCCTTGACTTCCTGATTGGCAATCGGAATAGTCTGACGATTGTTCAGCAGGCCGTCCTTGAACGCCACAGCCATGTAGAACGCGCCATTGGTGCGATTTACCTGCAATGCCGGAATGTCCTTGAGGCTCTGGTGGGTGATGTTGCTCATGCGTTCGTAACTGGCGATACGCTGCGCCAGGTAGGTTGAATATTCCGGGTGACGGACAATTTCCGGAATCACCATTTGCGGCAGTGTTGTTGAGCAGACCTCATTCATCTTGCCGGTGAGGATAAGGTTGACATATTTCCGGAACCGCTCATCCGCATGGCCGTTGTACACCTCTATCCAGCCGCAGCGTGAGCCGGGCCAGGGGAATTCCTTGGAGATCCCTTTCAGCGACAGGGCGGGGACATCGCCGATCACGTCGCTGATCGGTACGGTCGTTTCGCCGTTATAAACAATATTGATGTACACTTCATCGGCAATGATGAACAGGTCGTTTTCGCGGGCCACGGCGACAATCTCCTGCAGAAGCTCCTTCGTATAGACCATGCCGGTTGGATTGTCCGGGTTGATCAGCATGATCGCGCAGATGTTCGGATTGTAGCGGACATGATTGCGCAGATCTTCCATGTCCGGGTACCAGTTGTTGTCCGGCTTGAGACTATAGAGCGACGGGGCGGAATGGGCATGGCCGATCTCCCCCAGCGTGTGGGTGGTGTAGGAGGGTGACGGCATCAGCACGCGTGCTTCGGGGCGGAGGCAGCCGTAAATCTTGGCGATAGCGTCACCGAGACCGTTGAAGAAAATAATGTCATCGGGAGTAATCCGGGCGCCGCCGCGGCTGTTGGTCGTTTCGCAGATAAATTCGCGGGTTTCCAGCACGCCGCGGGTGTGGCAGTAGCCCCAGGTACGGTTGTCCATGGCCGCTTTGGCGACAATTTCCTTCATCCAGTCAGGAATGATCTCACCCTTGACAATCGGATCACCGATGTTCTCCCAATTTATCTTTACTCCACATTTCTGGAGTTTTTCCGCCACGTTGACGATGTTTCTGATTTCATAGGTCAGCTCGCCGGTTCCTGGTGGTACCAATTCGATTCTCATGCTGTGTTCTCCCCCGTATGGTTACTGTGTCGCAGTGTTATTGGAGTTTTAACGTAAAAAAAGCCGTGGGCTTTTGCCCACGGCTTGCGATTATCTTGGTAGCGGAGCGACAATCAGCAGGCAACGGGCAGAACTGCGGCAATACGCGCCGCCGCGATTATAGCTCGTTCAACTGCTGTCAGTGCTCTGTTAGTCATAGGAATTGTCATTATCATACCAATAGACCAACGTCAATGGTTATTACACAGCAAGCCGGTCAAAAGCCCACCAACAGGCGGCCGTCATCGTCACGCCAGCGCAGCCAGCCGATCCGGGTTTGGTCAACCAGCACCATGATCCAGGCATTCTCGATTTTCAACGTCTTGAATATCTGCTTCGGTGTCAGCGCGCCAAGCGGCTTCCCGCCGGGTTGCTGCATCAGTTGATAAAACTGCGGCTGAAGGCCAAGCAGCATTCGTCCGGCATGCCGTTTCAGGAACTCCCCCCATGATTGGAAATGCCCCTTGTTCTGCGGATTGAGCCATGCTTCCCGCCCGGCATCATCATAATACACCCGCAGCCAGTTACCTTTTCGGGCAGCGACGACCAGTGGCGGTGTGCCGGTCTGGGGGGCAAAAATCCACTCATTCCCCGGCAGTCGGGTGCTTTTCAGTATGCCGACCCGGGAAAGTCCCGGCTCCTCGTACAACGGCAGGTCCAGCCCTTCGGGTTGTGCTACAGTTGATGGTGAACAAACGAACAGCCCAACGCCTGCGTACGGCCTCATACGTGGCGGAGATGCCGCCAAACAGACCGATTGGCACATGCCAGACACAAGAAAAAACAGGAGGGTAACGAGAAGCTTTTTACTCACTTGCAATCAAAGAGGCTGCGCAGTTTCAGAAGGTAATCCTGAGCCTGCGGGTCGGTATCAGCGGGTGCCCATGTACAGATTTCGTCTTCCAGCAATTGCCGGTACGGCCCCGCCTTTGTTTCGTAAAAAACAGTGCCTGTCTCCAGGCTGAGGGCGGTGTGACAGACACCTGCGGGGATGTCTGCGGCCAAGTTGCCGCCGGCATGGGAAAGCAGTACCGTCTCGGCAACCAGTCCGCTATCGGTGAATGTGACGATTCCCAACGAACCGCTCATCAGGATAAACGCTTCACTTTTTTCCGGGTCAAGGTGCCGGTGCGGTCTGATATAGGATCCGGGCTCAACTGCATTGAGCAGGCGATGGCAGCGGGATTCGTCGGAGGCATGAAAATTACGGTTTTTGCGCAGCCGCGGATTGTGTCTGGCTTCGTCGGAAACCTGCAGCAGCAATTCACGGGTAACAATGTTCATCTAGCGATCAACCAGAGCGATCATATTGCCATCAAAGTCCTGTACAACCGCCATTTTACCCCACGGGCTTGATTCAAGCGGTTCCACAAAAGTCACGCCGCCATCCCGGAGTTTTTCGCAGACTCCGACGATGTTTTCCACTTTCAGGGTGACACCGGTGTGTCTTCCGACCAGGCTGCGGGCATCTTCATGGAGAGCGAGAGAAACTCCCAGAGTCGTTCCCGCTCCGGGAAAAAATTCGATCAGCATTTCGCTCTGGCCGGCAACCGGCAAGCCCAGCAGATCAACATAGAATGATTTGGCTTTGGCAAGATCGGTGACAAATATGACGAAATTCTTGAGTGTAATTGACATGCAGACCTCGTGCCTCTTTTCCCCCCGGATGTTCCGGGAGGAAAAGAGGCATATATTCGATTCAGAAAGGAGGATTGTCCGTTCAGGTGAGAATTACGAAATGCCGTGCGGAAATCTCTACTTCTGAGACAGCCGGTGTACGCACTCAACCATGAACTTGGCGTTTTCAGGAGGAACCGTCGGCAGGATGCCGTGACCCAGATTGAAGATGTGACCCGGGCGACCGGCATTTTCATCCAGTACCCGCTTGACTTCACGCTCGATAATTTCCGGAGTGGCAAACAGAACAGTCGGGTCAAGATTGCCCTGGACCGCCATCTGGGGACCAAGAATATCGCGAGCAGCACCCAGACCCACGTGCCAGTCGAGTCCCATGACGTCGCCGCCAACTTTCTTGACCGTATCCAGCATGGCGCCGGAACCTTTGACGAAATGGATGACCGGTGTTTCCATCCGGTTCAGCCCGTTAATCAGTTGTGTCGTGTACGGTGCCACATAGCGCTCATAATCGGCGGGAGAGAGAATGCCGCCCCAGGTATCAAAAATCTGGATGCACTGGGCACCGGCTTTGATCTGGGCGTTCAGGTATTCTATGCTCATCATCGTGATTTTTTCCATCAGGGCGGCATAGATTTCCGGTGCTGCGTACATCATGCGCTTGATCTGGGCGAAATCCTTGGAACCTTTTCCCTCAACCATGTAACAGGCCAGCGTAAACGGTGCACCGCCAAAACCGATCAGCGGCACTTTGCCGGCCAGTTCGCGGCGCAGAATCTTGATTGTTTCAATAACGTAGGGAACATCCTGTTCCATTTGCGGAATACGAAGCTTCTCCACATCCGCCATGCTGCGGATCGGGCTTTCAAAGACCGGTCCCGGCACAAAATCCAGTTTCATTCCCATCGGCTCAACCGGGGTCAGGATGTCGGAAAACATGATAGCGGCGTCCACACCAAGAATATCAACCGGCTGAATTGTTACTTCAGCAGCCAGTTCAGGAGTTTTGCACAGTTCGAGGAAGGTGCATTTCGAGCGAACCGCCATGTATTCCGGCAAATAACGGCCAGCCTGGCGCATAAGCCAGACCGGAGTACGGTCAACAGGTTTACCCCAACAGGCATCAAGAAATCTTGTATTCATTGCATTTCTCCTCAGTAACGCACCAGGCGCGGGAATTGGCACAAATAAGCGGCGTATTGTAATTTTAAACGGTATAAGAAGTCAAATTATTTGCATTCTGCCGGGAAAGTTAGTGCCAGAGCCGTGCTGATATGGCTCGCCGAGTGACGCAAAACAAGGCGGCATCCGCAGGCTACGCTGATTCCACCAAAAATTTTCGTTTACCGAACTGTACCCGGTCACCCGGATACAATTTGCGGCCTCGCCGCATCTCCACCTCACCATTCACGGAAATATACCCCTCTGCGATCATGGCCTTGGCTTCCCCACCGGACGAAACCGCATTTTCCGCTTTTAAAAAACTGTCCAACTTTATGAATGGTGTTGTTATCTGCAAGATCAATACTCCTCATAATCATGTTAAATCTCTCCGGGTTATATTCCCCGAAGCTTGCTTCGCTGCTTTTAGTGTGACATATTGGTTTTGTGAGTGAGTATATACACAAAAGTCATAATGTTTCTGTATTGTTATACC
>Ga0073936_10007960_pt1 | contig 13603 bp, 12 predicted proteins | sample AliMusrvi5mmetaG_FD_87041 | JGI IMG/M metagenome (GOLD analysis project Ga0073936, IMG submission 87041) | Freshwater lake bacterial and archeal communities from Alinen Mustajarvi, Finland, to study Microbial Dark Matter (Phase II) - Alinen... | ecosystem: Environmental > Aquatic > Freshwater >... | reverse complement strand
CGCCCAGCCCCACCAGCCCCAGCAGCAGGTGCTCAGTACCGACGCAGGCGTGGTTGAAGCGGTCGGCTTCGCGGATCGCCAGCTGAACCGCGCGCTGCGCGCGCGGCGTAAAATGGTTGAACCCGTTCATCGTGTCTTCCTCATTCCCGCAAGGCCGCGCGGGCCAGCGTGTCGCGCATGACCTGGGCCCGCACCACGTCGCGGCGGGGCGGCTCCAGCGTCTCTCCCTGGCTCCGCTGCAGGTGCCCTGGCTGAATCCCCAGCGCCAGACGGTCCACCTCAGCGACGGTCAGCCGCCGCACCAGATTCATCTCCACTCCCAGCCGCAACGCGGAAAGATAATCCAGAGCCTCCTCGGTCTCCATGATGCGGGCGCTCTGGATGATCGCCAGCGCACGCGCCACGCAATCCACCAGCGTTTCGGGATTGTCGCGACGCAGCCGCAGGCGGGCGTTGCGCTCCTGATGCACCACGGCGCCGACCAGATCGAGCAGATCGTCGATCAGCGAGGACTCATCCTCGCCGAGCGTCTCCTGGTTGGAGATCTGGAACATGTGGCCGGCCGCCTCGGAACCTTCGCCGCCCACGCCGCGCACGGTCAGGCGCAGGCGCTCCAGCGCACGCAGCACGGCGTCGAGTTCTTCCGTGAGGCGCAGCCCCAGTAAGTGCACCATCACGCTCGCCCGCAGCCCGGTGCCGACGTTGCTCGGACAGGCCGTCAGGTATCCCAGCTTGCGCGAAAAGGCGTATTCGAAGCGGCTTTCCAGACGAGTGTCCAGCGCATCTGCCACGGCCCACGCGCGGCGCAAGTCCATGCCAGGCTCGATCACCTGCACGCGGAGGTGGTCCTCCTCATTGATCATGACGGCCACCCGCTCGTCGCCCGAGGCCACCAAGCCAGCCCCCGGACCGCGCTCCATCAGGTCGCGGCTGATCAGGTGGCGTTCGCGCAACAGGGCCCGCGTGGCCTCGTCGAGGTCGGCCACGGCCACGATGCGCGCCTGGTCGATCCCGGCCTCCTGCGCCAGCCATGGGGCAACCTGGTCGAACACCCGCCGCCGGTCAGCCTCGCCGGCCCAATCCGGAAATTTCTCGCCGCGCAGATTGCGCGCCAGCCGCACGCGGCAGCTGATGGCGATCCCGGCTGCGCGGGCGATTGTCGTACGCGGCGTGGCGCTACGAAGCAGCATGCTCGCCTCCCGGCGCCGGCTTTTCCCCGGCGGCCTGCACGTTGCGAATACGGTCACGCAGCACGGCGGCATCCTCGTAGCGCTGCGAGCGGATGGCGGCCCGCAGCGCGGCCTCCAGCTCGGCGCGCGTCCGGCTGGCGTGCTCCCGCGCCGGCGTCTTGCCGGCATGGTGGTCGCCGCTGTGCATGTCGCGCAGCATGGGCGCCAGCTCCCGGGCGAACGTCTCGTAGCAGCGGGCGCACCCCACGCGGGCGCGCTTGCGGAACTCGGGGCGCGACAGGCCGCAGCCGGGGCAGGCCAGTGGATCGCGCTCCGGCAGCTGCAGGTCGATGGCCGACCCCAGCAGGAGCTCAACCAGCGAGGTCACCATCGTGCCGGCCGTGCGCTGCGCGCAGGCGGCGCAGACGAACAGCTCGCGCTCCTCGCCGTCCGCCGTCTGCTTGATGGCGACTTCCGCCTTCTGCCGTTGACACAATTCGCACTTCATACTGGCATCCGCCGGAATGCACCGGCGCGCGGATCAGACGATTTTGTCGCCGTTCTCGGGTTGCTGGGTACAGGCGTGGAACAGCCGCATCAGTTGCCGCGTCGCCGGACCGGGCACGCCGCTACCAATCGCGCGCTTGTCGATCTCGACCACCGGCACCAGCTCGGCGGCCGTGCCGGTGAGGAATACCTCGTCGGCCGTGTACAGGTCGTAGCGCGTCAGCACGCTCTCGCGCACTTCGAAGCCGTTGTCCGCGGCGATCTTCATGACCGCATTGCGGGTAATGCCGATCAGGCAGCCGCACCAGGACGGCGGGGTAAGCAGCGCTCGTCCGCGGACGACGAAAATGTTGTCGCCCGTGGCCTCTGCCACATAGCCGAGATGGTTCAGCATCACGGCCTCCTGCACACCGCTGTTGACGGCCTCGATCTTGGCCATGATGTTGTTCAGGTAGTTCAGGCTCTTGATGTTGGGGTTCACAGCCTCGGGATGGTTGCGCACCGTACCGACCGTGATGATCTTCAACCCCTTCTCGTAGAACTCCGGCGGATAGAGCTGGATGGTCGCCGCGATGATGAAAACCCCCGCCTTGGGGCACTGGTACGGGTTCAGCCCCAGGTTGCCCACGCCGCGCGTGACGACCAGCCGGATGTAGCCGTTGCGGCAGTCGTTCGCCGCGCAGGTCGTGATGACGGCACGGCACATCTCTTCCTGCGACATCGGGATGACCAGCCCGATCGCCTGCGCCGAACGGTAGAGGCGCGCGATGTGCTCCCGCAGCAGGAAGACGCGCCCGTTGTACGAGCGGATTCCCTCGAACACGCCGTCGCCATACAGCAGCCCGTGATCGAACACCGACACCCTAGCCTCGGACTCCGGAACCAGCTTGCCATCCAGATAGATCGTCATCGCCCTCTCCTTCCAAATGGGGAGAAATACGATATCACGGATTCCGGGCGACGGAAAAAGAAAAACCGGGTGACACACGCGCGTTTGCAGGAATGGCGTGCCTGTCAAGCTTCTCCCGTCCCCCGTCGGACAGGACAACGCTGGCGTGCCCAAGCGGTCTCCCCCAGGTCTGCCCGCGCGACCTGCGGCAAGGATAAAAAACCACCCGCCGGATCAATCGGCGGGTGGCGAAAGAAGCCGGCACAGGAGCCGGACAATCCGGATCAGCCCTTCGGATACGTCAGCACCACGCCGACGTAGTCGTCCGTCTGCTTGACCAGCCCCTCGTACCCGGCCTGGGCCGAGGCGTAGTCCATGCGGTGCGTGATCAGCTCGCGCACGGGCAGGCGGCCGGAGGCCAGCAGTTCGATGAGGAACGGCCGGTCACGCTTGCGCGTGGCTTCGTCGGGGACGCCCCCATGCGCACCGATCAGCTGTATGCCGCGGGCATGAATGTCGCGGTACGGATCGAACTCCATCGGGACGCGCGGCGAACCGAGCAGCACCACGCGGCCGCGCCTGGCCACGGCCTGGAGCGCCGACACGATCGAGGGCGTGGCACCCACGGCCTCCACCACGGTCTCGGCGCCGCGCGGGCCCAGTTCCTTGGTCCAGTCGGCCAGCGACCGGTCGCGCACGGGGAACGCGACGTCGATGGCGCCGCACTTTTTCGCCATTGCCAGCCGGCGCTCGGAGAGGTCCGCACCCGCCACCACGCGCGCGCCAGCCAGCTTGTAGAGCCGCGCCGCCAGCAGGCCAACCACGCCCATGCCCACCACCACCACGTTCTCGCCAAACCGCGGCGGCGCTAGGCAGACGGATGTCATCGCAACCTCGGCCAGGTAGGCGAACGTGGCCGCCTCCTCGTTCATCCCATCCGGCAGCGGGAAGCGCCAGCCCCAGTCGTCGATCTGCACGATCGTGCCATGCTTGCCCGCATGGAAGATGATCTGGCCCGGCTTGAGGTCGCGCACATCGGGACCCACGGCCAGCACCTCGCCCACAGCTGAATAGCCCGGCCGGAACGGGTACTTGGCCCACTTGGCCTCTGGAACCGGAATGCTGCGGTTGGTGCCGGTGTAGAAGGAAAGCTCCGTGCCGGCGCTGATCAGCGAGCAGCGGTTGCGGATCAGCACGTTGGCGCCCGTGGGCACATCCGCGTAGGTCACTTCATCGATGGCAAATTTGCCTTTTTCGGGGAACACAATCAGCTTACCGGTCATGGTGCTTTCCTTTTGCTTGGGCGCGCATAGCAGTTCCCGGCCGGTCATGGCGCGACAAGTCCAGCCGTCCGCGATACCGTAACAAAAATAGCGAAACGCTGTCCAGCAACAGTGCAGAAACCGGTGTTATTGCCCCAGCATCAGCCGCCGGTCAAACGGGAAAGCGTTCTCGATATGCCGCACCTGCGGCGGTGCGACCGGCGTGCCGATCACTTCGACCGTATCAAACCGGTAGTACAGCTTCGGGAAGTTCAACTGGCGCAGGTAGCGCACCGCTGCGCGGCTGAGCGCCCGGCGCTTGGCCTGGTCCACCGCGGAAAACGGCCGACCGAAGGCCTCGCTGGTGCGCGTCTTGACCTCCACGAAGACCAGCGACTCGTCCTTGCGCGCCACGATGTCGATCTCATCGCGGCGGTCCGGCCGCACGCGCCGCCCGAGAATACGGTATCCCGCCCGCGCCAGGAAATCCGCCGCCACCTCCTCGCCCCAGCGGCCGGCGGCCTGCGCGACCGGCAGCGACGGCTTCTCGGCCGGCGGGGTCATCTCAGCACTTCCCCGCTTCCTGCGCGGCCAGACGGCGGCGCAGATCCCGCGCGTCGTGCCGCGGCGGCGGGAATTGCAGATCCATCTTCCGCATCGCCTGCCGCAGCACCTCTGCCACAGCCCAGTTGCGGTACCACTTGTGGTCGGCCGGCACCACATGCCACGGCGCCCACGGCGTGCTGCAACGCGACAACACGTCCTCATACGCCGCCTGGTAGTCGTCCCAAAGCCGGCGCTCCTCGATGTCCGCCGGCGTGAACTTCCAGTTGCGCGCCGGGTCTGCCAGCCGCGCGTCCAGCCGTTGCGCCTGCTCCGCGCGGCTGATGTGCAGGAAGAACTTCACAACCGTCACGCCGTTTTCCGTCAGGTAGCGCTCGAAGTCGTTGATCATCTGGAAGCGCGCCTTCCAGACCGCCGGCGGCACCAGCTTCCGCACGCGCGCCACCAGCACATCCTCGTAGTGCGAGCGGTTGAACACGCCAATCTCGCCGGCCGGCGGCACGGCCTGGTGGATGCGCCAGAGAAAATCGTGCTGCCGCTCCAGCGCGCTCGGCACCTTGAAGGAGGTGACGCGGCAGGCCTGCGGGTTCAATCCTGACATCACGTGCCGCACCACGCCATCCTTCCCTGCCGCGTCCATGGCCTGCAACACCACCAGCACCGCGCGGCGGTTCTCGGCAAACAGCCGGTATTGCAGCTTGGGCAGCTCGGCCAGCGTGTCCGCGAGTTGCTCCTGCGCCGTCTCCTTGTCGCGGCAGCCGGGCGTCTCATCTGTAGCAATCTTCGTCAGCCGGACATGCGCGGAAGTTTTTACCCGCAATCGCTTGATCAGTTTCATGCCTCGCTCCTCACCGGAAACCGGTCGCAGACCAGTCGCCATGTCCGCATTCTATCGATTTCCTCATCTGACAACCATAACCGTAAAACCAAAGATTCCTCTGTGGCCGCTTTTCCCCCTCTGCGCGCCAACCCACCTGCTTTCCCGCACCGCAACCTTGTCCTGCGCGAAGCAACCAGAGTATAGTTCTGCACATGCATACCTCTTCCGAACTGGGCATTGGCGTGATCGGCGCCGGCGGGCGCGGCTGGCGGTCGGAGCACGCCCACCAGCCGGAAAACGGGGTGCGCATCGTCGCCGCCTGCGACCTGCAGGAGAAGGAGCTCTCCGCCTGCCGCGACAAGTACGGCCGCGACCTGTTCGTCACCGCAGACTACCGCCGGCTGCTGGAGCGCCCGGATGTGCAGGCCGTGTTTGTGACCACGCCGGATTTTCTCCACGAGGAGCACGCCGTGGCCGCCTTGTCGGCCGGAAAGCATGTTTACCTCGAGAAGCCCATGGCCATCACCATTGAGGGGTGCGACCGCATCCTGCGCACCGCGGCCCGGCACAACGTCAAGCTCTACGTCGGCCATAACATGCGCCACATGGCATTTGTCCAGCGCCTGAAGGCGCTGATCGACAGCGGCGCCATCGGCGAAGTGCGCGCCGGCTGGTGCCGGCACTTCGTAGCCTACGGCGGCGACGCCTATTTCAAGGACTGGCACGCCGAGCGCGCCCGCACCACCAGCCTGCTGCTGCAGAAAGGCGCGCACGACATTGACGTGCTCCACTGGCTCTGCGGCGGCTACACGCGGCGCGTCACCGCCATGGGCAACCTCACGGTCTACAACCGCATACCGGACCGCCATGCGCCCGGCCAGCCGGGCGATGCCACGACGGACCACCTGGAGAACTGGCCGCCGCTCAGCCAGAAAGGGATGAACCCCGTCATCGACGTCGAGGACCTCAGCATGGTGCTCATGGAACTCGGCAACGGCGTGCTCTGCTCCTACCAGCAGTGCCACTACACGCCCGATGTCTGGCGCAACTACACCATCATCGGCACCGAGGGGCGCCTCGAGAACCTCGGTGACTCCCCGAACTCCTGCGTGGTGCGCCTCTGGAACCGACGCACCTACTACAACCCGTACGGCGACGAGCAGACCTTCATCCCCCGCGAGCGCGGCTCGCACGGCGGCGCGGACGGGCGCATTGTCGACGAGTTCATCCGCTACGTGCGCGGCCAGTGCCGCCCCACCACCTCGCCCGTTGCCGCACGCTACTGCGTCGCAGCCGGCTGCCAGGCCACCGCCTCGCTCCGCCATGGCAGCACGCCGCTCGACATCCCGCCCCTGGACCCCCAGCTCGCGCAGTATTTCGAAGGTTGACCGCATCGCCTACACCCACAAATTCCGATCCAGCGACCGGTACTGGATCGCCTCGGTGACATGCTCCGGGCCGATCACCTCCGCGCCAGCCATATCCGCGATGGTGCGGGCGACCTTGATCACGCGGTCGTGGGCGCGGGCCGAGAAGTTCAGCTCGGTCATAGCCATTTTGAGCAGTTCCTGCGCAGCCGCGGAAACCGGCGCATGCGCCTGCACCTCTTTGGCTCCCATGCCGGCGTTGCACGTCACACGCCGGTGTCCGTGAAAGCGCTCCTGCTGTACACGCCGGGCCCCGTACACGCGCGCGCGGATCGTGGCGGAGGAATCACCGCGCCGGATGCTGCTCAAATCTTGATAGCGCACAGCGGGCACCTCGATCTGGATGTCGATGCGGTCGAGCAGCGGACCGGAGATGCGGCTGCGGTAGTTCTGTACCTGCGTGAACGTGCAGCGGCACTCGCGCTTCGGGTCTCCGCGATAGCCACACGGGCAGGGATTCATGGCAGCCACCAGCATGAACCGGCAGGGAAAGGTGGCTGTCGCGGCCGCGCGTGCAATAGTGACCTGTCCATCCTCCAGCGGCTGACGCAGCACCTCCAGCACGTTGCGGTGGAACTCCGGCAGTTCATCGAGAAAGAGCACGCCCCGGTGTGCCAGGCTCACCTCCCCCGGCAGCGGGTGCGCGCCGCCGCCCAGCAGGCCGGCATCTGACACCGTGTGGTGCGGCGCGCGGAACGGGCGGCTGGCGATCAACGCCTGGTGACTCTTGAGCGTGCCGGCAATGCTGTGGATCCGGGTTGCCTCCAGCGCATCCTCCAGCGACATCGGCGGCAGCACCGAAGCAATCCGCCGCGCCAGCATGGTTTTGCCCGCACCCGGGGGGCCGATCATCATGATGTTGTGACCGCCGCTGACCGCCACCTCGATCGCACGCTTGGCGCTCTCCTGCCCCTTCACGTCCGCGAAGTCGTCGGCATGCTCCTGTTCCTGATGGCAGAGCGCGCCAATGTCCACTTGCCGCGGCTGGATGTCGTGTCCGCCTGAAAGAAAATCCATTGCTTCGCGCAGGCTGGCGACGGGATACACGTCGATCCCCGCGACCACGGCTGCCTCCTCGGCATTCTCGGACGGCACCAGCACGCCGCGCTTGCCGAGCCGGCGCATCTCCATGACGATCGGCAGGAGGCCGCGCACGCGCCGCACTTCGCCACTCAGCGCCAGCTCGCCGGCCATGCCGAACGTCTCCAACGTTGGCAGGCTCGCCTGCTCTGAGGCGGCCAGCATTCCGATGGCGATCGGCAGGTCGAAGATCGGACCCTCCTTGCGCACGTCCGCAGGGGCGAGATTGATTGTGGTGCGGCCCATGGGTGGCCGGAACCCAGAGTTCAGCACCGCGGTCCAGACCCGGTCTTTACTCTCCCGCACCGCCGCATCCGGCAGCCCCACGATCACCACCGAGGGGTCGCCATGCCCGGCATTCACCTCGATTTCGACACCGATCGCCTCCACGCCATACACCACACCGGAATAAACACGTGAAAGCATTGCGAGCCTCCCTGCCGTTTACACACATGTATATGCAGATAGAGGACGAAATCTTACAGCGGCCGCGAGAAATCTTGTGATGGCGCAGCCGGTCGCCCGGCTGCTAGAGTTGACGGCGTGGAAGGGAGAGGCAGCAATCATGCGTGGAAAATCGGTTCTTTTTCTCCTGCTGGCGCTGGCCGGCATCTGGTGCGGCGGGTGCGTAAGCACGAACGAGTCTGGCATGAAAGCGGACACTGGGGCGCCCCAGGCTGTCCCGACCAACCTCGTCGCATCAACCAACGCCGCCTCCATGACAAACACCGTCTCCCGCGAACTGCTGCTGAAGACCGCATGGAAGGGGCTGGTTTTCCCCGCGCCCGAAAATGCGCCATCCAGGGCGCTGGCGCTGCTGAAGCAGGAGAAGAAGCAGAAGGCCGGCTACTACCTGCGCGCGGAGAATCCGATCCTGATCTCGCGCCTCCGGGAGCTGGGGCAGTCGCACAAAGGGACGCGGGTGGCGCTCACCGCGCGGCTGGATCCGGACGGCGCCACCCTGCTTGTCATTGACATGGCCGAATTGGCCAAGGAGCACAAGCCGGAACGGCGGTAGCTGGTCCGGCCCGCGTGGGCAGGCTGCGCTGCGGGCACGCTGCCGCGGATCGACGCGGCCCGCCTTATTAATTTCCATGCCACCGCGTGAGCAAACCATGAGATGGAGCTGCCCCAACGAAATTCACGGCATCTGCCAACGCGTCAAAGGCGCCTGTTGCCGGCCCGGCATGAAGGGATGCGTTCTGGCTGGGCAGATGAGTTTCACGGATGGCAGGCCCCCTGCGCCAGTCTGGCCTCCGGACCCCAAACAACAGCCGCCGGCCCCTGCACCCGGCGTTCACACGGCCGGCAAGCGGCGCCGGCGCCAGAAATAGAGCACCGCCAGCAAAGCCACAAACTCCAGCACGATGAAGCTGGACTGCCAGTACCAGATGTTCTGCCATTGGGCCATCTTGATCCGTAAGCTCTCCTGGTGTTGCGAGGTGTTGGAAAGGTAGAACCACCGCCCTGCAGTCACCCCGGGAAGCACCACGTCCGTGTCCTGGCCGATGGCCTCGATCGCGTAATAGCGCGTGCCTTCGTCGATCATGTTCCTGGTCTTCCGGATCTGCACTGTGCAGACAAAATTGGTCGTAACCGCCGAGCTGTCCGCGCCGCTCCGGGCAGCCTCCGCCTGCAGGATCTCCAGCGGCTGCCGGGCGCTTGTCTCACAGCGCTCCTGCCTCCATTTCCGGCCGTCAGCCGAAAACTTGAGCGTCTCACCGGGTTTCAGGGTGACCATCATGGATGCGCTGGACGCAATGAACACAGCCGCGATCAGCGGCGCCACGATCGCAATTCCATTGCGCAGCAAGCCGTTGGCCGAGCAGAACTGGCCGTATTTGTCCTTGGGGAGGATCTGGATCAAGATCGGCGTGTTGGTGGCGTCGAAGATCGCCATGACCGGCAGGGTGAGCAGTGTCAGGAGGGTAAACGAGGCGAAATCGTGGATGAAGCTGTTGAGAAGAACCGTTGGAATCAGGAGCGCGGTTGTCACCAGCAGGGTGGGCAGCGGCTTGAAGCGGTCCACGATCATGCCGGCTGGATACATGAGGAGCAGGGCGACAAAACTCGACCACCCCATCACCTTGCCGTATTCGAACCAGGAGATGCCGGCGGTTTCGCTGTAGAAGAAGAGCCGGAAGGACGCGCACGCCTCCGAGACCGCGTACATCATGTTGAACACGAAAAGCGCCACGTACAGCGGATTCGAGAACGACTCGCGAAAGTAGTTCCGGGCCTGCAGGAGAAAGCTCAGGAGGCGGTTGGTGGTCTGCGGCTGGTCGTCCACCGGCGGATATTGGCCTTCCTTGAGCTTGAGGCACATCAGCCCCATGCAGACCAGGTACAGCAGGCCGATGACGACAAACAGCTCGCGGGCATGTGTGCCGACGTAGCGGAAGCAGAACATGTTGAAGATGAACCCTGCCAGCTGCCCCACGAGGCGAAAGAGCCCGATGAAGCGCCCCATGGTCTGTTCCGGCACCACGTCGGCGAAGACATACCAGTACACCGTGTTCACGAAGTTGCCGAAGAACGTGAAGGCGACGATGACCGCGCCCACCCCTGCAATGCCGATCCACGTGTGAATCTGCGGCAGGTAGCCGAGGCCGACCACGGACACGGCCACCAGCGGGGTCGTCCAAATAATATACGGAATCCGCCGCCCCCACCGGGTCCGCGTCCGGTCGCTCTTGTAGCTGATGACGGGGGTGACGCTGGTGGTGATGATGTTCGGCAGGGTCGTCAGCAGGAACATCATGGTCAGCGGATCGATCCCCAGTTTCTTGAGCTGGAGCGGAAGGACGCTGGGGAGCAGGTTGTACATCAGCAGCACGAAGAAGAAATCGCCCCACAGCAACCAGAAGAAGACCCGCAGCAGCGAGCGGTTGTTATAGACCAGCGTCCCGACCCGGTATTCGCCCCCGTCGGTGAACTGCATGAAGAACGCCGTGGCCGAGGTCGCCAGCGCCGCCGCAAAGGCGCCCGCCATTGCCCAGACACCCCAGTTGATCACCAGGAACCCCTGCCGGAACAGTTCGACTTCCTGCGCGTCGCTGAAAAACATTCCCATGCACAGCAGGCCGATGGCGCCGACGCCGATCTCCAGCTTCTCGAACAGCGCCTTCCCGCGCACAGAACCGACAAACCGGATGGCCACCGCCAGCACGCCGATCAGCGCGAAGACGGCCGTGGCGAGAGCCGTGACCTTCCACTGCCAGAAGAGGTCGTGAATCATCTTCTGCTGGTCCGCGCCCGCCACCCGGATTTCGGGGAGAAAGGCCAGCCGACAGCCGTGGCAGACGATCGGCAGCGCATCGGGAAACCGGATGGTTGCCAGCGGGCCGAAGAAAAACAGCAGCGCGGCAGCCAGAAAAGCCACGGGCGCCAGCACATCGCACACCTTCACCACTGCCTTGCGCAAATCCCGGACCATGAGCGCTCCCGTGAATTCCGTTGCCGTAGATTGTTTAACATAATCGAATCCCGCGCCAATGCCAGCAGAAATCAGGCTCTGGACGATGCACGCCCACTCTGCTAACTTCCGAATATGCACTGGAAAAGTATTGTCCCGCTGCTGCTCCTGTCCGTCGGACTGCCGTTGGCCGGCATTGCGCAGACTCCTCCATTTACGGCCAAGCTGTCGGTGGAAGGCCCGGAGAAGCGCGGTAGCCTGGAGACGTACACCCTCGCCAGCGATTACTTGGAAGCACCTGCCAAACTCTACGTGCTGCTGCCGGACAACTTCGACCGCAGCCGGCGCTATCCGGTGCTGTACGTACTGCCGGTGAACAAGGCGCCCAGCGCCAGCGGCATTATCGAAGCCCGCAAGCTCGGCCTCGCAAACCAATACGGCGTGATCTGTGTGGGGCCAGACTTCCCCCGCATACCCTGGTACGGCGACTGCGCCACCAACCCCGCGGTCCGCTATGCCAGCTACGTGCCGGAAGTGGTGGTGCCATTCATCGACCGCACCTACCCGACCCTTGCCAACGCTGCAGGGCGCACGCTGATCGGCTTCAGCAAGTCCGGCATCGGCGCCCTGACCATCCTGCTGCAGCGCCCGGAGATGTTTGGCCGCGCCGGCGCCTGGGATTCGCCGCTCATGCTGGGCCGGGAGCAGGCGGATCACTTCTATGGCTCGCCGGAGCGCTTCCTCGGCTACTACGGAACGGAGACCAACTTCCTCGCCAGATTCCACCTTCCGACCCTGTGGCGCCAGCGCGCGGAACTGCTCCGGGCGCAACCCGCGCGGATCGTCATCGGCGGATACGACCACTTTGCTGAAGACACTGCCGCCGCCGACCGCCTGCTCACAACGATGGGTATCCCGCACGTGTGCGACAACCAGACCCAGCGCCCGCACGACTGGTCCTCCGGATGGATGGCGTCGATGGTGGAGACGCTCTTCGCAGTGGATATGACCCAACCGGCCCGGAAATAAGCTCCGGCTCCTTGCTCGTATTGAATCGTCAGTCTTTTCGTGCTATTCTCTCCGCCAGACAAACCGGATAGGGGTGCTTATGGGCAACGACTGGCGTGTGGAACTGGGAACCATCATTGACAAGCAAGCCAAGATGACACGGGCCGAACTGGAGTCCGCGCGCTTCGCCCAGTTTCTCGATGGCGTAATCGCGCCGGCGTTCCAGGAGCTGAGCGCAGAGTTCGGCAAACACGGCCGCAAGGCGACCATCCGCCAGACGCCGAACGCCGCCACCCTCTCCGTGGCCAACGGCGAAACGGAAGAGATCTTCTACCGCATCCTGGCGCGCTCGCTGCCGGTCGGCATCGTCCCCTATGCCGAAGTCCGCATGCGCAAGGGTCAGCGTCTGGTCAAGAAGGAGGAAGGCGTCAAGGGCGTCAGTTCCACCGCGACCATTGACCAGATCCGCGCGGCGGACATTATCGCCAGCTTCCTCTCCTACTACCGCGCCGCGCTCGACAGCAGCCAGACGTGAGCGTGACAGACGACAGGGGTTCAGGCTGCAGGGGTTAAGGCTGCAGACTTCCAGCCTCCCATATTCCCGAATACCTCCCATTTCTGCTGTGCTAAAACCCCTCAGCCTGAACCCCTTCAGCCTGACAACCTTCCCAACCCCCATTTCTATGCTATCATTTGAAAACGCATGAAGATCTGGACCGTGACCCGCATCCGCCAGGCCAAAGGGAAGCAGAAACTCCCCTGCCTGACCGCCTACGACTGCACCACCGCCCGGATGATCGACGAAGCCGGCATCCCACTGATCCTGGTTGGCGACTCGCTGGGCATGACCGTGCTCGGGTATGACACCACCCTGCCGGTGACCATGGAGCAGATGCTCCACCACACCGCTGCCGTGGCCCGTGGCGTGAAGAATGCGCTGGTCATCGCCGACATGCCGTTTCTCTCCTACCAGACCTCCATTGAGACCGGCATTACCAACGCCGGACGCCTGATCAAGGAGGCTGGCGCCGATGCGGTCAAAATCGAGGGTGGCGCTTTCCGCGCTGACCTCGTGCGCGCCCTCACTGCCAACGGCATCCCCGTAATGGGGCACATCGGACTCACCCCGCAGTCCGTGCGTGAACTCGGCGGCTTCAAGGTCCAGGGGCGCACCCAGACTGCCGCCGCCAAACTGTGCCAGGACGCCGTGGCCCTGGCCGAGGCCGGCGTTTTCACGCTGGTGCTCGAGTGCCTCCCCTCATCGCTGGGCGCCGAAATCACCGCGGTCACACCGGTCCCCACCATCGGCATCGGTGCCGGCCCCGGCTGCGATGGCCAGGTGCTGGTCTCGCACGACATGCTCGGCCTGCAGGACCAGCCGCTCCCGCGCTTCGTCAAGCGTTACGCGGAACTCGCCCCGCAGATGCGCGACGCCTTCGCCGCCTATGCCAAGGAAGTGGCT
>Ga0073936_10007956_pt1 | contig 13609 bp, 7 predicted proteins | sample AliMusrvi5mmetaG_FD_87041 | JGI IMG/M metagenome (GOLD analysis project Ga0073936, IMG submission 87041) | Freshwater lake bacterial and archeal communities from Alinen Mustajarvi, Finland, to study Microbial Dark Matter (Phase II) - Alinen... | ecosystem: Environmental > Aquatic > Freshwater >... | reverse complement strand
GGCGCTTACGCTGTGAGCGGATTGGCGCCAGGCAGCTACATCGTATCGGTCGCGGTTGAAGGCTTTGCCCCGTTTGTTTCGCAGCCCATTCCGCTCACTGCGGGCCAGTCGAAGCGCGTGGATATTTCAATGGCCGTGGAAGCAGAGCAACAAAGCGTGACGGTGACTGAAGACGCGCCATCGGTGGGCATTGAAGCCGGGTCCAATACCAGCGCCATCGTGCTGAAAGACAAAGACCTGGATGCGCTCTCAGACGATCCCGATGAACTGGAGAGCGAACTGACGGCTTTAGCCGGTCCCTCGGCCGGGCCCAACGGCGGACAAATTTATATTGATGGATTCAGCGGCGGGCAACTGCCGCCCAAGTCGGCCATTCGCGAAATCCGCATCAACCAGAACCGTTCTCGGCGGAGTTTGACCGGCTCGGTTATGGGCGCATCGAAATCCTCACCAAGCCCGGCACAGACAAGCTGCACGGGCAGTTCTTCATCCAGGGCAACGACAAAGTCCTGAACACCGGCAACCCATTCACTCCCACCATCCCTTCGTATTACAGCTATCAGTTCAATGGAACCATGAATGGCTCCATTACAAATAAGTCCTCGTTCTTTGTCAGCGCGGAGCAGCGCAACACCAACAACGTGAATGCCTGGGCGATTCCGTGGGCGGTGCTGCTTACTGACCCCACCCAACCCTTCAACGCTATAACCAACCCGTACGTGGCCACGCAGAGCTTTCCGGTCAGCCTGGTCAATCAGCGCATTCGCGACAACGTGTCGGCTCGCGTGGATTGGCAAATCGGAGCGAAGAACACATTCACGGCGCGCTACGGCTTCTGGTCAGAGTCGGAGCACGACGATTTGAACCAGGGTTCGCTGGCCATTGCTTCCACACCGGCGATGAATCCTACAACTCATGAATCGAACACCGACCACACCGTGCAGATGAGCGACGCCTTCATCATCAACGAACATGCGGTGAACGAAAGCCGATTCCAATACGAGCGGCAAAACGAGAACCACTACCCCGACTCCACCGACCGTACCGTCATTGTCCAGGGAGATTTCACAGGCGGCGGATTTCCCGGACAGCAAAGCCTCGATCACACCACGCGCCTCGAGTTCCAGAACTTGACCACGCTGAGCCACGGCAGTCACGCCATCAAGTTTGGCACCCGCATCCGCGACACCCGCGACGCGAACAAGACGAATACAAACTTCAACGGTACATTTACCTTCGGATCGTACGACCAATATCTGAACATGGCCAACGGCCTGGGCAACGGCACATCCTTCAATACGCTGGTCGGCGAAGGCTATGGCCCGGCATCCGCGAGCTACACCACAACCTACACGCCTGGGAAAATGGAGTCGCTTTCCAACGTCTTTGACCTGGCCCTTTTTGCACAGGATGACTGGAAGGTGAGTCCGCGACTAACTCTCTCAGGTGGACTCCGCTGGGAGACGCAGAATCATGTCTCCGATCACAGCGACTGGGCTCCCCGCGCCTCGCTTGCCTGGGCAGTGGACGGCGGCAAAAACAACAAGAAGACCAAGACGGTTCTGCGGGCCGGGTACGGACTTTTCTACGACCGGTTCAGCTCAAACAACCTGCTGACCATTAACCGGTCCGACATTCTCGAGCAAACCGTGTTCACCAATCCAACCTGCGGCAGCTCGGGCACATCCCTGGGCCTAATTGACATGAGCACCTGCTCCAGTACCGGCGGCTCAACCGCTTCCGCGCCGGTGAAATATGAAGTATCTTCCACTTATCATTCTCCCTACACAGGGCAGGCGGGTGCCAGCATTGAGCGGCAACTGTTTCCCGGAACCAGCGTCACGGGGACCTATCTCCACTCGTTCGGCGTACACCAGATGAATACGCGAAACGCCAACCAAGGCACAAGCGGAGTGGTTATAGGCGATGCGGGCGATTACCTCTACCAGTACTATCCAGAGGCTGTTTTTAAGCAGAATCAGCTGATTGTGAGCGTGAACGGCAAGCTGAGCAAGACTCTGAACGTGATGGGTTCATATACGCTGGCGCGGGCCAACACCAATGGCGCGGGCGGCACGGCATCCAACGCCTTTAACCTCGATCAGGATTACGGGCGCGCATCGTTTGTCTCGCGCAATATGCTCTTCCTCATGTCTACCTACACAGGTCCCTGGGGCATTCGTTTCAACCCGTTCATCATCGCCCAGTCCGGCAGGCCCTTCAACGTAACCTTGCCCACCGATCCGCTGAACAACTTGTTCAACCAGCGCCCCGGAGTTGCGGCGTCGAGCGACTGCGCATCCAGCACCGGCCGCTATGTGACGACGACCTTGGGGTGCTTTGATACCCATCCGGTTTCAGGCGAACAGCTGGCTCCCATCAACCTGGGCAACGGCCCAGCCGCGGTTGCGGTGAACCTGCGCATCAGCAAGGCCATCGGTTTCGGCCCCAAGCTCGGCCCAACTACCCCTCAGGCTGATGGCGGACCGCCTCAGGGTGGACCGCCTTCAGGTGGCGGCGGACCCGGCGGCGGACGCGGCGGTCCTGGCATTGGCGGACCGGGAGGCGGACTTGGACCGGGCGGACTTGGCGGCGGAGGCGGACGTGGACCGGGCGGCATGGGCGGCTCAGTCAGCACCGGTCATAAGTACTCGCTGAACTTAAGCGTGCAGGCATTGAACGTATTCAACAACATCAACTATGGAATGCCGAATGGAACCCTGACCACCACCACCGACCCGGTTTCCGGCGAGGTCGTTCCAGGAAGCCAGTTCGGAAAGTCCACCAACCTTGCCGGCGGCATCTTCAGCACCGGTTCGGCGGCGAGACGCATCTTTGCGCAGGCTGTGTTCTCGTTCTAAACAGGGGAGCAGAACAAAGGATGGGCCTGAGCGCAATGCTTCGGCCCATTCTTTTTGCCTATTTGTTTACTGCCACTGGGGCAGCCTCCACTCCGGGCTCAAATGCGTCAGCGAGCGAGATGACCTTCAATTGCTCTTTCAGAGCATCGAGTGAGGCCGCGCTGGTCGCCTTGATCTCCACTGTTTCTCCCGGCAGAATGTCGAAGTAGTTGTTAGAGACTTCAACGTCAAGTTCGCCGAACGAGAGATACACACTGCGCGCCAGCACCGGTGAAGTCAATAGGACTTTGTACTTGCCGCCCGCACCAGTAGTCTCCACCTTGAGCGTGGCTGCGGGCAGGTGAACCTCCCTGGTCAGTGCAAGGTAGATGAGGTTACTGGCTATCTCTTTACCTCCGGAAATCAAACTGGCCGTCACAAAGACGCGCGTAGTATCTGCCGCCCCCGCATCGGTGATCTTCTTCATCGGCCAGTCGAGGAAGACCTTGCTCGACAGCGGAGAAACATCCACAGGCTTCGATTCTTCAATCAGCACTTTGCCGTCGAAGTCCATCAACCGCACTTTCAGCGAGGCCTGCTTGGCGGCGGTCAGGTCCGAGACAATGTAGACCTTGACCGAGCCGTCTTCGACATGGGGCGAAACAAGAATGGGAGCGAAGAAATCGCGAGCGTAGTATTGCAAAGCCTTCCAGCGGCCGTAGTAGTCGATGGAAGCGCCGGATGGCGTGGGCCAGCAATCGTTGAGCTGCCAGAAGAGCGAGCCCATGATACGGGGGCGGCTGCGCCGGTGGTACTCGGCGCCAATCTTCATGGCCTCCGCGTGTAGCACCTGGGAAACGTAAACGAAACTCCGGAAATCCTTGGGCTCGGGGTAGTACATGACAACGTAATCGTGCAGCCGGTCGGGACCCTGGTAGCACTTCTGGTGGGCTAGCATGACGGGGGTTTTCCAGCTGGTGCGATCTTCAGGCAGGCTGAAGCTCTCAATAGTGCGCCATTCGGGAAAGGACTGCAGGCCGTATTCGGAAACGAAACGGTAGTTGGTTTTTTCATAGACATCGAAGGGCTTGAGCCACTGCCATACCAACCAGTCGTGAATGTCGCCGGACTGGAATGCGTCGCTCACTCGCTCGTAGTCGGCGCTTTTCGAACTGGGCCAGTACGGCGTTTCAGGATTGAGCCGCGCCACAACGCGGGGCAGGATGCCGCTGAACTCGGTGAGATAATCCTGCCACATCTGAGTCTTCAGGTCGGCGGGGGCCTTGCCGGCGCCGCCCCAATCGAACAGGCCTTCCAGTTCGTTGTTGCCGCACCAGAGCACGATGCTGGGGTGGCTGCGCAGGCGGCGCACCTGGTCTGTTACCTCGGCTTCAATGTCCAGTTTGGCCGCATAAGTGCCCGGCAGCAGGCTGTCCGCGTACATGAAGTCTTGCCAGATCATGATGCCCAATTCGTCGCAGATGGCATAAAACTCGTCGGGCTCATAGATGCCGACTCCGTTGTAGCGGATCATATTCATGTTGGCGTCGCGGGCAGACTGGAGCATGCGGCGATAGTCCGCTGTTTTGACGCGATTGGGAAAATTATCCATGGGAATAACGTTCGCGCCTTTGGCAAAGATGGGAATGCCGTTCACTATAAATTCAAACGACCGGCCCCACTGGTCGAGTTCGCGGCGTAGAACCACGCTGCGCAAGCCCGTCTTGACCTTCCGCACCTCCGTGGGTTGAGCGAATGGCCCAACCTGGGCCGTGAACTCATAAAGTGGCTGGTCTCCATAGCCTGCCGGATACCACAATTTCGGATGCCTAATCTCGATGGGAACGTTGATCACGTTGAGCCCGGCGTGAAGGCTTGACGTTTGGGCAATGGTCACCGGCCTGCCGCCATCGGAGTAAAGAACGCTCAACTTTGCCGGGACGGCGCTCGCGGCCTCAATCTCCATCTCGGCGTCGAGGTGAGCCACGTCCTTGCTCACGTCGCGCTGGCGAATGTGGAAGTCGGCAATGCGGAGTTTGTCCCAAGCCTCCAGCCGCACCGGCCGCCAGATGCCGCTGGTGACAAAGCGCGGCGCCCAATCCCAGCCGTACTCGTAGGCCGCCTTGTGAATGTAGGAATCGGCCACAACCCATTTTTGAGTCTTGGGCCACATCGGGTCCTTGACCGCGGCATCCGCAGCAGCCTTGATGGGCGAGGGAAACACGACGCGCAGCACGTTCTTTCCTCCGTGCAAGTAACCCTTCGCAGGCACGCGCCACAGCCGGAACATGTTGTCCGCGGCCAGCACTTTTTCACCGTTCAGGTACACCGTGCAGGCCGCGTCGAGTCCGTCGAAAACCAGGTCCACATTGACGCGCGACAGCAACTCCGGCGTTGCGTCGAAATTGAGCCTGTACTCCCAGCTCTCCTTCTCAATCCATTGCAGCTTCGATTCGTTGTCGCGGTAGAACGGATCGGGGATCTTCTTGTTGGCCAGCAGGTCAAGATGAACGTCGCCTGGAACTGTGGCCGCCAGCCATCCGCTGTCCTCAGTCTGTTCCGCGGCAACCTGGCGAAACTGCCAGCCGTGATCGAGCGTGACAACCGCATTCCGCAGCTCTTTGGCCGGCGCATTCGCCGCCTGGCCTGAGGCGATCGCTGCCATTCCCATTACTCCGAAACTGACTACCCCAATCGCAATTGCCTTCCGCATTGCTCCTCCTCCAATACGCCTGCCTCGACCCCATTCACCGCAAGAAAAAACGGCTTGAAAAACCGCTGATAAGGTTACCATCAAGCCTCGGGCGAGTTCGGCAACTGCCGATCGGACCGGAGTTGTTAAAGGGGAGTGTTCGCGGCCATTCAGAGCCCATTATTCAATCCCGGATGCACTTCAAGTAGATCGTCTCCCAGTCATCGGCTCTCGCATCCATGTTGAAGTCCCTCAAGATGCGTGCGCGCGCGGCCCGACCCAGCGTCAGGCGGTCTTCTGGCGGCCAACGCATAAGGTCGAGCATGGCTTCGGCGAGCGCTTCCGGATTCTTCGGCGGCGCCAGAGTTCCCGCCTCTCCCGCCAGTTCCCGCACGCCGCCCACATCGGTGCAGACAACGGGATTCTCCATCGCCATAGCCTCGCCCACTGCAAGCGGCATTCCCTCCCAAGCCGAACCCAGCACGAATCCGTCCGCCGCATCCAGCAGCGCAGGCATGTCGCGGCGCAGTCCGAGCCAGCGAACGGCCTGATCCATCCCCAGTTCCGATGCCAGGGATCGCACCCGGGATGATTCTTCCGTTTCGCCTTCGCCCGCGACCCACAACTGCGCACTACTCCGCGACGCAAGAATCCGCTGAAAGGCCCTTAGCAGGTTCGGATAGTCCTTCGCGGGCGCAATGCGTCCCGCCGCAAGCCAGATGAACTCCCCCTCCACGTCCATCGCGGCTCTCGTTTGCTCCCGGCGTTCCGTGCTGGGATGAAATTCTCCGAGGTCGATCCCGTTGGGCACAACCGCACACTTCTCCTGCGAGACAGCCTTTAATTCGACGAAGCGATCGGCGGCCGCATGGCTCACCGCCGTCGTGATCCGGGCCAACCTATCGGTCAGCCGGTACGCAAGCATCCGCCCCCAGCCGCCTTCATACACGTTGTGCACCGTAGACACAACCCGCAACGCAGGCATGCCGGCTTTGAGCAGCCGGGCCGCAAGATTCCCGTGAAAGCTGTGGCTATGAACCAGGTCGGGACGAAACTCAACGAGGAAGCGCCGCCCCCGCGCCATCGCGGTAACAAAGCTTGCAGGGTTCCTGCGCATCCCCAGGTGAAAGATCGTAAGGTCAGTGGCCCATTGCTCTGCCACCTGAGCCCGCAGCACCAGAATGCAGACTGCATGGCCACGCGCTGCCATCCGCTTGGCCAGCGCAACCACCTGCCGCTCCGCCCCGCCCATGCCCAGCGAAGTGAGCACGTAAACGATCCGCATACCTATCCGCAATCCTTGAGGAATTCGAGTGCAACGATGATACCGCTTCCGGTGGGAAGGTTGGCCCCGCGTCTTGTTTCTTGCCCCCCGGAACGCGACGGATGAGGTTGAACTCTTCACCCCACGCCAGCAAATCCTGGCGCCGATCCACTTCCATGGCTCGGTTCTATATCAAAGAAACGATAAGGAAATGATAAATTGCGTGAATTCAGGCGGGTGCAATTCGTTCCCTCGCAGGTGCCGGCCCGTTATTAGTTTCTTAATTCCGCAGAATCCTTGTGCGCAAACGACATATTGGGCTGTACAATCTCCACGAGGAGACCCATGGCCGGAGATATTTCATTACAGTGCAGCGATTGCGGGCAGGACTTCACCTTCACCGCTGCTGATCAGGCGTTCTTCCAGGAACGCGGTTACTCGACCCCGAAGCGTTGCAAGAATTGCCGTATGGCAAAGAAGAACGATCAGGGGGGCTCCGGCTACCGTTCGGCTCCGGCACAGGGTACACCTGTGATTTGTTCGGGTTGCGGCCAGCCTACAACAGTGCCTTTTGAACCGCGTGGCGACCGCCCGGTATTCTGCCGGGACTGCTACCAGGCGCGCAAGGGCAGCGGCGGCGGCGGCGGCAGTTCTCGCGGCCGTGGACGCTAGTTATTCGTTTGCGGTCTGAATTTCCCAATCGAGATTCAGACTGCATCCCGCTTCACGAAGTCACAAGCAAAGCCCCAAAGCAGCATCGGCTCCGGCAAAGTTCGCAGCTGATTCCCTTAGGCGGCCTAATCCCTGTTTGCCTATCCGCATTTGGCCGGCCCTGCCCAGGGCATAAACGCCATTGGCGCATTTTTCTGCGTCTGCCAATAGATTGCTCCAAAATCCATCCAACGATTGAAAGCCCCTGACGGCTTCGGAACAGAAACGCTGTAAAATCGAGGGTGACAGGTCGCCTGCTGCTGGTTAGACTGGCCTTCGCGGGCCTTTCCTCCACTCCGACCGCGCGAGGATTTAACCCAACAGAATGGCTGCTAAAGTGTTCATCTCCCCATTTTCAATCAAAGGTCTCTGCGATGCAGCGTTGGCCGCCGGGCTTATCACCGCGCTGCCGGGCGAGCGCCTCTCACTAGTGGAGATTCAATGACTGGCATTGGCCCCCTGCTTGAGGTGCGCGACCTGCGCAAAAGCTACGACGAGGGACGCATTGAAGCCCTGCGCGGTGTCGACCTTTCCATTCCGGCCGGCGAGTATGTCACCATCAGCGGCCCCAGCGGCAGCGGCAAATCCACCATGCTGCAACTTCTCGGCGGACTCGATGTTCCCACCAGTGGCCAGGTGCTCTATAAGAACGCTCTGCTCGGTTCCGCCGTTGATCTCGACGCCTACCGCTCCCGCCAGGTGGGGTTCGTGTTTCAGGCTTTCTATCTGTTGCCTACGCTGCGGGCCATCGAAAATGTGCAGGTGCCCATGCTCGCCACCAGCGAGAACGCCAACCACCGCGCGCAAAAAGCCGAGGCGCTGCTCCACGAGATGGGCCTGGATGAGCGGATGAACCAGTATCCCAACCAGCTCTCCGCCGGAGAACGCCAGCGGGTGGCTATTGCCCGCGCGCTGGCCAACGACCCCACGATTCTGCTTGCCGACGAGCCCACCGGCAACCTCGACAGCGAAAACTCCGCGCGAATCATGGAAATCCTCATCGGCATTCAGCAGAAGCGGGGCATGACGCTGGTGGTCATTACCCATGAGGATGAAATTGCCCGCTCCGCGCCGCGGCACATTCGCATTCGCGACGGAAGGATCCAGGGATGAAACGCCTCCTTTGCGCAGCAGGGGCAGTGGCTCTCTTCGTGATGACAGCGCGCGCTGCAGAAGCGCCTGCTGTGCTTAGGGCTCCGTGTGAGCGAATGCAGACCGCCGACTTTCGCGCCAGCGGCCATCTGGTTCGTGTGAACGGCGACGGCGCCAGGGTGAGCGTTCCCATCACCATCAAAGCGCACTGGTTTCCCGGCGTCCTGCGGATTCTCGTAGAGGTTGCCTCGGCTCCAAAGACCGGACCGGACTCATTGGTGCGGGCACGCATACTCTCTCACATCCTGCTTGAAATGCGCCCCAATGGCCAAAATGTGATCGAAATTGTACATCCGGGAGACAAGGCCCCGGTTATCCTGCCGTTTGAAAAGTGGAGCGACGGCCCGCTCGGCTCTGGATTCAGCTACGAGGATTTTCTTGAGCCGCAGTATTTCTGGCCGGGGCAAGCTGTTCTTGATACGACCATGCGCGGCAGCCGCAAATGCGATGTCTTGAAGAGCACGCCCGCAGCAGCAGACAAGACCCACTACGCTGAAGTCCGCACCTGGCTCGATCAAACCATCGGCTTTCCTGTATACGCTGAAAAGACCATGAAAGGATCGGGCGCGGTGAAGGAGTTCACCTACTCCGGGCTTCGCCACAACGGCGGAATCTGGTCCGCAGGCCAGGTGGAGGCCAAGGTACGCGGCAACAGCGGTTCAACGCTGCTGATTATCGATCGCGGAAGCGCAAAGGCAAATCTGGGCCCCAAGGACTTCAGCGCAGCACAAATCTCCCATTTCCAGGACGCTCCATGATTCTGCTTTTCTCGATTCTCTGCGTTGTTATCGCCCTCCCGCTGGCCGGGTATCTCTATCAGTTGAACGGCGGACGCCGCGACCGGCTCCGCTACACCGGTCAGGGCAGGTGGATTGAGATTGCGCCCGGAAGCAGGCTCTACCTGCTTGAAAAAGGATCGGGCGGTCCAACCGTGCTTTTTGAGGCCGGCATTGCGGCCACCAACCTTAACTGGTTTCGGATTCAGGAGTCGGTGTCGGGTTTCACCTACACGGCCTCTTATGATCGCAGCGGCCTCGGCTGGAGCAGCCCCTGCCGCACCGCTCGCACGCCCACCAACATCGCGGTTGAGCTGCATGCCATGCTTGAGGGCGCTGAGGTCAAGCCGCCTTATATCCTGGTCGGCCACTCGTTTGGCGGGTTGGTGATGCGCCGTTACGCGCTGCTTTATCCCGAAGAAGTGCTCAGCGTGCTGCTCGTCGATCCCATGCGCTGCGAAGAGTGGCCGCCGCTCGACCCCAGCAAGCAGTCCCAGATCGACCTGGGCAAAAAGCTCTTCCGCGTCGCGATTCCAGTTGCCCGCGTGGGGCTGGCGCGCCTGGCCGTCACCTCGGCGCTCTGCCGCTCGGGCCGGCTCTCTGGCCAGCTTGCCGGAGCCGCCGGAGCAGGCGGCCGCCACGTGCTGGGAAGGGTTACGGAAGAAGTCGGCAAGATGCCCCGGGAGACCTGGCCCGCCGTCGCGGCGCATTGGTCGCGCCCCGGCTCCTACTCCGGCATGCGGAGCCATGTCGACGCAGTTCCAGACACCGTAAGAGAGATGCAGGATGCAGAGCCCATCCACAACATCCCTGTCATGGTGTTGACCCCGGGGAAATCTACCCCGCTATCGGCCCAGCAACTTGACCGCATCGGCGACAACGTGCAGCAGGTGATTGCGCCGGCCAGCGCGCACTGGATCCACCTGGACGAACCAGCCCTGGTGATCGATGCCATCCGCGACATGGTGAATGCCGCCAGCGCCGTAAAGGTTCCTGAGGCGGTCTGAACCCTTCGTTACACTGCCAGTGATTACTTCAAGTGCCCACCCTGTGGGTTCAGACCAGCCCGTCGAGGCCTTGGCTGGCCGTTAAGTCCTTTGTTTAGTGGAGTAAAAACGGGTTTTTTCGATGTAATATCTTTATTTTCTTTGGTTTGCGGCAAAAGTTGGGGAGGGAGTGGGGTATAAGCGGTTGTGGGCGGATGGCCGGCAACTCGTCCCTTTGACTTTTTTCGCTATCGGTGGGGAGTTGTTCCAAGGCAGCCCCGAACCGGGTTGGGGACGAGTAGCCGGTGACACGTCCGCGACGCAGCCTTTTGTTTGTGTTCCAGCTTTCATCACCGGTCCCCAACTGCGAGGGACCGGTGACACCCTCAGGTTGGTTAGGACCGGTCATCGAGCCTGCCAGCAGGCGGCGATGCAAAACAGCGTGCTAGGATGGGAGCCAACTCAAATCATCTGCAAGGCCGTGGACCATGTTCTCAAGGTTAGCCCGTTCGTTCGCCTTCCTGTTATTTCTCGGCTTCTCTCCTCTTAACCTGGCAATCAGTGAAGAGCCACTCTGGCCAATCACCGGTCCCGCTTTCTCGGCGATGGCGGCCGAGATGCAGACGGCCGCAGCCAAGGTGCCCGCCGAGCCGTTCGCCGGGGCAACTGTTTTCTTCGAACGGGATCATTACTCGATCGATGCATCGGGACGAAAGACATTTACCCACCTGATCGTCTACCGGCTGGAGACCCAGGAGGGCGTCGATCAGTTGTCGGAAATGAGAATGCCGTGGGCTCCGTGGTATCAGAATCCGCCGGAATTCCGTGCGCGGGTCATTGGGTCCGACGGCAAGGTGAGCACGCTCGATCCAAAAACGGTCACGGATGGCCCTGCAAAAGAAGATACGCAAGACACCTACACGGACGCGCGCGTTCGCAAGGCTCCGGTTCCGGGAGCCGCAGTGGGCGCAATTATCGAGTGTGAAATTCAGCTCAGCGACAAGGAGCCGTTCTTCGCCGGCGGCGAGGTGTACTGGGATGGCTTCGCAAGGAACAACCCGGTGTTGCGGGCTGAGATCCTGATCGACGTTCCCGAGTCGACCAACTTCCAGTACAAGCTGCAAAACATGCCCAAGGCTGAGATCAAGAACGAAGTGACGAACGGGATTCGCCATTTCACTGTGGAACAGGGATATGTGCCGGCATACGTTGAGTCGGACGTGCGGCTTGTGCGCCGTGAGACTCATGCCCCGATCGTTTCATTCTCGACAGGCGCTTCATGGGAGGCAGTGGCAAAGACTTACCGGCAGCTTGCCGAACCCAACATCGAACCGGATAAGGTGAAGAGCCTGTTGCCGGCGAAGCTGGGAAGCGACCGCATGGCAGCGATCATGAAGATTGTCGCGAAACTGCACAAAGAGGTGCGCTACACAGGAATCGAATTCGGCGAGGCGAGTCTCAAGCCGACAAGTGCGGCCGAAGTGCTGAAACGGCACTACGGCGATTGCAAAGACAAGGCAGCGTTGCTGGTGGCAATGCTGAGGGCGGCGGGGATACCGGCTGATATGGCTCTGTTGCAAACCGGTCCGGGGTTCGACATCGAGAAGGATCTGCCCGGAATGAACTTGTTTGACCATGCGATTGTTTACGTCCCGGCAACGGGAAAAGGCGGAGACTCGCTATGGATCGACGCAACGGCAGAATACTTTGAGGTTGGGACACTGCCCGCGATGGACCGCGGACGGCTGGCGCTAATTGTTGCCGACGAGACGACAGGATTGAAGGAAACGCCGGCGGCGAATCCGGAGGACGATAAAGTCACCGAGCTGCGAGATGTGGCGATGGCGGAATATGGCGGAGCAAACATCACCGAAACTTCAATGACGCACGGAGATTCAGATGCCAACTACCGGTCATTCTACGGAGAAGAGCTGACTCGTGAAAAAAGAGAGGCCATCGAGAATTACGCCAAGAACGTGTACAAGGCGAAGGCTCTGGGGGCCGTGACTCATGGGGATGCGCACGATCTGACCCAACCATTTGCGTTAAAGCTGGTTATGACCGAAGCAAAGCGCGCGAATACGGTGATTGACGATGCGGTGGTGGGAGTTCCTTACGGCGACATCTTCTCGCGGCTTCCGGAGTGGTTTCGGACGGATCCGAGGGTCGATGGAGAGAAACTGACTCCGCAAGAGAAAGAGAACCTCAAGCGGGCGGTGGCGGCTCGGGTGAGCCAATACGATGTCCATCCATTCGTAACCGAGTGGCGCTATACGATTACTCCGGCGGAGGGGTTCAAGCTGCGGGTACTGCCAGAGAACAAGACGACTCAGATGGGTCCGGCAAAGCTGACTCAGCACTACGAGGTTGACCCGCAGGGAGTCATCAAAGCGACACTGCAATTCGATACCGGCAAGCCAGGATATACCGTGGACGAGGTGCTGGCTCTGCGAGATGCGGTGCTGGGCAGCTACAAGCAGGACATGATCGCGATCTGGTTCGACCAGGTGGGGGCCGGGTTGCTGGCCGAGGGCAAGATACGCGCGGCGTTGGCGGCCGATCGCGCGCTGATTGAAAAGCGCCCCAATGATAGCCTGCACCACTCGCAGATGGCCTTTGTTTACCTGAAGGCCGGGCTGGGCGACCTGGCACGCAAGGAGGCGGAGCAGGCAATCAAGCTCGACGAGAAGTCCCCGGTGGGATACAGGACGCTGGGTTGGATGTGCGAGTTCAATGAAATCGGGTTGCAATTTGCCCGCGGATTCGACTGGGATTGCGCAGCGAATGCATTGAAGAAAGCACTGGCATTGGAGCCGGACGATACCAACACAGCGGTCAGCCTGGGGTTTCTGAACGAATACGACAAGGATGGGGAACGCTACTCGCCGAAAGCGACCCTGTCGGATGCCGTGGCGTACTTCAGGGCGGTGAAGGAAAAGGAGAAATCCGTAGGCGAGCAATACGACGACAATGTGTTCTTCGATCTGTTTTATGGAGGGCGGGAAAAGGAACTGCTGGACGAACTTGGCAAGGTGTCGATGACCACGGCGCGGCGGGCTTTGGCGGTGGCCGCGAATGTGGCAGAAGTTGGCGGCGAGAAGGGCGTCACAGCGGGAATCGACCGCGCCGATCACTTGTCAGGGGGGACCGAAGAACGAAATGCAGCACTGCGAACAGCGGGATACGAG
>Ga0073936_10007953_pt1 | contig 13613 bp, 9 predicted proteins | sample AliMusrvi5mmetaG_FD_87041 | JGI IMG/M metagenome (GOLD analysis project Ga0073936, IMG submission 87041) | Freshwater lake bacterial and archeal communities from Alinen Mustajarvi, Finland, to study Microbial Dark Matter (Phase II) - Alinen... | ecosystem: Environmental > Aquatic > Freshwater >... | reverse complement strand
GTGTGTAGGTCAGGTGATCGTAGACGCAGCCGGGGACATGCGTGCCGTCGGGGAGGCGGCAGTCGGGCGCGATGCGGTCGGCCGAGGGTTCCTGGACCTCGAGGAGCTGCGCCTCGGCATAGTTGCGGTGGAGGCGTGAGATCCGCACCCGCACGCGCTCGCCGGGTGCGACACCAGCCACAAACACGACCAGCCCCTCATGCCGTGCAATCCCCTGGCCGCGGTAGGCAAGGGATTCGATGATTAGGTCGATCGAATCGCCTGGTGCGATGGACATAATGAAAAATGAATTCTTGCCGCCTTCCTGCGCGCCGCGCAGGAAGGCGGCAAGAATTCATGCTGGCGAGAAATCTTCCTTGCCGACACCGCACTCGGGGCAGTGCCAGTCGGCCGGCAGTTGCTCAAACGGAGTTCCGGGCGGCACGCCGTTGGCGGGATCGCCCTTGGCAGGGTCATACACGTAGCCGCAGGTGTTGCAGACGTATTTCTTCATGGCGGACCTTTCAACAGACAGCACGGCAAATGTCGCCGCTTACGGCCTTACGTTACCAGAATCCGCAGCGCAGCGCCACGGTGGCGTGGACTCAGCCGCTAGGTTTCTGCAGGACGGCATCGGAGATGCTGCGGCCGTCGGCCAGCTTGGGCGCCTGGCGCATCCGCCACCCCTTGCGGCGGCCGTAGGCGGTGACGAGATAGCCACGAGTGAAGAAGAGGACGCAATCCGCAGCGCGAGCGAGCCAGTAGAGGGTTGGCAGCCAGCGAGCATTGACGGGATCGAGCTGACGACGTGCGGCCATCTGACGGATCATCTGCATGCAGAAGCGGCAGTAGGTGCGCAGCCCCAGCCAGTCGAAGCCGGTCTTGAGCAGGTCGAAGAGTTCGGCTTCCGAATAGCGGCCGCCGACCGCAGTGGGGTGGCGATTGCGGTTGAGCAGGCGCGCGAGACCGAGCGACTTGTCGTACTCCACGGTGAGGATCAGAAATCCGGAGACCTTCAGCACGCGGTGGCATTCGTGGATCAGTGCCATGTCGGCATCGCGGTCGCCGGAGAGGCAGCCCAGGGCGAGTGTGACGATGTCAAACTGCTTGTCCTCGAACGGCAGTTGGGCGTTTGCACCGAGGTGTGCGACATCCTCGGCCAGTCCCGCCGCGAGGCAGGCACCGTCGGCGCGGTTGGCGGCGACGGAACTCCAGTAGCCGCCGCAGGCCCGCAGCCGCCGGCAGGCTTCGGGCGTACGGAAGCCAATGTCGAGGCAGGGTCGGTTGGCGATGCGGAACGTGAGCAGGATGCGCTGTGCCGCCTCCAGTTCCAACTGAAGCGGCAATGGAAGGACGGCGGACGGGAAGCCCGGTTGCGGCAAAGTGTCTGGCGGCCGTGCATTCATGCCATGCGCGCTACCATACCAGCCCATGGGGAGGCTGACAAGAAAGTCATCATCCTACTCCAGCCCCAGCACGTTCCGCATGTTGTAGAGTCCGGGCTTCCTGCCATGGACCCAGGCGGCGGCGCGGAGCGCGCCCATGGCGAAGCACTCGCGGCTGCTGGCGCGGTGGGAGATTTCGATGCGTTCGCCTTCGGCGGAGAAGATCACGGTGTGGTCGCCGACGACGTCCCCGCCGCGCAGGGCGTGCATGCCAATCTGGCCGCGCGGACGTTCGCCGGTGATCCCCTCGCGACCATGGCAGATGACGTCTTTGAGCGCTACGCCGCGTCCCTGTGCCAGCGCGTCGGCAAGCGCGAGCGCGGTGCCGCTGGGAGCGTCCTTCTTCAGGCGGTGGTGCATCTCGACGATCTCGGCGTCGTAGACCTCGGACTCCAGAAGGGCGGCGGCGCGGCGCACAAGGTCGAGCAGCACGTTGACGCCGAGGCTCATGTTGGCGGCCCAGACCACAGGAACCTGCACGGCTGCTTTGCGCACTGCGGCCTGCTCGGCTTCCGTGAGGCCGGTGGTGCCGAGCACGACTGCCTGCCGCGCGGCCACGGCAGCGGCAAGGTTGGCGGGGACGGCGGTATGGAAGGTGAAATCGATGACCACGTCCGCGCCCTTCGCAGGATCGGTCGTGACCGGGACGCCAAGTGGACCGGCGCCGGCCAGCAGGCCGGCATCCTGGCCGAGCGCGGCATGACCGGCGCTTTCCAGCGCGGCTGCGAACTTGAGCCCTGGGACGCGGGGAGCGCAGCGGATCAACATCTGGCCCATGCGGCCGGCGGCACCCAGTATGGCGATGGTTGTCATGCGAAAAATCCTTTGTCATCAGCCGTTGTCACGAACGATAAAACCCGCGCTGGCCAGCGGCCACCCCTTCGAAGAAGGGGATTATACTGCGGAATTCAAAGTTTCTGGTTCGACATTCTGCGGTTCCGAAACCACAAACAGACCGGCTTCATCACAGCGCAGTCGTTACTTCAGCATCCCCAGCGCCACCAGCGTCTGCCGTACCTGCGTGCGGGTCTTGTCGGACGGCTCGCAGAGCGGCAAACGGTAGGTCTCGTCGATCCGTCCCATCAGGGCCAGCGCGGCCTTCACGGGGATGGGGTTGGTCTCTATGAAGAGATCGCGGAAGAGCGGGTACAGACGGCGGTGTGCCTGCGTGGCCATGGCATAGTCGCCGCGCAGAGCGCCGCGGACCATGTCGGAAACCTCGCGCGGCGCGGCGTTGGAGACCACGCTGATGACGCCCTGCGCGCCGACGCTCATCATGGGGAGCGTCAGCACGTCGTCGCCGGAGAGCACAGGGATGTCGCAGGCGTCGAGGATGGCGCTGACGCGCTCCACGCTGCCGCCGGCTTCCTTGACTGCGGCGATCTTCGGGTGCCGGGCGAGGCGTGCGATGACATCCACGGGGATGTCGCGGCCGCAGCGGGCGGGCACGCTGTAGAGCACCACCGGCAGGCCGAGGTCGGCTACGGCGCTGAAGTGCCGGTAGAGCCCCTCGGGCGAGGGCTTGTTGTAGTACGGCGTAACCTGCAGAGTGCCCTGGCAGCCGAGGTCGAGCACATGACGGGTGAGGTCGAGCGCCTCGGCGGTGGAGTTGGCGCCGGTGCCGGCGATCACCTGCGCGCGGCTGCGGCAGACCTCGACCGTGACGCGGATGACCTCGATGTGCTCCTCGAACTCCAGCGTGGGCGACTCGCCGGTGGTGCCGACCGGCACGATGCCTTCGACGCCGGAGACGATCTGCCATTCGACCAGTGCGCGCAGGCGGCCGAAATCTACACCGCCGGAGCGGCTGAAGGGGGTGACGATGGCCGTGTAGGTGCCTTTGAACATGAGTGCCAATCCTTTCGGGCCGTCAGCGAGGTCCGATGTGGCAAAAGAGTACGCGAGCCGCGCGAGGGCTGCAACCATGATTTACCGTGGGCGTGCGTGCCGGTGCTTTCCCGTGCGGCGGGACGCTCGCGCTCCCAGGAAGAATGCGTGACTGCAACGAATCGCAGATACGCTCTTGTTCGCCCGCCAACGGAATGGTGCAGTCGGGCGGGCGGTCTGATACGCCGCGACACCGGCTTCACTCAGGAATGCGGAAAAACAGGAGTTGTGCCCTGCTTCACCGGAACGCCCAGCGCCTGCTTTCCCTTGCGGATTTGCGCGACGATGGAAAGGTGCTGCGGGCACTGGATTTCGCAGCGGCCGCACTCGGTGCATTTGGCGATATCAGCCACAATATCGAGGTGGGCGTAGCGCGAGCGGATCCATTCGGTGAGCAGCTCTGGCGCCACGCCGTAGCGCTCGTAATCGCGCATGGTCTGCATGAACGAGGACGGATTGAACTTGGCCGGGCACTCCTTGCAGTAGCCGCAGGCGGTGCAGAAGTTGCCTTCGATCAGCTTGACGGCATCCATCAGGCGCATTTGCTCCTGCCGCCAGGACTCGGTGAGGGTTTCCGCGCCCTGTAGCGTGGCGACGGCCTGGTCGACTTCCGCCTCGGAGCGGAATCCGACGATGCTGGTGGCGATGGCCGGGTTTGCGTGGAGGAACCGCATCGCGCCGTGGCAGGGGCCGAGGCTGTTGCCGCGGAGGAAGTCGAGCGACTTGTCGCCGGCCATCCCCAGAATGCCTCCGGCCAGCGGGTTCATGATGATCACACCCATACCGCGCGCGGCGGCGTAGGCTATGTTGGCTTCTTCCTTGCGGTTCATCAGGTTGTAGGAGAGGGTTGCAGCCACGAACTCGCCGCTGTCGACCGTCGTGCGGAAGAGCGTCTCGTCGCCGTGGAACGTGAAGCCCAGGCCGTAGCGTACGAGGCCGTCGCGCTGCGCCTGGCGCACGCCCTCGACATAGCCGCCCTTGGCGAAGGCCTGTTGGAAAACCTCCGGTGTGGAGAGCCCCCAGAGCTGGTAGAAGTCGAAGTAGTCAAGCCCCATGTCGCGCAGTGACTGCTCGATGGTGGCGCGCACGGCGTCGGCCGTGGGCGCCTTGGAGAACTGGCACTTACTGGAGACGAAGATCTCCTGGCGTCGATTGCCGATGGCGTGGCCGACCCAGACCTGACTCTTGCCGCCGATGTAGCCGGTGGAGCAGTCCGCGTAGTTCAGCCCCAGGTCGAGGCCGCGGTTTACGATCCGGTGGCAGATTTCATCAGATGGCCATCGCATGGTGCCGAAGCTGATGCGGGAAACCTGGATTCCGCACTTGGGGAACGGACGGTAGAGCATGAGGGGGCTCCAAAAAAACGACTGTCAAAAGGATATCCGCGGCACGTAGCAGGTGTCGAGGGGAATGAAGGGCGCGGCAAGCTGCCGCGCTCGGGTTGTCGGGCCGTAGGCTGAAGATGGAAGGCTGTTAGAAAAGATGCCAGGCGTCCCGCCTGCGGAAAAGAATGGCAGGCGGGACGCCTGCACCACAAAACTTTGCGCCCTTTGCGGTGAAAAATCGGAAATGTCATTCCCGGTGGCGAAAATCGCTCGCGAACAGTAATATTTGCCTATCGACGAACGTCTTCTTGTTCGAGACGGCTGTTTTCCCCTGCCCGAAAGGAAGCACTTCTCATGAAAATGCGGTGCGTTCTTGTGTTTGCGCTGCTGGCTGGCGCCGTGGCGGCGGCAGAGTACAAGTCGGCCTACGCGGCGCAATGGAAGGAAGTCGACGCCGCCGTTGACAAGGGGCTGCCCCAAACTGCCATCGAGAAGGTCGAACCGATCCTGCAGGCCGCGCTGGCAGATCAGGCCTATGCGGAGGCGATCCGCGCGCTGGCCACCAGAATCTCTCTGCAAGGGAATATCGAGGGGAATAAGCCCGAGGAGAAGATTGTCCGCCTGCGCGCGGCTGTCAGCAATGCGCCGCCGGAAATGCGTCCCGTGCTGGAGGCGATCCTCGCTAACGCCTACTGGCACTACTACCAGCAGAACCGCTGGCGCTTCCTGCAGCGCACGCAGACCGCCGAAGCGCCGTCCGGCGACTTCACAACCTGGGACCTTCCGCGCATTCTCGGCGCCATCGATGCGCAGTTCCGGAAGGCGCTCGCCGCGGAGGCGGCGCTGCAGGCCCTCCCCATTGCCGACTACGACGCGTTGCTGGTGAAGGGTGGCATGCCCGACACCTGTCGGCCGACGCTCTGGGATTTCCTCGTCCACGACGCCCTTGCGTTCTACAGCGCCGATGAGCAGACCGGCCGCCGGGCGGAAGATGCCTTTGTACTGCAGGCCGACTCCCCCGTGTTCGGCGCGACGGAGGAGTTTCTCGCATGGAAGATCGACGCCGCCGACGAAACCGCCCCGACCGTTCGCGCCTTGCGCCTCTTCCAGGCGCTGCTGCGCTTCCACCGGCAGGACCCCGACCGCAACGCCTTCCTCGACAACGACCTCCTGCGCCTCGAGTTCGGCGCCCGCGCCGCCGCAGGCGAGGGGAAGGACGCTTTCTACACAGCTGCGCTCCGGCGCTACGCCGAGGTCAATGCCGCGCATCCGTTCTCGGCCCGCGCCCGCGCTGTCTGGGCCCGCATGGTGTTGACCGCCGAGAAGGATGCCGTGGCTGCGCATGCCATCGCCGCCAAAGGACTGGCGGACTTCCCGGACAGCGTTGGTGGCGCGCTTTGCCACAACCTGATCCAGGAGATCGAGGCGCCGTTGCTGCAGATCTCACGCGAACGCGTCTGGAACGCCTGCCAGCCGGAACTGATTGTCGCCTACCGCAACCTCGGGCAGGTGCATTTCCGCGTGGTGGCGGCGGACTTCGATGCCCAGATGAGCCGCAAGAACGTCTGGCAGAACCCGAACTGGCTGGACTACGACGAAACCCGCAAGATGGTCAAAAAGCCCGCCGCGAAGGAGTGGTCCGTGACGCTAGCGTCTACCACCAACTACCAGATGTGCATGGCGCACCTGGAGGCGCCGGCGGATCTCAAGCCCGGCTTCTATTTCCTTTTTGCCAGCCTGCGGCCTGATTTTGCCGAGAAGAACAACCAGCTCGACTATGCGGCGTTCTGGGTCAGCGATCTCTCGCTGATCGTGCGGCAGCAGGGGAGCGGGAAAGCCGTCGACGGCTTCGTGCTCGACGCCCGCAGCGGCGAACCAATCGCGGGCGCCAAAGTCGGCGGCTGGTCGCAGTACGGCGACCATCGCACACGGCTGGAGCCGGTCGCGACGGACCTCAACGGCTGCTTCTGCATCGAGAGCCAGCCGCAGCGCAACCTGCTGCTGGTTGCATCGCTCGACAACGACCGCGTGGCCATGAACGACTCCCTGTGCACCTGGCAGCCGGGAGAAACCGACTGGCCGCGCTTGCAGACGATCTTCTTCACGGACCGCGCGCTCTATCGCCCCGGCCAGACCATCCGCTACAAGGGGATCTGCATCCGCTCCCACCAGCCTCGGGGCGAATACGGCGTGCTGTCGAACGCCACGGCCACGGTCGTATTCCAGGATCCCAACGGCAAGGAGATCGCGCGGCAGACGCATCGCACGAGCGACTACGGCTCGTTTGACGGCAGCTTCACGGCGCCGCGCGACCGCGTCTCCGGCCGGATGTCGCTGCGCGTGCAGGGCGGCCCAGACGGCAACGCCGGGTTCAACGTCGAGGAATACAAGCGCCCAAAATTTCAGGTGACGATGGACCCGCCCCGGGACGCCGCCCGGCTCGGCGCGCAGGTTGCGGTCAGCGGCACGGCCAAGGCCTACACCGGCGTGCCGATCGCCAACGCCAGGGTGCAATACCGCGTGACCCGCGAGATCCGCTACCCCCGCTGGTGGCACTGGTGCTGCTGGGGGTGGTTCTGCCCGCCGGCTGGTGGCGGACAGGAGATCGCACACGGCACGGCGACCACCGGTGACGACGGCAGCTTCACGGTACGCTTCCTCGCGCGGCCGGCTCCTGATGTGGACCCGAAGAGCGAGGCGTCGTTCGTCTTCGCGGTCCATGCCGACGTGACAGATTCGACCGGCGAGACGCGCTCCAGCTCGCGCGAGGTCGTCGTGGGCTTCACGGCGCTGCAGGCTTCGATGGAGGCGGGCGAATGGCTGGCGTGCGGCAAACCGCTGACAATCGGCGTGCGAACACGCTCGCTTGACGACGAGCCGCGCGCAGCCAAGGGCATGATCAAGATCCACTGCCTGCGCCAGCCGACCAAGGTCGTCCGCGCATCGCTCGACCAGGCCCGGCATCCGATGTATGGCGGCCGCTCCTGGGAGACGCTTGGTGAGGCGCCGGCGCCGGACCTTTCCGATCCGAACAACTGGGAACTGGGCGATGTGGTCGCGGAGCAGCGGTTCAAGACAGCCGACACTTCCGGCGCGACGCAAGCCGAATTCGCCCTTGCACCCGGCGCCTACCGCGCGATGCTGACCACGAAGGACGCGTTCGGCAAGGAGGTCACCGCGCGCCTGCCGCTGCTGGTGGTGGACGAGAACGCCACGCGCCTGGGCGTGCGCATCCCGAATCTGGTGGCGGCCCGCGCCTGGACAGTCCAGCCGGGCGACTCGTTCCGCGCGCTCTGGGGGAGCGGCTACGACACCGCGCGCGCCTTTGTGGAGATAGAGCGGGACGGCCGGCCGCTGCGCGCCTACTGGACTGCGGCCGAGCGCACGCAGGAGTCGATCGGCATGGACGTGGGTGAATCGCTGCGCGGCGGGTTCACGCTGCGCGTGACCTCTATTCGCGACAACCGCGCCTACCTGTTCAGCCATACGGTGGATGTGCCGTGGAGCAACCGGGTGCTGAACGTGAAGTGGGAGCATTTCATCTCTAAGCTCGGTCCGGGCAGGCAGGAGACCTGGACTGCCGTAGTCAGCGGCCACGATGCCGCGCGCGCCACGGCGGAGATGGTCGCCACGCTCTACGACGCCTCGCTCGACCAGTATCTGCCGCATGGCTGGCCTGCCACGTTCGGGGTCTTCTACCAGGAAAACGATTGGCAAAATTGCCTGTTTGTCAACGATGTCTCGCCGCTGCAGACGTTCGTCAACAACCGGAACTCGAACTATCGCGGGGCCGACATCTCCTATCGGCACTGGCCGGGTTTGATTGCCCAGAACCTTGTGGGATACGGCTACTTCGGCGGGTACCGGACGGCATTGCGCAAGGGGGGCGCCTTGCAGTCCATGAACGCTGTTTCGCTTCCGGGCGGCGTGCCAATTCCCTGCGAGGCGCCAATGGCTGGGCTGGCTTTCTCCAAATCAGCGCTTCCGGCCGGGGAAGCCACGGACAGAAAGGCGAAGCGGGTGAGCACGATTGAGTATGAGCAGGCAGGCGAACCGGCCGGTGCCGCAGTGCACGATCCGAAGCTCGACCAGGTGACAGCACGCAAAAACCTGAATGAAACAGCCTTCTTCTTCCCGCGGCTGCTGACGGACGACCAGGGTGTCGTACGCCTGGAGTTCGCCATGCCCGAGGCGCTGACCGAGTGGAAATTCATGGCTTTTGCGCACGACAAGAACCTGCGCGCCGGTTTTTTGCAGGACAAGGCCGTGACCGCCAAGGATCTGATGGTGGAGCCGAATCCGCCGCGCTTCGTGCGCGAGGGCGACGCGCTGGAGTTCACGGTAAAGGTCTCCAACCGCTCGGACAAAAAGCAGAAGGGGTCCGTGCGCTTGACCTTCAGTGACGCGCGCACGCTGGCCTGTATGGACAAGGAATTGAAGAATAGGGATGCCGACCAGCTGTTCAAACTCGCCGCCGGCGAATCGAAATCATTCGCCTGGCGCATCGTCGTTCCGGACGGCATGGGGTTCCTGACCTACAAGGCGGTGGGCGTGGCCGGCGATCTTTCCGATGGCGAGGAGGGCGCGCTGCCGGTCCTGAGTCGCCGCATTCTGGTGACCGAGTCGCTGCCGCTGCCTATGCGCGGCAAGCAGGTCCGCGAGTTCAAGTTCGACCGCTTGCTGAATTCCGGCAGGTCCGACACCCTGCGCCACCAGAGCCTCACGCTGCAGATGGTCTCGCAGCCAGCATGGTATGCCGTGATGGCCCTGCCGTATCTCATGGAGTTTCCGCACGAATGCTCCGAGCAGACCTTCAACCGCCTCTACGCCAACGCGCTGGCGCGGCACATTGCGAACGCGAACCCGAAGATCCGGCGCGTCTTCGACCTCTGGAAGGGAACGCCGGCGCTGGACAGCCCGCTCGAAAAGAACCAGGACCTCAAGTCCGTGCTGCTCGAGGAGACCCCTTGGTGGCAGCAGGCGCAGAGCGAGTCCGAGGCGCGGCGCAACGTCGGGATCCTGTTCGACGCGAACCGCCTCAACGACGAGACCCGGCGCGTGCAGGCCAAGCTGGCGGAGATGCAGTACGGCGACGGCCGCTGGCCGTGGTTCCCCGGCGGCCGGGCCGACGATTACATCACGCTCTACATCGTCACCGGCTACGGCCGGCTGCGCCACCTCGGCGTGAAGGTGGACCCTGCGCCGGCGGTCAAGGCCCTTGACGCGCTCGACGGCTGGGTCGATGAGCAGTACCGCGAGATCCTGCGCCATGATGCGGCGCACAAGGACGAGAACCACCTGACCTCCACCCTCGCGCTCTATCTCTACGGCCGCAGTTTCTTCCTCGATGACCGGCGCATCGCCGGGAGTCGCCGCGAGGCCGTGGACTATTTTCTCGGCCAGGCGAAGAAATACTGGCTGCAGCTCAATTGCCGGCAGTCGCAGGCGCACCTGGCGCTGGCGCTGCAGCGCTTTGGCGACTTGGAGACCCCCGCGGCCATCGCGGCCTCGATCCGTGAGCGGTCGGTCACGAACGAGGAGTTGGGAATGTTCTGGCGCGACACGGAGCACTCCTGGTGGTGGTATCGCGCGCCGATCGAGACGCAGGCCATGATGGTCGAGCTGTTCGCCGAGGTGGCGCGCGATCCCGCGGCGGTCGAGGCCTGCCAGGTGTGGCTCCTCAAGCAGAAGCAGACGCAGGATTGGAAGACCACCAAGGCTACGGCAGACGCCGTCTACGCCCTGCTGCTGCGCGGCAGCGACCTGCTCGCCTCGGACGCGCTGGTGGAGGTTGCGCTCGACGGCCAGTGGATCCACCCTGAAAAAATCGAGGCAGGCACCGGCTTCTACGAGAAGCGGTTTGCGCCGGGCGAGATCACGGCAGGGCAGGGGAACGTCACTGTGAAGAAGGTCGACGACGGCGTTTCCTGGGGAAGCCTGCACTGGCAGTACCTGGAGGACATGACCAAGGTGGCGCCGTTCGACGGCAATCCGCTGCGGCTGCGCAAGACGCTCTTTGTTCGCGAAAACACGAAAAAGGGGCCGGTGCTGCGGCCGGTGAAGGGTGCACTGGCGGTCGGGCAGGAATTGGTCGTGCGCATCGAGCTGCGCACGGACCGCGACATGGAGTATGTACACCTCAAGGACCAGCGCGGTGCAGGGACGGAGCCTGTGGATGTGTTGTCGCGCTACCGCTACCAGGACGGCCTGGCGTACTACGGGAGCACGCGCGACACGGCCAGCCACTTCTTCATCAACTACCTGCCCAAGGGAACTTACGTCTTTGAGTATGCCACGCACATCGTGCATCGCGGCAGCTACCAGAGCGGCATCGCAGAGGTGCAGTGCATGTACGCGCCGGAGTTCAACAGCCACTCGGAGAGCTTCCCATTGGAGGTCCGGTAGGCGCAGGTACTTCTGTGGCGGCCGGCATCGCCTGGTTTCGTCCCTGTCGCGTATTGCAACCATGGACGGAAATGCGGTAGTATTTCAGGCGATTCGAACGGCTGACTTTGTCGTCTTCCTGCCTGTTGCGGGATCGGCTGGCGGCCCGGACAAGCGAAGGAGAACGACAATGGCCTACGTCATCAGCGACAAGTGCGTCAACTGCGGCAAGTGCGTCGATGTCTGCCCGGTTGAAGCGATCAGCAAGGGCGAGAAGAAGCACACCATCGACCCCGGCAAGTGCGTCGACTGCGGCGCCTGCGCGGGCGAGTGCCCGACCGAGGCGATCAACCCCGGTTGATCCGCGAAGCAGCTTCCAGAAACGCGGAGCGGCAGGCGGGCGCCTGCCGCTCTTTTTGTTGTGCGAAAAGCAATTGGTGGGCCCAGCTGGGCTCGAACCAGCGACCAAGAGATTATGAGTCTCCTGCTCTGACCAACTGAGCTATGGGCCCGGGAGGCTGTCGTTGCGCGGCGCGTCAACGGACCGGGCGTATACTATGCCATCACCAAACCGACTGGCAAGCGTCTCGCCGCATGTACTCTGAATTCTGTCGCCTGTATTCCAGGTCGATGATCTTCCCGCTTGCGTCACCTGCGGCACAACCATGGACAATCAGATGGGCAGGGGCCAGATCGTCTGGGCGGGTCGTTTTTTGGGCTGCAGGTGAAGGAAACAATGATCCGTCAACCCCAGTTCGTCGACTACCTGTTGCAGTGTCTGGTGGCGGGCAAATTCGGTCGGGTGGTGCGCGTCCGAACCGATAGAAAGCAGGACGCCTTCGCCTGCCAGCGCGGCAAAGAAGGCCTTGTAACCGCGCAGGAATTCCGGCGGACGCCCGGTGAACATGGCGCCGTTCATCTCAACTGCGGTTCCGGCCCTGCGGCAGGTGCGGGCGAATTCGCGTACCCATCCGGGGTCGAGCGACGCCAGGTCGCGCCAGGGCTCGGCTCCCAGCAGGCGCACCTCGGGCGCATATTCCCAGAACGGATGTGCCAGGATGTCGACCCATGGCAGGGAAGCGGCTAGAAGTTCGAGTTCGCAGCGGAAGCGCAGCGAATCGACGGCGCAAATTTCGCGGGTCAGGCGCCAATGCAGGCCGAGCAGCACGTAGTCGAGGCCGATATCTGCCACGTCGCTGCGGTCGATGGCGGTCAGCAGGGTGCGCGTGACCGGATTCAGTTCCACCCCCAGCAGGATTTCCGGCCCGCCGGGTGGGAGAGCTTCCACTTCCTCGCGGATCCGGTACAGGCGTGCGGACTCCTCGCGGCTGTTCACGTGCTCGAGGATGCCGATATGGGTCAGGCCCGCAGTCGCGGCGTGGGCGCGGATGCGCTCCGGCGTCTGATCCGGGGCGCTGTGTCCCGAATAGCACGTATGGATATGATAATCGGCAGTTATTTTCATATCCGGCTCTGATTCACCTTTTGCCCAGCATAATAGCATGGATAATTGGAACGCGTCCCGCCATTTGCATCCAGAATTCTGTCTCCTGTAGTCTGGATTGAGAATCGCCGTATCTCCAGCTTGACACCCACTGGCAAACCTCCGACACTCCCGCTCCATGAATCGCGTCATCAGCCGGCGGCAGCTTTCTGCCGAGGTTTTCCGCATGGAAATCGAGGCACCGCTCATCGCACAAGAGCGCAAGGCGGGTCAGTTTGTCATCGTGCAGGTCGATCTGGACTGGGGCGAGCGCATTCCCCTGACGATTGCCGACGCCGACCCCCAGTCGGGCACGATTACGCTGATTTTCCAGACCGTGGGGCGCACCACGCACCTGCTGGCCGCCAAGCAGCCCGGCGAGTCGCTGGCCGCGCTGCTCGGCCCGCTCGGCCAGCCGACACACATCGAGAAATTTGGCTGGGTGGTCTGCGTGGGCGGCGGCATCGGCGTGGCGCCCCTGCACCCCATCGCCCAGGCCATGAAGGCGGTCGGCAACCGCGTCAGCATTATCATGGGCGCCCGCAGCCGGGACCTCCTGATTATGGAGGAGGAGATGAAGCGCATCGCCGACGAGCTGATCGTCGTGACCGACGACGGTTCGTGCGGCCGCAAGGCACTTGTCACCCAGTCGCTCAAAGAGCTGTGCGAGCGCGCGCCCAAGCCCGACTGCGTCGTGGCCATCGGGCCGCCTATCATGATGAAGTTCTGCGCCGAGACCACGCGCCCCTTCGGCGTGAAGACGCTCGTCTCGCTCAACACGATCATGATCGACGGCACCGGCATGTGCGGCGGCTGCCGCGTAACGGTCGGCGGCAAGACCCGGTTCGTCTGCGTGGATGGCCCGGAGTTCGACGGCCACCAGGTCGACTTCGACAACATGATGAAGCGTCTGCGCGCCTACAAGAAGCGCGAGGATGACGACCACCACCAGTGCCATCTCGAGGCCGAGGCGGCAAAGAAGGTTGGTTAAGCTGTTAGACTGTCAGGCAAACTGATGAAAAGATGTAATCACCCGAAGTGTAGCGGCGATTGTGGCAACCGCCGTCGGCGCGTGACAAACGCGCCGCTACAAATGCGACGCACCACAGC
>Ga0073936_10007950_pt1 | contig 13614 bp, 15 predicted proteins | sample AliMusrvi5mmetaG_FD_87041 | JGI IMG/M metagenome (GOLD analysis project Ga0073936, IMG submission 87041) | Freshwater lake bacterial and archeal communities from Alinen Mustajarvi, Finland, to study Microbial Dark Matter (Phase II) - Alinen... | ecosystem: Environmental > Aquatic > Freshwater >... | reverse complement strand
GACTGTTTTTACAAAGTCTGCAAATTTACTAATATTTTCCTGATAAAAGATAAAGCGGCCATTCACGATGACCGTGTTATCATGGAGATGGCTGTAAGCGGTGATAATACGATCCATGTTACACTTTCTGATAAAGGATGGCGGCATTGCATCCGCCAAAGCCGGATGCGGTTTTAAGACAGGATGTAAGCCTGACAGGTTGGTTTACGTTGATCACGTTCATTGTTCCTGAAACCCCGGGTGTTTCAAACCCGGCAGACCGGTAAAGGAGATTGGTCCTGAGTGAAGAGATGGCCGCTACCGATTCGACCAGCCCGGCTGCTCCAAGAGTATGGCCCCAGTACCCCTTGAAGCTGTTAACCGGAACATGCGAAAGACCGCTGAATTCAATGGCCTTTGATTCCATTTCATCATTGAATGGCGTGGCGGTTCCATGAGCCGAAATATAGCTGATATCCAGTGGTGTTAATCCTGCCTGCCTGAAGGTTTGGTTGATGACAGCGCCCAGTTCTTCGCCTGTACGTGAAGGACCTGAAATATGGTTGGCATCATTGCTGGTTGCACCCCCGGCTACCCGGATGGATGAAGTTTCCTCCATTTCCCGGGTGGTTGAAAGCACCATCGTTCCGCAACCTTCGCCGAGGGAAAGCCCGGTTCGGTTCAGGTCGAATGGTTTGCACGGGTTTGGGCTGATTGCCTGGAAAGATTGAAAACCGGAGATAACGAACTCAGAAGCTATGTCTCCGCCTGTTACAACTGCCTGGTCATATAAACCTGCCTGCAAAAATCTGGTTGCCGTCATGATGGCGACCACCCCTGAGATGCAGGCATTTGAAATAATCAGCGGTGTTTCTGCAAACCCGAAAAAATTTTGAATAATCCTTCCCAGTTCCCACAAATAAAGCCGTTTGTGGCTGAACACCGCCTTGTAACGATTCTCCAGCAAGTCGATGTTGCCTTTCGTAGTAGATATCACCAGCAGGGTCCTGGGATTTTCAGGTTGTACCAGCCCTGTTTTCAATGCATCATGAATGGATACGATAAACATTTTCTCCAGGCGTGTAAATGAACCTGCCGGGAGGGTTTTTTGATGGATTGCCAGCGCTTCAGAAAATTTCTCTGTCAACCGCACTGTATCAATAAGTGAAAGCTGAACAGGGCCGGGATAGAGATCCTGCTCGTTGATGGTTTTGATCCCGATGGTTCCCCGGTCCAGGGCAGCTGTGTTTTCGGCAGTTGAAAATCCAAGCGATGTTATGATGTTGTCGCTCAAGATATAAACAGGTTTCATGGCATCCAATGTTAAACGCCCCATTTCTTTTTCCATTCGGTGAAAAATTCGGGGGCTGTAAGCAATAATTCCCCTTCCGGGGTAAGGAAAACCTGGATGGATGTACCTGTAGCGGCAACTTCAAGGTCTTTCTTACGGTAAATGGTATATTCAAAAACGATTTTGGCAGCTTCGGCTGGAACAAACCGGGTCTCTACGATGGCTGTGTCGCCATATTCCAACGGCCGCTTGTAGTCGCAGTTTATTTTTACCAGGGGGATCATTACATGGTGCCTGTAAACATCCAGGTATCCGAGGTTGTACTTGAGCCCGAAGGATTCCCTGCCATCTTCAAAATATTTGAGGTAGTTGCCATGCCATACGATGCGCATGGAGTCAACCTCTGAAAACCTGACAATAATTTCTTTGCGGTCGGTCAGTTTCATGGTTAGTTGTTCAAGGGACTTTTAAATTTGTGATATATCGCTGTGATTGTCACAGAAAAAAGGAAGAAAGTGAACAATTTTAAGATCTGGGGAGCAATGAGCCACAGGTTTCCACCCCGCAGGAAAATGCTGTAATATCCGGTGATTGCCCAATTCAGCGGGCTGAGCATGGAGATGGCACGCATGGATGCCGGCATGAGGTAGATTGGCACCCACAAACCACCCATTGCAGCCAGGATGATGACCGAAATGGATCCGAAGGCTGCTGCCTGCTGGTGAGTCTTGGCTATGGTTCCTATCATAAGTCCATATCCGACGGCTGCCATGGATACAACCAGCGTCATCAGGAATAAGGCAGCAATATCATCCCCCAGCACAAGCATGGGAAGCCCGAACAGGGGAAGGATCATGATCCCGGCAAGCAGCATGGCCGCGGTTTGCACAAGGCATACCACGAGGTACACGCCCACTTTCCCCATGACAAGGGTCATGTATGAAACCGGCATGGTGAGCAGCCTGTAAAGGCTTCCGCCTTCGCGTTCCTGGATGAGGCTCTGGGTCAGCGGGATTACGATGAAAAACATCGCGAAGATGGTCCATGCCGGAACATTGTGCTGCGTTGAATTTGGAATCAGCTCGACTTCGCGGTAGGATGGAAATTCCTCACTGAACCTGAGTATTTCTTTGAAATTCTCTTTGGGTGGTTTGTACATCGGCATTTGCAGGGCGATTTCCTGGTTGAAATTTTTAAACACCCATGCGGTCTGGATCCTGTAATAATTCTCCCTCACAGAACTGATCACCGCATTTTTAAAGGCTTTTTTAACTGTCGGATCGAAATAGATAGTCACGTTGACAGAATCCCTGAATACGATTCCATTCAGTACCATGGGGTTGCCAATACCAAAGCCTGCAAGGGTTTTTGCAACGGTAAGGCGGACGTTGGCCCGCATGGTGCTGGTCGCACCTTTGGGAACCACGATCGCGATGAGATAATCCCCTTTCCTGACGGCGCTTTTTGCACTATTGGCTGTCAGGGGTTTGTGGTCCAGGTTGTCGATGACCTCAAATGATTCAGAACCTTTGAAACCGTTTTTAATCTGCATCCCAAGGCTGTCGTGGTCGTTGTCGACAAAAAGAACCTGTACACTGGGATCCTTGGCAAGCGAACCCCATGCGAATTCCTGCATCATCGAGGATATGAGGATCAGCACAGCCGGCATGATGAAAAGCATGGCCAATCCCGCTTTATCACGGATGAGCAGCAGCAGCTCTTTGCGGCAGACGGATAGATATTTTCTCATTGTCAGTCCCTCATGCCTTTCCCGGTGAGATGGATGAAGATGTTTTCGAGGTTGCTAAATTCAGGATTCCGTGCCAGTAGCTCTTTCGGTTGTCCAAGTGCAATGATCTTTCCCCTGTCGATGATCGCAACCCTGGTGCAAAGACTTTCAGCTTCTTCCATATGGTGCGAGGTATATATGATCGTTACGCCCTTTTTATTGATCTCCTTGAGATATTCGAGAATCACCACCCGCGATTGAACATCGATACCCACTGTGGGTTCATCGAGGAAGAGGATTTTCGGATCGTGCAGCAACCCGGCGATCAGGTTTACGCGGCGTTTCATCCCCCCGGAATATTTGCCCACCATTTTCCCGGCATGTTTTTCCAGACCGAATTCGCCGAGATAATGGTTGATCTTGTTGTTAAGTTCCGATCCGTAAAGGCCGTACATGTTTCCGAAGAAGGTAAGGTTCTCACGCCCGGTGAGTGTGGGATAGAGGGCTATATCCTGGGGAACCACCCCGATGATCTGCTTGATCTGTTCAAGGTTGACGTGGCTGTCGATGCCGTCGATGACGACACTGCCTTTGGTTGCCGGGAACAATCCGCATAAAATGGAGATGGTAGTGGTTTTACCCGCCCCGTTAGGTCCCAGCAATCCGAATATCTCATTCGGGAATATATCCAGTGAAATCGAATTAACAGCCGGTTCATCGGCTCCCTTGTAGATCTTTGTCAGTTCCCTGATTTCAATGATGGGTTTCGGGGACATTAAAAGTTGATTTTTTTTAGTTTCTGATAAACCTTTTCTTCATCTGCTGCGATCTCGAGCAGTTTTACAGATAATGTGCCGTAATCCTCCTCAGGTTTTGAGCGGTTTTTGCAATTCCGTGCTCCCATATAGGTGAATTCACGCCATTTATTGGCTGTCTTGCCCATCATATCCGAAGCTTCAAGCAATTCCGCATGGTGGTTGAATAACTCCCCGGCTTCCTTAAGAAATGCGCCATAGATGTAACGGAAGCCTGCCCCGCCGGTACCGAAATCTTCAGCCATGCGCAAAATCTGTCCCAGGTAAAAGGAAGCCTTGTCATTTCCATGCTTTATGGGCCATTTTTTGATGTCACGGGCCAGCCAGCGCAATCCCTTTACCCCGATAAGCGGGAAAGGAATGCCGATCATTTCATGAACGGTCTTTTTAATCCCAAGGATGACGGCCGCTTTAAGATCAACCGGTTGGTCGATGGTGTGATTGATCCAGTACATTTTTCCCTGGGGTGCAAAAGCGCCTTTGGCATAGCGGACGCGCAACAAGTCGTCGTAAGTGATTACCTGGGGGAACTCCATCACGGTGTCGCTTACATGATACAGATTACCCTCCTTGCCGAAAACCACGAGGTTGTGCATGTTGTAGTGCATACGGTATTCGGGAGGGAAGAAAGTCAGCTGGAATACGCCTACCTGGCAACCCGTGGGGATGCCCTTTTCGAGGTTGCGGTCGAGCCTCTCCATGGCTTCCACGGGATCTTTGATCTTTTTGATCACCGTGGCATCTACACCCATGTATGCTGTGGACCGCTTGAAAACAGTGTTCGGAAGATTTCTGAAGGAAAGCATGGGGGCAAATTGTATCTTCAGGAAAGGAATATAACTGAAATAGAGACCATTCCCAACACCAAAGGCCATGGGTTCCGATATTTCAAGCCCGTTGAATTTGAAAAGGTTCGAGGTGGCCCCGCTTTCACAATGACCTGCCTGGCGGTGCGTATAGTTGATGATTGTTTTGGTTGTTTCCATGTACTTTTAATATTTTCACGAAGAAGCACGAAGGGGGCCCGGGGCATCACGAAATCGATTGTTTTCCTTCGTTGTCTTTCGTGCCTCCTTCGTGTACCTTCGTGATATTTTTATTTTTCAGTTGGTCAACGGGAATGTTAAATGCTTTTGCATACTTCTGCAATGTTTTATCCTTCAGGCGGTCAAAAACGGCAGGTTTAAAATGCCATTTGACCCTCCACAGTGATATTCCTGCCATCATCGACAGGTTCAATGGGTCGAGCAGGTTTTTTTCCATGTAGTATACGACCGGGCTCACTTTCCCGGCTGCAACGCGCTGCCGTGCATCTTCAATGCGTTCATCGAAGAGATCCCAAGCCTGCTGCAGGACGATACGGTCGGTATTATCATGAAAACCCACGGTTCTTTCAAATTTGCCGCCATCCTGGTATGAATAGGAGAGCTCGCGGTGCTGGCCATAAGCTTTGTCTTTGTAGACAGGGTTGCTATTCTCTTCCATTTTTATTACTATTTAATGGTGGCAAGTTTTTTAAAGATCTTCTCTTCGCGGTCTGCGACTTCAAGCAGGATATCCGCCAGAAAATCATACGATTGATCAGGTTTTCCCCTTTTCTTGCAGTTTCGTGAGCCAAGGTATGAAAATTCCCTCCATTTATTGGCATTTTCGCCCATTTCAAAGGATATTTCCCTGAGCCAGGGTTGGTTCAATACGCCAGATGCCTCTTCAAGAAAGGCGCCATAAATGTACCTGAAACCCGCACCGGCTGTACCGACTTCTTCTTCCATACGCAAAACCTGGCCAAGGTAGTAGGAGGCTTTTTCGGGGCCCAGCTTTTTCTCCCAATTGCGCATGCGGCCTGCAAGGTAACGGATGCCTTTCACACCGATGATCGGAAAGGGAATCCCCACCATGTTGTTTGCGGTCTTCCGGATACCTTTGATAATGGCAGGCCTGATGTCAATGTCTTTGGGAACATAGGTGGGGTAATACATCCGTCCTTGCGGGGCGAAGGCCCCTTTGGCAAACCTGACGCGCTTGAGATCTTCATAGTTGATTTCCACCAGGTTTTCCATCAGGGTATCACTGATAAAATAATTGCCGTTGTCGTGACCATAAGCAATCATGTTGTGCATGTTGTAGTGCATCCGGTACTCAGGCGGGAAAAACGGCAGATGGTATGTGCCGACCTGCAATCCCACAGGGTATCCCTGTTCGAGTACTGCATTCAGTTTATCCATCGACTCCTTAGGATTGCGGAAGGTGTGGATGGAAGTCTTCACGCCAAGTTCTTTGGTCGCACGATCGAAAACCTGTCCGGGCCAAACCCTGAACGATGTCGTAGGAGCATGCTGCATTTTGAGAAAGGGCAGGTAGCTGAAAAACAGCCCTGCTCCAATCCCGAACGCCATGGGTTCGCTGATTTTATGATGATGGTAGTTCAGCAGGTTGCGTGTCACACCGCTTTCACAATGTCCAGCCTGCCGGTGTTCAAATTCCAATTTTACCATTTCGTTTGTTTTAAAAAGATTTACCCCAGAAAATCAGGCTTCGTAAGTTGCTCAATAGTTATCCCGAAGATGGCGGCATATCTTGCCAGTATCTCCTGATTCAGCTTTTTGAATACCCTGCTTTTCAGGTGTCTTCGAACCCGCCAGCCTGATATTTCCATGTAGGCTGCCAGCATGGGAACTTCCATCAATATTTTTTCCATGTAATATGCAATGGGACTTAACTTTCCAATGATTACCAGCTGTTTTACTTCATTTAACCGTTGTTCTGCGGCATCCCAGCTTTGTTTGATAATTACCTGGTTGTTAGGATTTTGGTAATCAACTTCCTGGGTGAACCCCGTCTCCTTGTCAAAGTGATAAAAAAGTTCACGATTATATTTATATATCAATTCGTTATCGCCGGTTGATTTATCTTTTACTTCATCAGATATATTTCCCATGTTTCATGCTTTGATTAAGAATATTTTCAATTCACATCCTGCGATCAACCGGTCGTTCTGAAACACTTCGCCTTGTACGATGGTAGCGTCAAACACTTCGTGCAACACGGTTACCCGGGTGATGATCTCCTGACCGACCCTGGGAAAGTCCTCAATTTTCAGGTTCCTGATGCCACCGATAAAACCCAGGGGTGCTTTTTCACCTGAATTACCGGGTTTGGCTCCCACGCCTGCGGCGGCAGTCTGAGCCATGTTCTCGATCAAACCGGGTTCCCTGAAGGCGCCATTTTCACAAAAAACGTTATCTTCACGAATCATAAAGGCGGTTACCGTGGTTTTATCAACGATTTTGACCAGGCGGTCCACCATCACCATCGGTGGTTTTTGCGGGATATTTATTTCTTCAGATGATGCCATAAGGATCCTTTGCGTTTGCGTTGGCGCATGCGGTTCATCACCGTAGCCACATCTTCATCGGGGAACACCCACCTGCGCCCGGTTTTCACCGCGCGTTCCTTAAGCGTGCCATAATCGATGCCCGGAGCAATGTAATAAACCGGTTCAAGCAGGTTATCGGTCACCCTGACAATGCCTTGTTCAATGGCAATTTTATGCAGGATTGTTCCCGGGTAAATGCGCATGCCGATGAAAGGGAAGAAAACGGTATTTTGAATGCGTTTGGAATTTTCAAAACTTTCATCGATCGTGGCTTCTGTCTCACCATAGCCTCCGATGATCATGAAATGGCAGAAATAGACGCCTGCCTGGTTGCAATAATCCGACACCCGTACCACTTCATCCACATTAAAATGTTTCCCATATTTATTCAGCGTTGTGTCTGAGAGCGATTCAGTTCCGAACTCGATATGTGTCAGACCTGCTTTGGCAAACAACTGCAAATTTTCCAGGGATAAATTATGCGGGGAAAAATAGGCCCCCCAATGCGTTGGAAGATTAGCAGCGATGAGTTTTTTTGCAAGTTCAATATTGAAGTTGTTGCTGATGTTGAAAACCGAATCGGTAAAGAAGACATAATCAACCTTGTGCTTTTCATATAACTGGCGCAATGTATGCACGATCTTGTCCGGATCGAGGGTACGCACGTTATGACCTTCGATGAGGGGGTATGTACAATAGATGCATTGATAAGGGCAGCCTCGTTTAGTCTGCACATTCACCATGCCTGCCTTATCCCAGTAAAATTCCAGTAAGTCTGTATCAAAATCAAGGTCGGGGGTCAGGATAAAGTGCTTACGCCCGTTGACATGTATTTCAGTGCCCTCGGAATATACAAGTCCGTCAATGGTCAGATCGGGTTTCCCATCATCCAGGCTGAGCAAAAAATTGTAAAAACTCTCTTCACCTTCCCCCTGGATGCCATAGTCGGGGCGGAAGCATGAAAAAAGTTCCCGGGGATAAATGGAAAAGGCAGCACCCCCGATGATGAGCGGGGCTTTTGTGGTTTCGCGCACGATGTCGACAATCGCCTTGTAACCATTGATGAAACTCTCCTGGCTGTAAAAATTGACATCATCGACATTTCTAAGGGAAAGTCCGATATAATCCGGTTGAAATTCGAGCAGGGTCGCGGTGAAAGACTCGGGAGTGCTGAGATTGAAATCGAATATCCTGATTTGGTAATCGGGCAGGCGTTCGCCCAGGTATGTACAAAGGTAAGATATCCCAAGGGGATAGACAGGGTAGGGGTTTCCATACCTGTTGGCTGACACGAAAAGCAGTTTTTTACCCGGCATGGTCAGTTCTTGATTTCAGTTAAACGTGGCCGGACCTCAGGAATTTTCCAGAAATCGTAATAATTGAACCACTGGAACGGGTATTTGCGCAGGATCTCTTCGAATTTTCTGGCATATATTTCCAGTGCCCCGCGATAATTTTCTTCCCTTTGTTTCAGGTTGGCCGTATAGGCAATGTCGTGCAGCCGGGTGGCATAAAAATGATAATGGCTGCTGGTCTCCTTCACGGCAAACACAAACGAAACCGGTACCCTGAATTTAGCGGCCATGTTTACCGGGCCAATTGGGAATGCAGCCGGTTGGCCCATAAAGTCGAGGATAATGGTCTTGTTTCCTTCGATAAACCGATCGCCATGCATGGCTACGATCTCTTTGTTTGCCAGTGCCTGCCTGATCTCAAGCAGATGAGAAAAATCATCGCGGATCACGATGAAGTTGACATTGCGGTTTGTCATCACCTCCGATAAGTAGCCTTTAATTTGCTGATGTTCTGCGTCGAACAGGATTATGTTGATGCGTTTGTCGAGCCGGTTCAGCAATTGCCCCGCAATTTCCCAGTTTCCAACATGGGCGCTTACAAGCAGCCCGCCATCGTTCATCTGGCGAAGGTACTCTTCCCCTTCGAAATCAAAGGTGAATTTTTGCTGGAATCCGGCAAGCATGGCAACTTTATCAAGCAATATCTGCCCGAACATGAAATAGTTGCGGTATATGCTTAAGAAGGCTTTCAGGCGGTTGTAATGCATTACCCTGTGATAAAAATTAAAAATGGCCATGAAGGCTTTGCCCGATGTGGCCACGAAATAGACAACGACAAAAGAGAGCAGGAAATAGGCGAACCGCAACCCCGGATATTTCAGGGTCCAGACAAATATTTGATATCCCAGAACCCCTCCCCGGGTTTTGCCTTCCCAAGATGACATGCTCGATTAATTTGGATTGATGCGATGGATGATGTAGCTGTAAAAATCCTGCAGCGATTTCACGCCGGCCATCTCTTCGGCCTTCATCTTGAAGCCAAAATTGTTCTCAACGATCACAAACAGGTCCACAAAGTCAAGGCTGTCGATTCCAAGGTCTTTTTTCAGATCGGCGGCAGGGTATATCTGGGATTCTTCAATTTCAATTTCATCGATCAGGAGTTGGTTTATTTTCCTGATAATCTCATCGTTTTGCATCATAGTCTGTCGTTAACCGATGCAAAAATAGGGATTTTATTTCAGAATATTGCTGATTATGCTTTCCGGATGATAAGTGAGGAGTTGGTCCCGCCGAAACCAAATGAATTTGAGAGAAATGCATTGATTTCTCGTGAGGTTGTTTCTGTTGCGATGTTGAGTTTTTCCGAAACATCGTCGGGGTTTTCGAGGTTGATGTTTGGCGCTACGAACCCGTGATTCATCATGAGGGTCGAATAGATCACCTCACTGGCGCCTCCCATCCACATTTCGTGTCCGGTCATCGATTTGGTGCTGCTCACCAGCGGTTTTGATGAACCGAAAACGAGGTCGATCGAACTGGCTTCGTTCCGGTCGCCTGCCGGGGTGGAGGTGGCGTGGGCATTGATATAATCTATCTCTTCTGACCTGATCCCGGCATCGCGGATGGCTTTCTCCATGGCGCGAACCGGGCCCTCCACATTTGGCATCGAAATATGTTCGCCATTCGAGGAGAAACCATATCCGATCACCTCACCATAAATCGTTGCGCCGCGTTTCATGGCCGACTCGTAGCTCTCAATGATTACAGTTGCTGCACCACCGCTTGGCACCAGTCCGTCGCGGTCGCGATCGAACGGACGGGATGCTTTTGTCGGTTCCGACTCCCTCACCGAAAAGGCGTTGAGGGCATCAAAACTGGCGGTCGACTCGGGGTTGATCTCCTGGGCTCCTCCGCAGATGATTATATCCTGCAAACCCTGTTTGATCAGCAGGTAACCGATGCCGATCGCATGCGACCCGCTGGCACAGGCCCCGCTGAGGGTGAAATTGACACCCCTGAGTCTGAAAATTACCGACAGGTTCATCGAAACCGTCGAATTCATCGACTGAAAGATATAGCCCGATCCGATCATCATCGTATCCTTTTTTTGCCTGAGGATGTCCACGGATTCCACTACGGAAAGGGCCGAACTGTCGTTGCCGAAAAGGATTCCTACTTCGTTTGCATCCAGGTAGGATTGTTCAATGCCGGCATGTTTAAGGGCTTCGAGTGTGGAAATGTAAGCATATTCCCCCTGGACAGGCAAGCCTATCCTCAACCTGCGATCGAGCACCCCCTTCAGGTGGGGCCTTTCAACCATCCCCGTAAGGGCACTCCTGAACCCCATTGCTTTACGTATTGGATCGAAGACAATCCCCGACCGGCCATGACGCAGGGAATCCTCAACCTCCTGAAGATTCTTTCCGATTACCGAATAAATACCCATACCGGTGATTACAACCCTTGTCATAAATAAAAATCAAAATGCATTATGTGTACAAACCTCCGTTCACATTGATCACGGCACCCGTGATATAGGATGCTTCCGCCGAGGCAAGGAATCCGACAATAGCGGCAACCTCCTCTGGTTTCCCGAATCTCCCCATTGGGATCATGGCTTTCAGCTGGGTTTCATCCAGGTCCTTTGTCATATCGGTTTTGATGAACCCCGGAGCAACGGCGTTGACTGTCACGTTTTTCTTTGCGATTTCCTGTGCCAGTGCCTTGGTAGCACCGATTACCCCCGCTTTTGCAGCCGAATAGTTAACCTGGCCGGGCAATCCCTTCAATCCTGAGAGAGAAACCACATTGATAATCCGTCCCATTTTGTTGATAAGCATATCCTTGATCAGGAAACGGGTAACATAAAGAAAGCTATGGAGGTTGGTATTAAGGACATCGTGCCATTCCTCGTTTTTCATCCACATCACGAGGGCATCCTTGCGGATTCCTGCGTTGTTCACCAGAACCTGTATATAGACCCCTTCATGGGCGGCCAGCCATTGTCCGAGAACCTCTTCGATCTCCTCCTGCGAAGCAACATCGAATTTCAGGATTTCTCCGTCACTGCCTTTCTCCCGCACATACTGCAACGTATTTTCAGCCTCCTGCCGGTTGGTATGGTAATTGATCAGGATGAAAAAACCCATCTCAGCCAGTTTTACGGAAACCGCCCTTCCGATTCCCCGTGATCCACCGGTAACCAGTGCAAACCTCATAGGATTGACGATTTACGAATTACGATTGACGATTGACGGACTGAAATAATTTTTTTCATAAACTATCTTTTTTGGGGATTCGGCTATTTTCTTTATAAATCGTAAATCGTAAATCGAAGATCGTTTATTCGCTCAACGGAAACTTCGGCTTATTCTCAAGTATATAGCTTGCAATCTGCTGTATCTCCTTATACTTCGTCGTGTCTTCAGTGAATTTCGGCACGATCTTGCGAAGGTCTTCGAATTTTTTACGCGAGTAGCCCGATAGCCTGGGTTTGAATTTCATATAATCGATCGCCTGGAGGATCGTGATCATGTGAATTGAAAGGACAATATAGGTGTGGTCGATCACCCGTTTCGTCATCATGGCGGCGTTGGTGCCCATACTCACAATATCCTGGTTATCATTGTTATTGGTGATGCTGTGGATGGACATTGGGAAGCAAAGCGTCTGGTTTTCAGCTACCGTCGACACAGCGGTGAACTGAACCCCCTGCATACCGAGGTTGAATCCCAGTTTTCCAAGGTTGACAAACGGCGGAAGTTTCTGGTTCAGTTTGTCGTTCATCAGGTAGTTGAGCTGGCGTTCGGCAAGCATCGACAGTTTGGTTACGGCGATCTTGAGTTTATCCATCTCAAGGGCGACATAGTCGCCATGGAAATTTCCACCGTGAAACACATTTCCTGCATCACTATCGATAATGGGGTTGTCGTTGGTGGAGTTGACCTCGTTGATCAGCACCTTTTCGGCATACAGGATGGTATCGAGGATCGGCCCGAGAACCTGAGGAACGCAGCGCAGGGAATAGTATTCCTGGACCTTGTGGGTAAACACCTCAACCTGTTCGGTTTTCCCGTTGTAGAGGTGGTCGGCCCGGTGGCGGATCAGCTTGCTGTCCTGCAGAATCGAGCGCATCATGCGCGCCACCTGGTTCTGCCCGTAATGTGATTTCACCTTGTTAAGCCCGTCGGAGAAGTGATCATCATACGACTCGACGATTTCGTTGATCATGGAGGATGCCAGCACTGCCCAGTCGAGCAGGTTTTTCGCATGTACGATGTTGACCATACCAATGCCAGTCATGGCGGAGGTTCCATTGATGAGCGACAGCCCTTCGCGGATGTGCATCCTGATGGGTATCAGCTTTTCAGCCTGGAAAACAGTTTTGGTGTCCTGCAGTTTTCCCTCGTACCATATCTCTCCTTCGCCAATCAGGTTTAAGGCCAGGTGGGCCAGTTGTACCAGGTCGCCGCTGGCGCCCACTCCGCCATGTTCGGGGATATATGGATTTATGTTCCTGTTGATCAGCTCTTTCAGCAATTCGACCACCTCGGTGTGGATGCCCGATTTGGCTTGCATAAAGGTGTTGAGCCTTGCAAGCATGGTAGCCTTGGCATAAATTTCGGGCAATGGAGTGCCGCAACCTGCGCAGTGGCTGCGGATGAGGTTGTACTGGAGTTGAAGTTCGTTGTTTCCGGTGATTTTATATTGAGCCATCGGTCCCAAACCGGTGTTGATCCCATAGATTATTTTTCCTTTGGCAAATTCTTTCAGGAAGAGGTAGTTTGCCTTCACCTTATCCAATGCTTTCGGGTCGAGTTCGATCTTTTCGTCCAGGAAAAGAATCTTGTAGAAATCGTCGGGAGTAAGTTTCTGTATTCCTACGCTTATCATTGTTTCGTCTTGTTTTACCGTATGGATTTTTACATCCGGAAATCAAATTTGCAAAGGTATAATTTATTTTGAAAATTATGTTATCTTTGCACCCCGAAACGAACTACGCATATAGGAATCGTAAATCCAAAATCGTAAATCGTAAATCGTAAATCGTAAATCGTAAATTGAAATGGTTCTATTCGAAGATGCCCTGAAAACAGTGCTTTCCCAACCATTGACGATGGAGGGTG
>Ga0073936_10007948_pt1 | contig 13615 bp, 8 predicted proteins | sample AliMusrvi5mmetaG_FD_87041 | JGI IMG/M metagenome (GOLD analysis project Ga0073936, IMG submission 87041) | Freshwater lake bacterial and archeal communities from Alinen Mustajarvi, Finland, to study Microbial Dark Matter (Phase II) - Alinen... | ecosystem: Environmental > Aquatic > Freshwater >... | reverse complement strand
TTACCTTGTAATTGCTTTGATATTTTCTCTGTTTTTTTATGAGAATAATTTTGCACAGATAGTTATTAACGAAGGTTCTAATAAAAACTATTCAACTATTGCAGATGAGGATGGCGACTATACTGACTGGATAGAATTGTATAATGCTGGGTCTACTACTGTTAATTTATTAAATTATTCTCTTACTGATGATATCTCAAACCCAACTAAATGGGTATTTCCTAAGTTGCATCTATTACCTGGTAGATTTTTAACAATCTTTTGCAGTGAAAAAGACAGGAAACCAACTTTGCCATTTGTAAATGTATTAACTACTGGTCCTTTTAATCCTGTTGTTGGCTGGAATTCCCATACATTCACTACCCCGTTTTTATGGGATGGTGTTTCTAATATTCTGATAAATACTTGTTCTTATACTTCGAATTGGTACACAACAAATTCTGTTTTCAATCAAACTTCAACGCCTTATTATTCTTGTATTTTTGCACATCAGTACTTTATACCAGGTATTTGTTCTTCAAGTGATGGTGTTAAAGTTTCCCAAAGACCAAACATCAAATTAAATAATCATGTTATAGGAAATGGTATTATCCAAAATTTACCCAATAGTTACCCCGCACCTTATGGAAACTTCTACTCAGCCGCTAAACACCAGATGCTAATTCCATGCTCAGAGCTTTTATCATCTGGTCTTTCAGCAGGTTATATTACTAGCATTGCTTTTGATGTTGTTTCTACGGATACAAATACAGTATACGATTATATTGATTTTTCAATGAAACAGATTTCATATAATGAGGTATCATATTCTTTTGAGCCTTTAAGTACTAATCTGCACACAAACTTTAAGATTTCAAAATCTGGTGAGACTATATATCTGTATTCCTCAATGCAGGTGCTATTAAGTTCACTTTTTGTTAATTGCACTAATCTGGATAACAGTATAGGCTCTTTTCCAAATGCCTCTTCAAATATTTCTCTTTTTCAAACGGCAACGCCAATGGCAACAAATAACCTCTCTGATACGTTTTCTATATATCTACTTGCTCCCGTTTTTTCTATCCCATCGGGATTATATAATACCCCTGTAAATGTAAGTATCAGCAATCCTAACCCATGTGCATCTTCTATACATTACACAGTTGATGGAAGCGATCCTACAATATTTTCTGAAATTTATACCGGAACACCTATTAATTTGTTTTATTATAATGTGTTAAAAGCACGGATTTTTGCTTCAGGATTTCTCCCAAGCCCAGTTACTATTTCTTCTTATCTCGTTTACGTTAATCATGCAATTCCTGTATTAAATGTTATTAGTGATGAAAAAAATCTTTATGGAAATACAGGTATTTTTGATAATAAGTTGAGTAATTGGGTAAAAGAAGCTTATGTTGAGTATTTTGATACGACACGTCAATTGATATTTTCTCAGAGTGCAAGTATTCAAATGGATGGAGGGTGGAGTAGCAGGACTTGCCAACAGCCTTCTTTCAGAGTCGAATTAGATGATCCGGTATTAGGTGAAGACCCTATTGATAATAAATTGATTCCTAACAGACCATACAGAACAAAATACAGCAAGTTTTATTTAAGAAATGGCAGTAACCAGTATCTTGCTTTTCAATATATGGATGCTTGCCAGACAGAAGCTATGGGCGGTGAAACTAATAATTATTACTCAGCGTGGCGACCTGTTTCAGTTTATGTTAATGGCGGTTATTTCGGGCTTTATGAATTGCGCGAAAAAATGGATGCAGAGTATTTTAATGTCATTGACCATGCAAATATAAAAACTCTTGATTTCTTGTCTCAGAATGCTTTTGCCGGAGATTTTCTGCGCCCTCTGAAAGGCTCCATTGATTCTTTCTATTTCGCTTATAATGCGTTTAATAATTTAAACGATGCTGATACTTCATTCTGGCACTTGGCCGATAATTATTTCGACATGAAATGGTACAACGACTATATCATTGGAGAATCCTGGATGGGAAATACAGATTGGCTATCAAACAACATTAAAATTTACAGGTCTGATAAAACCAATTTCCGTTGGAGATTTTGTCTTGCCGATATGGAATGTAATTTTTATGGTAAAGGAAATGAAAAAACCAATTACAATTTTGATCATATAGGATGGATGCTTAATTATGACCATGAAAATCCGTACATTCATATTTGGCAGAAAGGAATACAAAATACAAAATTTAAAAATTATTTTATTAACCGTTTTGCGGATTTGATGAATACTTCATATTTATTTAGCCGCTTATCATCTGTTGAAAATAGCATGTACATCCAAACTATTAATGAAATGCCAAATGAATTTTTGCGATGGAAAGATACAAGCAGCGTTTCTACTCTTATGACAAATTTCAATAATAACCGTTTTGCATTTTTATATCAGCTTTCAAAAAGAACACAACAAGTACGAAATCATATTCAGTCACACTTTTCGCTTTCCGGACAGGTAAATGTAACATTGAATGTGCTTCCGGCAGGAGCCGGAAAAATTAAAATAAGCACTATTTTCCCTGATTCACTGCCTTGGACAGGTGTTTATTTTAATGGAAATCCTGTTAAAATTACTGCATTTCCAAACCCAGGCTATAATTTTGCCTATTGGGATACAAATGCTGTCCTTGCTGTTAGAGATACAAATATGTCAGTTTTGATTAATGTTACTTCTGATGCCGTGTTTAACGCTGTTTTTACAGTGACCCCCTTCGTTGGTAGATTATCAATAAGTGAATTGAATTACCATTCTAATAATACGCGTGATGCTGGCGACTGGATAGAGTTTCATAACTATGGTAATGGCCCCATGGATATTTCAGGGTGGAAATTTACAGATAGCACAGTTTATCACAACTTTATTTTCCCTGCCGGTACAACAATCCAACCAGGAGAAAGGTTGGTGCTGGCTGAAGACACATTAAAATTCCATTCACAGCATCCGGGAGTGCCTGTTATGGGACCGGTTGGTTTTGGATTTAGCAATTCAAATGAAGCGCTGACACTTATCGATTACGCGAACGAACCCAAACTTTGGATGCATTATGATGATTCAATTCCATGGCCAATCGCGGCTGACGGATTTGGACGGACATTGGAAATTGTCAATGATACACTGAACCCTGCATTGCCTACAAGTTGGTTTGCCGGTTGTATTGACGGTTCACCCGGTGGCCCTTATGTTTCATGTCCTGAAAAGGTTATTTTCAGCGAGATAAATTATAAGTCGTCTCCTTCAGCAGATGCTGGCAATTGGGTGGAGTTACATAACAATAGTCCTTTAGATGTTGATATTTCTGGATGGAAATTTAGCGATGGTAAGGATGCTAACTTTTATACTTTCCCTTCTGGAATGGTTTTAAATTCTAATGGATATCTTGTCCTATTTAACGATTATGGAAAGTTCGGTTCACAGTTTCCGACTGTTTATAATATAAAGGGACCTTTTGAATTTAATTTAGGCATAACAAATAAAACTTTAAGATTGTTTGATGGAGCTGGAAAGCTTTACCAGTCAGTGTTGTACGACAATATAACCCCATGGCCATCAGGTGCAAACGGTAATGGGTATACCCTCGAAATACTTAATCCTCAGGGTAATCCTTGCGATGGCTCAAACTGGTTCTCCGGCTGTCCAAAAGGTTCTCCTGGAGGACCTTATGTCTATCCCTGCAATACTGGCGTTGATGATATGCCGCTTTCACCCTTGGAAGTTAGAATTTATCCCAATCCATCTGACGGGAGATTTATTATAAACTTAGCTGAAGATAAAGATAAAAGTAATTTGCAGATTGAAATTTATAATCCCATGGGAGAAAGGGTTTATTCCAAATCAGGTGATTCAAATCACACTCAGGTTGAAGTTGATATTTCAAACTCTTCTGCAGGAATTTATTTTGTTAAAATTTATCTCAGAGAAAAAATATACATGGCAAAGGTCGCTCTCTTATTCCGCTGATTTTATTGTAAAAGCAAAACTCTCCATAATTTGATTTGCAAGCAATTGTTCACATGATGTTTTTACTTTTTGGTAAGCTGAAGACTCGTCCATAGCTTCAACTTCAAGGGTTATATGTTTGCCAATCCTTACATTTGATATTTCGGGCAGTCCAATATTTTTCATGCTCATGCTGACGGCTTTTCCCTGCGGATCTAACAATGCTTTTAAAGGCATAATATCTATTTCGGCAATATATTTCATTATAAATGGATTTGATGTTTTTTGTGGGCAAAATTAATTAAGACAGACAAAAATATATAAAAAATAATAATAAGTGGTATTGCTATATAATTTAGAATCATTAAAAAAGTAAAATGGAAAAAATAAAAAACAAGTATTTTGCTTTATTCTCTTTCCACACATATGATTTAAACTTAAAAGACATTAATGGCAATTCGGAAATAAGCAAAAATGAGTTCAGAAAAATTAGACAAGACAAAAAGAAGAAGTTGGAAAAAATCAACCTTGTCCATTCAGCAATTATATTATTACTATCTTTATATTGCCATAAAATAAGAGGTATTGCCGCTATAAAAATAGCATTGGCTGGCGTGGGCAAACCAATAAAACTGTCTGTCTGCCTTTCATCAATGTTAAATTTAGCAAGGCGCAATGCAGAGAAGAGCGTAATAATAAATGCAGTATATGGAAATAAATTTTCATCTGCAAAAATTACCTGAGGCATATAAACAGAATTATTGAGTAAATGAAAAATAATAACTGCCGGTGCCAGTCCAAAGGAAACAACATCTGCCAATGAGTCTAATTGCTTTCCAAATTCTGATTTACAATTCAGTAACCTTGCAAAAAATCCGTCAAAAAAATCAAAAAAAGTAGCCCCTATTATAAAAAAAGCTGCATAATGTAATTGTCCTTTAAATGCGAAAGTCGCTGACAAACAGCCACATAAAAGGTTTAATAAGGTGATAGAACCGGGAATTGCTTTTTTAGACATAAAGATGAAAATTAATTTTATTACTTTAATATATAAATACTTCTGAAATCGAAATTTACTATTTCAGATTAATAAATTGAATATTTAATAATCTCAGTTCAATCGTCCCCCTAATACAGTAGTTTTCTTATAAGATTTTACTTTCCCGTTTAAATCAAAAACCTCAAAAAATACAATATAGATACCTATTGTCGCTTTGAGATTATCATCTGTGATGCCATCCCATGAGAATGTACCTTCAATACCTAACAATTCATTTTTAATTAAATACCGTGCCTGTCTGCCATTGGCATCAAAGATCTTTATATTGGCAACATAGCCTGGTTGGGAAAATTTATAGCTTATATTAAGCACATCGTTGTGTCCGTCATTATCAGGTGAAAAAATGTCGGGGGAAAGGCTGACAGGGTCTTCACCAATTTCAACATTTCCAAATTGAGAGTTTTTATAGGCCGGAGTACCAAAGCTTACTGCTTCTGCTGCCGAATGCCAGTTGGTTGGGTCATCAGTAGGTCTTTCGTAATTTATCCTTTCTAATGAAACTCCTTTGGATGAGGTTAAAAGAGGATATTGCATGGTCTCTTTGTAAACAAACAGGTCAATTTCGGCATTTGCATTATCAGCGATGACTACTATACCATCGGTTATATTAAAAGCTGGCATAGATGCCATATTTACAAAATTCTGTGGATTTGGGGTATTGTAAAATTTAAGTACATTAGTAGAACTTGTGGTTAATACAATATAATCGGAGGGGAAAATCAAATAGCTGCCATCACTTATAACCTTTACTGAGGTGAGTTCATTAAGTATGGTGTCTTTTGATGTCAGTCTCAAATCTTTAAGATCTATAATTTTTGTCGATCGGTTGTAAATTTCTACATAATCATCACCGCCAGTAGGTGGATTAGCTAATAATTCATTGATAACTATATCATGAGCAATTGCTTTCTGAGCAATGCCAAAATAAGCGAAATTTCTTTCTGAGATAGAGTTACCCCCACAGTCTGTCAATTGATTATCTACAGTAAGTTTATATTTGATAAATGGTTGAATCTGAGAGCCTAATTTAAGAATTACAGAAAAAAACAACGGCGACTGAGGATTAACAACTACTGGTACCCCAATCCCATTGTCAATCATATAGCTCGCTGAATTAATTAAGGAGCTGCCCAGCATGCTCTCATTAAAGAATATTTCAATGGTTACGGAGTCAATAATACCCACTCTAAGAACATCTGGCTTAACATTATCAATATTATTTCCCTGGATGGAATTTTCCCTTCCCGGTGTGCCTCCCGAAATGTCTTTACTCGCTCTCCAGTTGCTTATCCCACCACATGGATTTTGGGCGTCAATCTGCTCTAGAGACCAGCCTCCATCATTTTTGTTGTTGTCCTGGTACCATGCATCGGTGTAGTTTAAAGCGTTAATGATATTATCATTGGCATCAGATAAAAGTAAAGGTGTTCCGGTATTTGTCAGCGCTGTTGTTGATAAGCCATCAACGGAAACTACATTGCCATAAGTACTTAAAAGAGAATATCCGGATGGAGAAGTTAAAACAACAAAACTATCTGCTGGAATTATAGCCAGAGGCAATATCTTTTCTGTAGTGCCGTATCTTAACTTCCAGCCTTGAATATTAATAGGAGCATTGGTGCTGTTATATAGTTCTATATATTCATATTCAGGTAAACCTACTGGTGGAGATGGATCTATCATAAGCTCATTAAAAACAACATCATTCAACTGGGGTACCTGATAAATAAACCCCATAGATTGTGAGGCCAGAATATTCCCTGTAATATCTTTTATATTGTTTACTGTCAGATTATAATTTAATCCCATAACAAATGATGAGGTGAAATCCAGAACAACTTTTCTGTAATCTGACGCATCACGCTGAGCTGAAACAGGGTTGCCAATACCCAAATCAACAGAAAAATGAAATATATTCTCTACAGAAGGCTGGTCAACAGCTTCGTTAAACATAACTTCCAAACGATTGGGATTAACAACATTGACGCTTGCTATCTGAGGAGGTGTATTGTCTACTACAATAGGCCCGACAGAAAAATCATCGAAATAATACAGATTATATCTTGTTGCAGTGCTGTATTCACAATACACACCGAAATAACTTGTTGACGTATAAGTAATATCATTTACTGCTGCACCTTCTGATGTGAAATTGCTTCCCCCTGTTTTATCAGAATAAATAAGCCAGTTGCCCGTATTATCTCTCGTTACTTTAACCCGAACTTTTATATTTCCTGTGCCGAGGGAAGTAACCCCTGTAAAGAGTTGATTAACAGTTGTTCCCGATTGCTTGTAAAATGTAATAAAGTCGTCATTGGTGTTGCCTAACTGAATAAAATAACCATTCAGAGAGCCTTTTAAATCGCTTGAATTGGACGCCAGATAAACTCTGACAAAAGTAGAGGATGTTGGATTAAATTTTAAGTCTATCAGAAAAGACCATTCTGTCTGAGCAAGCATTGTATTTTGGGTTGAAAGACATATCTTACTCCCTGCTACATTAGGACCGTTACTCTGCAGTTCAAAGTTATTTATCAGGAAGTTGGCAACATCGCCACTCCAAACTGGATTTTGTGTGAAATCACCATCACTGAAATCATCAGTAACCTGTGCCAATGACAGAAGTGGTGCGAAAAATAAAAAAAGTATTATTTTTTTCATATTCGTTTTTTTAATGAGTGTAAATATACTATTTTTGTTATAAAATATGATTTATATTTTTAATCAAACTTAAAAGAAGATGAAAGTAGCTGTTGTTGGTGCAACTGGTTTAGTCGGTTCTGTTATATTACAGGTCCTCGAAGAATTTAAATTTCCTGTAACTGAATTAATCCCTGTTGCCACCGAAAAGTCTATAGGCAAAAAAGTTGTCTTTTGCACGCAGGAATACCCTGTTGTATCTATTAAAGAGGCAGTATCGGCTTGTCCTCAGATTGCAATATTTTCTGCGGGAAGTACAGCCTCTAAAGAATGGGCTGAGGAATTTGCCGCTTTGGGGACTTATGTCATTGACAATTCTTCCGCATGGCGCATGCATATTTGCGTTCCTTTGATTGTTCCTGAGGTAAATGGTAATATTCTTGAAAAACGCCATCATATCATTGCCAATCCCAATTGTTCTACCATTCAGCTGGTTGTTGCTTTGTCTCCTCTACACAAAATGTTTGGGGTTAAACACCTTATTATTTCTACTTATCAGTCGGTTACTGGTACAGGTGCACCAGGCATCAGACAGCTTTTTGATGAGCGTAATAAAATTGAGGGTAAAAAAGTGTATCCTCATCCTATAGACCTCAACTGTTTCCCTCATGGAGGCGATTTTACTGATAATAATTATACTTCAGAAGAGATAAAACTTGTTAATGAAACTCATAAAATTCTTAACGACTATAGGATAGGTATTGATGCCACTGTCGTTCGTATTCCCGTTACAGGAGGGCATTCAGAATCTGTATTTGTTGAGCTTGAAAGACCCTTTGCTATTGAGCAGGTGAAGGAAATATTATCGCATTCAAATGGTATTGTTTTGCAGGATGATATTTCGAAAAATATTTATCCTATGCCTCTTTGGGCTGAAGGTAGAAATGAAGTTTTTGTGGGGAGAATACGTAAAAGCATGTTCTCTGACAAAGCTCTTAACATGTGGATTGTTGCTGATAACCTCAGAAAAGGTGCTGCTACCAATGCAGTACAGATTGCACAATTGTTACTTGAAAAAAACTTTTTTGCTTAATTATTAATTTATTTTGTACTTTTATCTTTTGTCTTTTTACTTTTGTCTTTAATCTTTAAATTTTAGTCATGGAAACAAACAATCAACCCTCCGAAGTTCTCTTAAACAACGACAATGTAAACACGCCGTATAAAATGACCTCAGAAGAATTATCAGGTATCAGAACATTGGGTGGCCTGGCCGCTCTCTTTGCCGCCGGAAGTATTATCCCTTATATCGGTTTTCTGATTGGGCTAGCCAGTATTGTCCTCTTTTTAATAACGTTTCATAAAATCTCTAAAGTAGCTGATAAGAAAAGCATTTTTTCTAACATAGGCTTTGCTTATCTGATAAGCTTTGTAGCAGGATTGGCTTTAGTTATTTTTATCATTTTTACTTTTATCAACGTTTTTGCAGATTATCATTATGATATGGAATATTTCTTCTCGCAGATTGGGTCTATAAAAGAAGACTTTTTAACGACGATAATAATGATAGGCGTTTTCTTTTATGTCATTTCTATTACGTATGCATATCTCTGGAAAATGAGCCTCGATAAAACAGCAGTATTTTTTAACGACAAAGCCTTTAAAACAGCCGGTTTGCTTTATATTATCGGTGCTGCAACTATTGTGGTTTGTGGACTGGGTATGCTCGTTACTATTGCCGGTCATATAGTGCTGGCCGTAGCTTTCTTTTCACTTAAACCAGATAAAATATCAGTATAGATGCCCGAGTTTTCTGTCATAGTACCCGTTTACAACAGTAAAGACACCCTTGTGGAGCTTTACAGTCTTATAACTGCATTCTTTAACGAAAAGGGGGCTTCTTTCGAGGTTATTTTTATTGACGATTGCAGCAACGACAACAGTTGGGATATGATTGTAGAGTTGCAACAAAGCCATCAGTATATTACCGGTATTAAACTTTCAAAAAATTCAGGTCAGCATCAGGCTACTTCATGCGGTATAACTCATGCACAGGGTAATTTTATCATTACCATAGACGATGACATGCAAATACATCCTTCAGAAATAGAAAAGTTGATTGCCATCCAAAACAAAACCAAAGCTGATGTGGTTTATGGTATTTACCCCCAGAAAAAACATTCTTTCATCCGCAATTGGGGCAGTCTTCTCTTTGAAAAGATTTTTAAAAAATATGCCCAGACTATTTCCAAAGGATCTTCTTTTAAGCTTATCAAGGCAGATATTGCCTATAAAGTAGCCTCACATAACATCAATCACTTGTATATTGATGAAATTATCAACTGGTACACTCAAAATATTGTAACAGTAGAAGTAGGGCACCATCCCCGTCAATATGGCAAATCAGGCTATACCCTTATAGGCCTTATTTTTATGAGTCTCAACTACATTATCAATTATACCATCCTGCCATTACGCATCATGACTTATGTGGGCTTTTTCTCATCTCTGATATCTGCCATCATAGGCATTTATTTCATCTTCTGCAAAATATTTTATTACACGTCCCTAGGCTTTACCGCCCTTATCGTTACTATCTTTTTCTCAACAAGCGTCCTGCTCTTCTGCTTTGGCATCATTGGCGAGTACATCCGACGCCTCTTCGATGTCAGATACAACAGACCTACCTATAATATTGAGAAAGTGGTGAAGTGAGGGAAGGGGAAAGGATGGTATAAAGGTATAGGGTATCGGGTATAAAGGGAGTCAAAGCCAACATGTCGGGCGAAGCATTTGCTTCGTCCTTTTTATTCTTGTAGCATTTGCTGCTTTTGCTATCTTTATGGCGCAGCAAACCCCGCGTGCGCGCGTTTCCAAACGCGTGCAAAAATCGTAACCTATGCGCCAAATGGAATTCGTATTTTGGAGCTTGATGTTTGGGGCTTGAAATTTGAAATTTATTTGTTCTTTGAAGTTTGTATTTTGAAATTTTCTTCCCTTATGTGTCTTTCGTCATGAGCCTGGCTTTTGCTTCATTTCCGACCCTTTATGGCACGCCACACACCGCGTGTGCGCGTTTCCGAACGCGTGCAGGAAAGCTTGTCTTAAGAAAGATATATTAAACGAAATATTTATTGATATTGACTTTTATTCTTCAATAACTTCCATTACAACTCTAAATCCAATCCGAGGATCTGGTAACTCGTAATTTTGGGTTTTATCTATAGTGCATTCTTCTAGGTAATTATCCCAGCTTCCACCTTTTTGCAAGCCACTTTGTGTTATTTCTGATACATTTCCTATTATGTCAAATATGCCCAAATTATTTGCTTTATAATGTCCACTCCGCGTGCGCGCGTTTCCAAACACGTGTAAAAGCACTTAAATTATGCGCCATAAATAAGGCATTGGAATTTGAAATTTATTTATTCTTTGGGATTTTCTAATGTGCTCTATGTGCCTATGTAGTTATCTTGGAATTTGTATTTTGGGTCTTGGGTCTTGGAATTTAAAACTCCTTTTTATAAGAAAGTCCCAAGAATCTCCCCACTCAAAACCCCCGTCTTAAACTTCTCTTCCAACTCACTGAACTTAATCACAAAACCACACCCTTCCTTATACCTGCTGCATCCGTAGGCATTATTACCTTTAAGCATTACTCCTTTTTTACATCTGGGGCAGGAGAGGGCCTGGTTGGCCTCTTTTTCATTTGCTTTAATAGCAACCTCTTCAAAAACAGGTATTAAGTTCATGTCTAATTTAATGAAACCTTCTGCCTTTTTGGCATTAATTACAAACCCTTTTATTTTAGGCGTTTTACCCTTATTTATCAGTGTAAAAAGCTGCTTGTCGGTAAGCGTCTTGTCGAAAAGGATGAAGGGTACTTTAAAAGTACATCCCGACTTATAATCAGCACAGCCAAAAGCAGTTTTCCCTTTTACAATATTACCTTTCCTGCACTTGGGACATGTTAGTTCAGTTTGAGGGCTGGTTTCTTTTTGCTCTTTCTGTGAGATTTCTTTTTTCTCTTCTTTAGGCTGTTCTTCAATGGCAATGCTTTTTCCTTTTTCTTTTTTTACTTCAGCAATCAGACTGCAAACCATTTCTTTCATCTCATCGATAAAAATTTTCGCTTCATAAGTGCCATGTTCAATCTGCCTGAGTTTCTTTTCCCACATTCCTGTCAGTTCTACTGATTTGAGCAACTCGTTATTAATAGTTTTTATCAGTTGTATGCCTGTGATGGTGGGTACCAGATTTTTATTGACGCGTGTAATATATTTTCTTTTAAATAATGTTTCAATAATATTGGCACGAGTAGAGGGCCTGCCGATACCATTTTCCTTCATGAGTTCACGGAGTTCTTCGTCTTCTACCTGCTTGCCTGCTGTTTCCATGGCTCTTAATAAGGTGGCTTCAGTATGCATCTTTGGCGGCTGTGTCTGCTTTTCCTGTACATCAGGGACATGAGGTCCTTTTTCTCCTTTAACAAATGTGGGCATGAGCTGCACATCATCTGTATTCGTATTTTCTTCGTCTTTTTCTTTCTTTGGATAAAGAATCCGCCAGCCATCTTCTAATATCTCTTTGCCTGTTGCTTTAAACTCAAAATCAAGAACTTCTCCCAGAACTGTTGTATTAGAAACAATACAATTAGGATAAAAAGCAGCAATAAAGCGTCGTGTAATTGCATCATAAATTTGCTTTTCCTGATAAAGTAATCCTCCGGTAGGATGTACGCCTGTAGGTATAATAGCGTGATGGTCAGTTATTTTAGAATCGTCAAAGACTTTTTTACTTTTGCGGATAGGCTTTTTTAAAAGAGGCTCTGTAAACTCAGCATAAGGTTTTAGTTTCTCTAGCGTTTCTTTTATCTTAGGATATACATCGTTGGGCAGATAGGTTGTATCTACCCTGGGATAGGTTACCAGTTTTTTTTCATAAAGACTTTGAATATATTTTAATGTATCATCGGCAGTAAAACTGAATTTTTTATTGCATTCAACCTGTAGTGATGTTAAATCAAAGAGTTTTGGTGGGTGTTCTTCTCCTTTTTTCTTTGAAAATGAAGTAATTTCAAAGTCTTCAGCTTTAATTTTCTCTAAAATTTCAAAAGATTCTTCTTTGGCGCTAAAACGTCCTTTCGTTGAATTAAATGCAACATTACGATACACTGTTTTTAACTCCCAGTAAGTTTCAGGTTTAAAATTCTGAATCTCTTCAAAACGATTGACAATTAAGGCAAGAGTAGGGGTCTGAACCCGTCCGATAGATAAAACGCCTTTATTATTGGCATATTTCAAAGTATATAAACGACTGGCATTCATGCCTAATAGCCAGTCGCCTATAGCTCTGGCATTACCGGCGGCATATAGCAGGTCGTATTCTGAACCGTTTTTTAAATTGTCGAAGCCTTCTTTCATTGCTTCGTCTGTCAATGATGAAATCCAGAGCCTTTTTATAGGCTTGTTACAATTGGCCTTGGTAAGTACCCATCTCTGTATAAGCTCTCCTTCAATACCGGCATCACCACAGTTTACAACCTCATCACAATTCTCAACAAGGCTCTTAATGATGTTAAACTGCTTTTCTATTCCCGGGTTATCAATGAGTTTTATGCCAAATTTTGCAGGAATCATAGGCAATGCTTCCAGCCGCCACCATTTCCATTTCTCAGTATAGTCGTCAGGCGCTTTAAGGGTGCACAGATGACCGAATGTCCAGCTTACCTGATAACCATTGCCTTCAAAATAACCATCTTTACGGTTTCCTGCCCCAACAATTTTGGCAATTTCCTTGGCAACACTTGGTTTTTCGGCTATACAAAGCTTCATAAATTTAAAAATTATATTCTTTGTTCAAATCATTGCAAAATTAAAATATTCCTTCGATTTATCATTGCAAATCATATGCACTATATTTGAATGGGGGAAATATTGTTTTATAAAGACCGTTTACTAACC
>Ga0073936_10007946_pt1 | contig 13616 bp, 8 predicted proteins | sample AliMusrvi5mmetaG_FD_87041 | JGI IMG/M metagenome (GOLD analysis project Ga0073936, IMG submission 87041) | Freshwater lake bacterial and archeal communities from Alinen Mustajarvi, Finland, to study Microbial Dark Matter (Phase II) - Alinen... | ecosystem: Environmental > Aquatic > Freshwater >... | reverse complement strand
GCAAGCCTCCCTTTCCCTTCGGGAAAGGGCCGGGCGCTTTTGGGCTGCAACTGCCTCACAAATCGCTTACATAGCCCAGCTATGCCGCGCGATTTGTTCCTTGTTTCGCTCCAAAATCTCCCGACCAGCGTTTCTATTACTTATGCGTAGGTCAATAATTCTGCCGGATTTAACTTTTCTTCGTGGCTTTGTGGCTTATTGTGGCTGTCTGATAAAAAATAAAAAATGCCGGGGCTGAATCTGCGCCAATCCGCGTAATCTGCGGATGATTATCTCTGGCTAGTGCTTGAGCTTCAGGAGGTAGTTGTAGTCTATGGAGATGCCGACGGTGGTGTTCGTGGCGGTGCCGCTGAATAATTTGCCGGTGGCCATATAGTAATTTATGAACGGGCTTAACATGACCATGTTGTATAATTTCGTGCTTAATTTTGCGTGCAGTTCCAGGATCTGCTTCAGGTCCGAGAAGGTGTCGGACCTCGCGTAGGCGAAGTCCCTGTAATTACCTTCCGAGAACAGCGTCAGCGCCGTGCCCGGGACGGGCAGCACGGCCTGAAAGCCGGTCTCGACGGCGTAGTCCGTTTTGGCGGGGGTGTTCGTGTAGTTCTGTTCGCTCACGAACGCCGCGTAAAATTCCTTGAGACTCGAGCCTTCGAACAGCTTGAGCCCGGCTTTGCTCCGGACTATCTTTCTGAAAGGGAGATGCGTCTGGTGGGTGAATTCGGTATCGTAGGCTAGGTTGGCGAACGGGCCGTATTTGCCGGAACCGAGAAAATTCTTATAGCCGCCCAATTCCTGTTTGAACTCGCTTTCAAAAACAAGCTCGTCCGCGCTTTCCGAAACGAGCCGGGGCTGATTTATGGACCGCACGGTTACCTTGCCGTAATCCGCGGAAACGCCCAGATCGAACCTCGTTTTGCCGGAAAAATATTCCGAAAACAATTTGCCGGAACCCTGGAGGAGCGTCTGGTTCGTGGCGTTTATCCTGGAATCGCTGACACTGCCGAAGTTCTTATTGCCGCGCACCGAGGTGTCCGTCATCAGCAGCGCCAAGTCCCGGAGATTTATGCGCCACAGGGGCCTTTGTCCGGGTTCGTTATCTATGAGCGCGCGGATCGAACTTTCCCAGCCGGCATTCGTCACTTTCCCGCCTCTCAGGGCTGTCAGCTCGTCGAGCATGAGCGAATCGAGCGTGTAGCTGTCAAATTTTATGATCCTGATATTTTTGCCGTTAGGGTTCTTGTTCAGGGCCTCCAGCGCGCTTTCCGGAAAGACGGCCAGATAGGTTTCCTCCGGCTGGACCTGCAGCCCGGATACCGCTCCGTTCTTTGTCAGGCCCGAGACGGCGAAATAATCCTTTTTGGAATATTTCTGGCGGTCGGTGTCGGCGCCGGTCTTCGTGTCGAACACTAGCTGCGGCATTATTGATTTAAGCAGCCTGCCGGGCACTTTGGCGACGATGAGCCTGTCGCCCTGTTTTATCCAACTGCGCACGAGCGAAGAGGGGATGTCGCCGTACACCGAGACCGCCAGGGGCCTGATCTTGACGAGGGAGATCTCGGCGTTATAATGCCTTCTCAGCGTGGCCGCGGCGATATTGTAGAAATCGGGTTCGAAATACATGTTGTATTTATGGCGGTTCGCGGGATCGGAGTATACCCGTCTTATATCCGGCAGCAGCGGATCGTCGGAATCGAAAAAATGCCGCATTAATTTATCTTTCGAAGCGCAGTACTGCTCGTCGTAAATTTCAGCCGAGGGGTCTGGTTCGATAGGCCTGGCTTCCAGCGCCCGCAGCGCTCCGTCGGGACCGAACTCCAGGCTTATCTGCCCGAGCCCCCTGGAATCGCGGGCCACGACGAGGTCCGGGTAGTCGTGCGAATCGACGCTCCAGTTGGAAAGCTCGACCCGCTCTCTTTTTGAACTTGTGTTCTCGCCGCTTTTGGGCCCTATCACGATGTCTATGCCGCCGGCCTGCAGGAATTTTCCGTACTCCTCGTCTTCTAACAGGGAGACCGCGGCTATGACCGAGGCTTTCTCTTTGGACCTCAGTGTTCTCACAAGGTCGCGCAGAAAATCGTTCTGGAAAGGATTGCTGAAAGTGGCCGCTATAAGTGAGCCCGAGGAGATCGCCGGCGTGTCCGAGGGCAGGAATGAAAGAAAAGCCGTTCTCACTCCGTTAAGGGTCGCGATCTTATAAGGTTTTACCAGCTTCGACAGACCGGGGTCCTGGGTCTGAAGGTTAGAGCAGATAAAGGAGATAGTCGAGGCTTCCAGGGCCTGGTTCTTTGACGAGGCCTGCTGCCAGATGGTCTTGATGTCATCCCTGTCGACGGCCGCGATATCGGTCTTCAGGTCCGAAAGATAGGACAGGACCTTATCAAGCTCGAACTGTATCTCATTGGCGGCGCCCATCCCCAGGCCGATGCTGAGGAGCAGATTGTTATCTTTCACCGCAGCCTGCTCTTTGACATGGCGGTCGAATCCGACAAGCCCCAGCGGCAGCCCGAATTCTATGATCGTGTAGGGCTCGCCTTTATATTTGACATGAAAGGTGAGCATGAAGGTGGGCATCATAGCCGCGGCCGGCGTTCTTTCCTTCAGCGAGACCGCGGTAACGGTCTTTCCGTCCAGGGTCAGCCCCTGGAGCAGATCGGCGGGGACTTCGCGCGGGGTGAAATAGCCGGCCACGTCGTCCGTTATTATCTGCTTCAGTTCGGCCGGCAGAGGCGGGTCCGAATAGATGAACGATTTGCCGCCCTCAAGAACGGTGATCTCTTTGACCGGGGTGTAGAAGATCCTTCCGCTTATCACTTTTTGCGAGAAGCAGCCGGAGTCAGAGACCAGGAACTTCTGATAATCGGTATAGGTGACGCGGCTGGCGGTGTCCTCCAGCTTTAAATAATCCAGAGACGCCGAGGCTTTTTCAAGCGCCAGGATCATTTCGAGAGTTACCGAATAGCTCGGGTCGAAGTAAAAAATATCGGCTTTGCTGGCCGTTGGTCCTTCCAGCGCCGCGGCCTGAAGCGGCGGGAACAATAGGCGGCCGCTGAACAAAAAAATAATAAAAATTTTAAAAAACGTTCCAGGAAGTTTCATAGGGCTATGAACAATTATAGATAATTTGACCCGAACCCTGCAGTTCAATACGGTTTCAACCGGGAATCAGGCGCACAAACAGACCGCAGGATCCGGACCGGGATAAGGCTCAATTCATCGCCGGCGACGGAGTTTTCGCGCGGGCGCATGCGGAAGGAGGGTAGTCGGGGAGTGAATAAAAAAGGCGCGGACCGCGCGGTCCGCGCCTTTTTAAGGGCCTTTGGGCTTCAGGCTATATGCTGGCTGCCGAACGAGTCGGTCCACACGACCTTGCCGAACTCGTCCATCGAGTAGCTGGCCGGGCCGCTGTCGAGCCGCTGGTCGTTCTTGTAGAGACTGCCGGAATCGTCCGTCCAGAGCACATCGCCGGTGCGGTCCGCCACCTGGTACTGCTGCACGTCGGAGCCAAGGCGGTTAGCGTTCTTGTAAAGATAGCCGGAGTCGTCGGTCCAGACCACGTCGCCGGCGAAGGCCGCGGCCTTATAGTCCCTGACATCGGAGCCGAGGCGGATTGCGTTCTTGTAAAGGTAGCCGGAGTCGTCGGTCCAGACCACGTCGCCGGTGTAGTCCAGCACCTTGTAATCCCTGATGTCCGTGCCGAGGCGGTCGGTGTTCTTGTAGATGTAGCCGGAATTGTCGGTCCAGATCACGTCGCCGGTGAAGGCCGCCGCCTGGTAGTCCCTGACGTCGTAACCGAGGCGGTCCGTGTTCTTGTAAAGGTAGCCGGAGCCGTCCTTCCAGGCCACGCCGTTGGCGCAGTCCGTTTTATAATCCACCGCGTCCGAGCCGAGCCTGACGCCGTCGCTGTAGATGTAGCCGTCCTGTATGTTGACTGCCGCTTTATGGCAGCCGGGATAAGGCTGGGGCGGGAAAGGAGGATGCCACGGGCCCGGGTGCGGATGCCAGGGCTGGGGCTGAGGCCCAGGGAACGGCTGGGGGCCGGGCTGGGGATGCCACGGCTGCGGCTGAGGTCCCGGGAACGGGTGCGGGCCGGGCTGAGGATGCCACGGCTGCGGCTGCGGGTTGGGGAAAGGCGGATGCGGCTGACCGGGAATGCCGGGCGCTCCGAAGTGTATATTTTTCAGGCTGTCCGCGAGCGTCGTTTTGCCCGCGCTCTGTCCGTCGAAGTCCACTGTTTGCGCCGGCGACAGGCGTGAGCAGCAAACCAGCGCCGTTATCGCCAATACGGCGGTTTTACCTAGTTTATTCATTTTGACCCTCCGCTGGAACATACGATGTTCCTGATTAAAGTATAGCAGTCGGGCCGGAGTTCTTTTATGAGGCGAAAGTCCTTTGAATTTTCAAAAATCGGCCCAGGAAAGATACCTGAAAGACCTATTGATATCCGTCAACCCGTTCCGGCACGGTCCAGGGAACGTGAGGCTGCCCCGATACTCCGGCGCTTAGCCGCAATAAGGCACAAAATCACAAAATTCGGAATTTACTTCTTTGTGTTGTATGTGCCTTTTCGTGGCTAACCTGGAAACTTCAGTTGAAGTTTCCCGCCCGCATAGCGGGCGCCCTTCGGGAGGCATAGTCACGGATAAACCGCATTGCGGTTTTCCGCGACCCCGGCTCGGTAATTTTTCGCTGTAAAAATTACCTCCGCCCTTGCGGCCCGGACGCGAGGCAAGACCATGCCTCGCTCTAAAGCCGGGCCTCACCTCGTCGGGCCGGGCGCGCATAGCCCCGCACTTTTTCCGAAGTGGGCCAAAGTGCAGGGCATAGCGCTGGGCCCTCTCCCCCAAGCTTGGGGGAGGAAATTCCTCAGAATAATTTTGTCCCTTGATACTGCCAATGAAAACCATTCTGAACTGAGGAATTTAGGTTAAATAAAAAAATCCGTACATACGGCAGAATTTAACATGGATATACAGGATGGGCAGGATTCCGGATTTTATTTTATCCTGTATATTCTGTCCATCCATGTAAATTGCAGTTTCTGCTCTTCTTTGTGACTTCGTGGCTTTGAGTGAGAAATATTGGGGGCTAACTCTCGGTAGTTCCGTTATACTATCGTGCCGCGGCGGAGATATCCTGTGGCGCCGGTTATTTTGACGTTAACGAATTCCCCGGCTTTCGGCCGGGCACTCAGTTTCCGGCCTGTGACCTGTGACTTGTGACCTGTGACTTGTGTAACCTGTACTTTGCCGTCTATCTCAGGCGCGTCCCGGAAGGTCCGCCCGAAATCAACGGAATCCATCAAAACTTTCAGGGTTTTGCCGATCATGGCGGCGTTTTTTGCGTCTACTACCACGCTTTGGACGCTTATCAGCGCGTTCATCCTCTCTATCTTGACCTTTTCCGGCACCTGTCCGGACAGTTTGGCGGCGGGGGTCCCGGGTTCGCGCGAATACGCGAAAACGCCCACATTGTCGAATCCCGTTTCGGCGACGAATTCGCTTAGTTCGTTGAAATCCTTCTCCGTCTCTCCGGGGAAGCCTACGATAAAATTGGTCCTGAAGGCGATGTCCGGCACGAATTTTCTTATGGACGCCAGCTTGGCCCTTATGGAGCTTTGGGTGGAGCGGCGGTTCATCTTCTTCAGGACATTGTCGGAGATATGCTGAAGCGGCATATCCAGATAATGGCAGATCCTGTCCTGGTCGCGCATCAGCTTAAGTATTTCAGGCGAAAGTTTCTCCGGATAGACGTACATGAGCCGGAGCCAGTCCAGCCCGTCCAGTTTTAATACTTTTTTTAAAAGCTCGTAAAGCCTGGGCCGGCCATAGAGGTCCATGCCGTACGACGTCGTGTCCTGGGCTATCAGCGAGATCTCGCGCGCCCCTGAGGCGGCCAGGTCCCGGGCCTCTTCCACTACTTCTTCCAGCGGTTTAGATCTGAAGCGCCCGCGTATCATCGGGATAGCGCAGTACGAGCAGCGGTTATCGCAGCCGTCGGCTGCTTTAAGGTATGCGGTATGAGGCGCTGTCAGGCGCAATTTCAGTTTTGGCGCGGTAAGCGGGATCGTGGCCGGCAGAATGCAGCGGTTCCCGCCGCTCAGGGCCGAGTTTATCCGGTCCAGGGCGTTTATGCCGGCGACGGCGTCTATCTGCGGGAATTTCTTCAGCAGCAGGTCCTTTTCGCGCTCTACCAGGCAGCCCGTGACGGCTATTTTGGATATTTTTCCGCGCTTTTTCAGTGAAATAAAACGTTTAATTTCCGCTTCGGATTCCTTTACGGCGGAATTGAGGAAGGCGCAGGTGTTTATGAGGGCGACGTCCGCTTGAGCTTCGTCCGTAGTCAATTCGTACCCGGCCGAGGCGAGTTGGCCCGCCAGTACCTCGGCGTCGGTCAGGTTCTTGGGACAGCCCAGACTGATGATGAAGACTTTTTTGGACATAATCAGTGGTCAGTGAACAGTGGCCAGTGTATAGTGGGCAGTGGACAACAGCCGGCGGCGGGTGTGAAGAATAATTCAGCTGGCGGCAAATAAAGGTCTTATTCCATATAATTGCCGCTGACCACTGGCCACTGTTCACTGACCACTGTCGTTAGTGCACTTCGAACCGCCGCCCGAGCTGGCTGTTCTCCAGTTTATAGCGTTTTATCATAGCACGAAGCGACAGACCTGGCCCGCTGCGTCCGGACCCGAAAAGCCTATTTCCGGCCTATCTTTTTAGGCGATTTCTTAGCGGTTTTGGTCTTTTCCTTCAGGCTGGCCGCCACGGTCTCGCCCATTTTGGAAAGGTTCTCGACCACGGTGGCGCCTGCGGCTTCCAGCGCCTCTATCTTGGAGGCGTGCGTGCCGGCCGCGCCTTCCACAATGGCGCCGGCGTGCCCCATGCGGCGGCCGGGAGGGGCGGTCTTGCCGGCCACGAAGGCGAAGACCGGTTTGGTCATGCACGTCTTTATATAGCGGGCGGCGTCTTCTTCCGCCGAGCCGCCGATCTCGCCGATCATCACTACGGCGGTGGTTTCCTTGTCGGCTTCGAACATTTTAAGCACGTCCACGAAATTCATTCCCTGCACCGGGTCTCCGCCTATGCCGACCACAGTGGATTGTCCCAGGCCCTGGCTGGTCAGCTGCCAGACGGCCTCATAGGTGAGGGTGCCGGAGCGCGACACTATGCCTACATGGCCTTTTTTATGGATATAGCCGGGCATGATGCCGGCCTTGCATTCTCCGGGCGTGATGACGCCTGGGCAGTTGGGGCCGACCAGGGTCACTTTGCGGCCTTCCAGTTCCATCCTGCGCAGGCGGGATTTGACGCGCACCATATCCAGCACCGGGATGCCTTCCGTGATGCAGATGATGACCTTGATGCCCGCTTCCGCCGCTTCCAGGATGGAGTCGGCCGCGAAAGGCGGGGGGACGAAGATGAGGGAAGTGTCGGCTCCGGTCTCTTTGACCGCCGCTTTGACCGTGTCGAAGACCGGTATGTCGAAGTGCTTGGTCCCGCCTTTTCCGGGCGTCAGCCCGGCCACGATATTGCAGCCGTAGTCCAGACAAAGTCGGGAGTGGAACGAGCCTTGCGCCCCGGTCATGCCGTGGACCAGCAGTTTTGACTTCTTGTTCAAAAGTATGGACATGTGAATTATCTCCTTTATAAAGCAAGTGGAAGTGTAAAGGGCAGGTAGAGGTATAGGTAGAGGTAGAGTAAGAAATGTTCCTTCCACGCTCTATACCTATACCTTGGGCCCTCTCTACCTGCTGTTTTCTGCTGTTAGTTCGCCGACGCCACCGCCTTCTGCGCGGCTTCCCACAGGGAATCGGCCTGCTCCAGCCTGATTGCCGAGGCTTTAAGTATCTCTTTGCCTTCTTTTACATTGGTGCCTTCGAGGCGCACGATCAGCGGCACGTTAAGTTTCACCTTTTTGGTGGCTTCCACTATACCCAGCGCGATATTGTCGCACTTCATGATGCCGCCGAAGATATTGACCAGGACGGCCTTGACCTTGGCGTCCTTGAGGATTATCTGGAAGGCTTTGGTGATCTGATCTACATTGGCGCCGCCTCCTACGTCCAGGAAGTTGGCCGCGGAGCCGCCGGCGAGCTTCACAGTGTCCAGCGTCGCCATGGCGAGGCCCGCGCCGTTGACCATGCAGCCTATGGAGCCGTCCAGGCCGATATAATTGATGCCTATGGCCTTTGCCTCCTTTTCAATTTCAGAGGACTCATGGTCGGTTTTGGCCTCCAGGTCCTTGTGGCGGAAAAGGGCGTTGTCGTCGGTGACGATCTTGGAGTCTACGGCCACGAGCTTGCCGTCCTTGGTTATGGCCAGGGGGTTTATTTCCACCAAATTAGCGTCGTAATCTATGAAGACTTTGACCATGTTCTTGGCCAGGGCCGTGAAAGCGCGGGAATGCTCGGCCGGGATCTTCAGCGCGAAGAAGAGCTCCCTGGCCTGGAAGTCCAGAAGGCCCGTGTTGATGTCCACCGGCATTTTAATGATACATTCAGGCTTTGTTTTGGCCAGCTCTTCGATGGACATTCCGCCTTCCGCGGAGGCTATTATCATCGGGGTCGCTTCCTTGCGGTCCAGGACTACGGAGATATAGATCTCGCGCTCCGGGGCGCAGGCCGCTTCCACCAGCACCTCTTCCACCGTAAGGGCCTGGCCCTGGGTCTGGTGGGTGACGATCTTCATGCCCAGCATGTTCTTTATATAGGTATAGGCCTCTTCTTTGGTTTGGGCTATTTTAACGCCGCCGGCCTTACCGCGGCCGCCGGTCAGCACCTGGGCTTTGATGACCCAGGGGCCGGGACCGTCCAATTTGACGCTTTCGGCGCTGTCGCCTATCCTTACCACCCCGAATCTGGCTTGGACCGGTATTTTATAAGCCTCAAAGATATCCTTGCCCTCGTATTCCAAAAGTTTCATTGATCCTCCAAATAAAATAGCTGGACGGCCAGACCGCTAGACTGCTGGACGGCTGGTCAGCTAGACTGCTGAACTGCTAGACCGCTGGACAGCTTTTTATGGTGCTCTATATTCTTATAAGTCTAGCTGCTAGCCGCCTGGCTGTCTAGCCTTCTGTGGCCGCCCAGCCGTCAAGCGGACTAGCCGCCTAGCCGCCTAGCCGGCCGCCCTTTGCGTCTTCTAATATATTTTGTAGTATAATTTGAAGTAACAAGTCCAGCAATTTCAAGATCGGCGGTTTAAATTTTACTAATACTCCCAAAATAATCCCAAGAGAGGTTCCAAAGATGATAAAGTCCTCCAAAAACATAAAAGTCAGCGAACTGGACTCGATAACCATCCGTTTCGCGGGCGATTCGGGCGACGGCATACAGCTGGTCGGAAGCCAGTTCGCCAACGCTACTGCAATCTCAGGCAACGATCTTAGCACGCTGCCGGACTATCCCGCCGAAATACGCGCCCCGGCGGGTTCTCTTGGCGGGGTAAGCGGCTTCCAGATAAGTTTCGGCGACGAATCGGTGCTTACGCCGGGCAACAAGCCGAACGTGCTCATAGTGATGAATCCGGCTGCTTTGGCCGTCAATATCAAGAATATCGACAAAGGCTCGGTCATTATCACCAATTCCGACGCCTTCACTCCGGCGGCCCTGGAAAAGGCCGGTTATACCTCCAATCCCCTGGAAGACGAAACTCTTTCGAATTACCGGGTCATAGCCATACCCGTCACGGCCCTGACCGAAAGCACGCTGAAAGATTCGGGGCTTACCAAGTCCCAGATAGCCAAATGCAAGAATTTTTACATGCTGGGCATAATGTACTGGATGTACGGATTGCCGCTCGATCCGACCGCCAACTGGATAAAGACCAAGTTCAAGAAGAACCCCGAGCTGGCCGAGGCCAACATCAAGGTTCTGACTGCCGGCCGCAACTACGCGGACGCCACCGAGATCTTCGACGCCCGCTTCCAGATAAAAAAGAGTCCCGTGACGCCCGGTAAGTACCGCAACCTGACCGGCAACGAGGCCGCGGCCTACGCGCTGATCACCGCCGCCAAGCTGCTGAAGCGCAAGCTTTTTTACGGCTCCTATCCGATAACCCCGGCTTCCGAGATCCTTCACACGCTGGCCAAGCATAAGGCCAACGACGTGGTGGTCTACCAGGCCGAAGACGAGATAGCCGCTGTCTGCGCCTCCATAGGAGCGTCGTTCGCGGGCTGCATGTCGGCCACCGGCACCAGCGGCCCCGGCCTTTCGCTTAAAATAGAGGCTATCGGCCTGGCCGTGATAGCCGAGCTGCCGCTGGTCATCGTGAACGTCCAGCGCGGCGGGCCCTCCACCGGCCTGCCCACCAAGACCGAGCAGTCCGATCTCCTTCAGGCCGTGTACGGCCGCCACGGCGAGTCGCCGCTGGTGGTGATGGCCGCCAGCAGCCCCGCCGACTGCTTCAGCACCACGCTCGAAGCCGCGCGCATCGCTGTCAAATATATGACGCCGGTGATCGTTCTTTCGAACGCCTATCTTTCCAACGGCTCGGAGCCGTTCCGGATACCTAAGCTGAACGAGCTGCCCAAGTTCGAGCTGCCGCCGCTGCCCGAGCCGGAGAACTTCAAACCCTACATGCGCGACCGCGACACGCTGGCGCGCCCGTGGGCGGGCCCGGGCATGAAGGGCTACGAGCACCGCACCGGCGGCCTTGAGAAGGCCGAGGGCACCGGCGCCATCAGCTATGACGCCGAGAATCACGAAAGGATGACCAAGATACGCGATGAGAAAATCGCGCGCGTAGTCCGCGAGATACCGCCGACGAAAATTCAGGGAAGCAACGAGGGAGAGCTGCTGGTCGTGGGCTGGGGCTCCACTTACGGGGCCGTTTCGCAGGCCGTCAGCGAGGCGCGCAAGACGGGACTTAACGTCTCGGCGATACACGTTAAGTTCATGAACCCGCTGCCGGCGGACCTCGGCACCATCATGAGGCGCTTCCGCAAGGTGCTGGTGCCTGAGGAGAACACCGGCCAGTTCCGGATGATGCTGCGCTCGGCTTACGCGCTCGAGCCCATAGGCCTGAACAAGGTGCAGGGCCAGCCGCTGAACGGCGAAGAAGTGCTGGGTAAGATAAAAGAAATTCTGAGAGGAAACTAAAAATGGAAAACACTAAACTTACCGCCAAGGATTTCGCTTCCACCCTCCCGGTCAAATGGTGTCCGGGCTGCGGCGACTTCGCCATCCTGAACCAGCTCCAGAAGGTGATGGCCGGCATGGGCCTGCCGCACGAGAAGTACGTGGTGGTCTCCGGGATCGGCTGCTCCAGCCGCTTCCCGTATTACGTCAACACGTACGGCTTCCATTCCATCCACGGCCGCGCCTGCGCCATCGCCTCCGGCGTGAAACTTTCGAATCCCGACCTGGCCGTGTGGGTCATCACCGGCGACGGGGACGGCCTTTCGATCGGCGGGAACCACACCATGCACTCCATCCGGCGCAACATCGGCCTGAAGATAGTGCTCTTCAACAACCGCATCTACGCGCTGACCAAGGGCCAGGCCAGCCCCACTACGCAGTTCGGAGTAAAGACCAAGTCCTCGCCGATGGGGACCATAGACTTCCCGTTCAATCCGGCGCGCTTCGCCATCGGGCTCGACTGCACTTTCGTCGCGCGCGGCATCGACACAGATATGGCCGGCACCACCGCGATCCTGGAGCGCGCGGCTAAACATAAAGGCACGACCTTCGTCGAGATCCTGCAGAAGTGCGTGCCTTTCACGGATAAAGAATTCGACGCGCTCAAGGACCCGGTAAACAAAGAGGATTCTATCCTCAGGGTGGCGCACGGCAAGCCGCTCGTATTCGGAAAGAACAAGGATAAGGGCATAGTCTTTAAGAACTTCAAGCCCGAGATACTTGAGTTCAGGCCGGGAGATGTTCCGGACGAGGTCGCGGTGTACGACGAGACCAACGCCGAGATGGCCTATCTGATAAGCGGCTTCCTGGCCCCGGAATTCCCGATACCGCTGGGCGTGTTCCGCGCCACGGAGAAGCCGTCCTACGAACAGCTCTATTACGACCAGGTGGCGGCGATCGGCGACACGAAGGACAACGAGCTGGAGACGCTGCTGTCCGGCCCGGACGCGTGGGAAGTCAAATAAAATTTGCCAGGCAAATTTTATCCGTAAGAAGGCGCGAAACGAGGATCAAAAAACCGGCGCGGAGAAAACATCTCCGCGCCGGTTTTTTTAAAAAATAAAAATATTATACACTTGAGCCGCGGCCCCGGAGGGCTTTGAAAAACAATATCGTAAACTTTCCGCCGGCGTCCGCAACGGCGGAGAAATGACAGATTGAAGGCGATAATAACAAAAGAAACAAAACAAAAAATAACAAAAAAATAAAAAAACCATTGCTTTTTTCCCGCGCATGAGGTAAACTCAATAAGCGGTATTTTAATAAGTAGAGGAGGCAATAATGGCAAAGAAAGTTATAAAGGCGGCGAAGAAGGCCGTAAAGAAAGTCGCGAAGAAAGTCGCGAAGAAAGCGAAACGGTAATATTCGTCCGCTTGAAGTTCGTGAGCGAAGGCCCTTTAGTACAAAGGGCCTTTTCTTTTTATAAGGTAGCCGAGAGCTTTAAGTTGAAGCCGGCGGCTGCAAGTTCGGGGCACAGCCGGGGCGGCGGAACGCAAAAACGTAGTCGACCACACCGTGGTCGCTACTCCGGACCTCGCCCGTCGCGCTTACGCAAGCGACGGGCTCCGGTACGGTTTTGCTTACCCGCCGCCCCGGCTGTGCCCCTCCAATGATACCCGCCGGCAAAGGCCCATTGATGTTCTAAATATTGAACATGTTCCCGCCCTTTTGATGGTACAGCACAATGACCCGCCCGTCGGTCGCAGCCATCTTAAATAAAAGATAAAAGGGCCAGGTGTTTTGCGAATATAAAGAAGCCTGGCACTTTTTCCTTTAAGATGCCAATTTGGCATCTTAAAGAGGGGTTCGCATTCGAAGTATATGCCGCGGGTTTTTATGGAACAGGGCGTAGGCATGCTTTCAAGCGTGTTGAAAAGCAAACGCGCCAGGCAGGTGAACGTGCAAATTATGCGAGCGTTTTTTAAATTGCGGGAACTCCTTAATACCCATAAGGAGCTGGCACGGAAACTTGAAGAGCTGGAGAAGAAGTATGACACGCAGTTTAAGAGCGTGTTCGACGCTATTAAGATGCTGATGGCCGAACCGGAGGATCCCGACACCGGCCTGAAGAAAATTCCCGGCTTTAAGCCTGAAAACAGTCGGAGACATTGAGTCCCTAACGCCGGCGGCTGCGGGTTCGGGGTCCTGCCAGGCATGGGTCGAATTTAGTCTGCGGCCGGCCCGGCGACTTCGCGCCGGTTCCTCCTCGACTAAATCCGACCCATGCCTGTCACCCCTCCACCGATATCCGCCGGCAAGGCCGATTGATATTCTAAATATAGATACATGTTCCCGCCCTTTTGATGGTACGGCGTAATGACCCGCCCGTCGGTCGCAGCCAGCTTAAATAAAAAAATAAGGGTCTTCTCCAAAGTGAGTGGGTCTTTTCGTGCTGATTTCATATAGCTTTCAGCGTACAGGTCAGCACTTTTAGCCGCAAATATTCCTCATCCCGTAGTCCGTAGCTGCGCCGCTGGAT
>Ga0073936_10007944_pt1 | contig 13619 bp, 13 predicted proteins | sample AliMusrvi5mmetaG_FD_87041 | JGI IMG/M metagenome (GOLD analysis project Ga0073936, IMG submission 87041) | Freshwater lake bacterial and archeal communities from Alinen Mustajarvi, Finland, to study Microbial Dark Matter (Phase II) - Alinen... | ecosystem: Environmental > Aquatic > Freshwater >... | reverse complement strand
GTCGAAAAACAGCACCGCGTTAGCAAACTCGGTTCCCGTTGCCCGGCGATCGATCCTGATGCGCGCAGGATCGGCGTTTACCGTATAGTCATCGCCGTATTTTTCTACGAGATCTGCGAGTTCCTCGCCTGGACGAATAGTATACGTTCCGGGTCTCCGGACCTCTCCGCCAAGGACGATTGTGCGTACCGAGTGATCGGTCTGAAGGCGGCCCTGCACCGTGACAGTGTCCTGGTCTTTAAGTTCAAATTGAGAATTGGCTTGGGATGAATCGGCAAAAATAACCATATTTGCGAACTCGCTGCCCGTTTCTCGTCGATCAATGCGTACCCGAGCCGGATCGGCATTTACGGTAAGGCCATCGCCGTAAAAGTTGATGAGATCTTTCAGTCCTTCCCCAGGAGTAAGTTGATACGTGTCCGCGCGCTTTATCTCACCGGCAATGCTAACCGATCTCGAATATTTCTTGAATATTACTGTATCATAGGGCCTAAGGCAGGGATCCTGTGATAGATCCCCCAATCGCCATGCCTTAAAAAGATCATAGCTTCGCACCGAGCCGTCTTTAGCCTTAAGATTTACATCCCGGCTTGAGGCATAGGGAGTCACTCCAGTCCACAACTCCGAGAGGCGAGATAAGCCCCATAAGTACAAGGTACTTGATTGCTTCACCTCTCCTTGTAGGTAGACCGGGAAGAGGCCGCACGACAAAATTATCAATCGCGGCGCCGAGAATTGGTACGCGTCAAGAACTTTTTTCTCCACGATCTTGCGGAGAGTAGCAAATAGCATGCCGTGAGCTTCGATTTTGCCCAGGTTCGAGAGGTTCACCTGCGTTTCCAGGTCAACAATAATGGGAAGCGTAACAATTCCGGTCGAATTAATAAAGCTTAATGAATACGAATCCCCCGGAGTCACAGGATACTCTGCGCTCGTCATCGCCAGGCTAGCGCGTGCGTCAGGAATGCTGGCGTTGGCTTTTTGATCAGTGGAGGCTGGCAGTGTAGTCTTTGGCCCAGCAATTCTTACCTGGGGTCCAGAATCAATGTTTGAAAGATCCTGAGGGCCAGAGAGTTGAGCGAAAGCCGTTCCGTAAAAAAAGGCAACGCAAGCAAGTATAGCTAGATATCGCTTCATTTCGCGATTCCCCTTAGCTTCGCCATAGCCTCTGGGTCGGACCTGATGTTCTGAACTCCCTCGAATATAAAAGCCCCGAGTATGGATGCGAAAAATGCAGCGAAGATAGCCACCAATACTATAGAAGCCCTGCTAGGGCTAGATTTCATATCGGGAGCCTCCGCGGCCTCTAGAATTTGCAAGATAGGGTCCGCTCCCTGGATTTGCAATTTGGTGAGTTCGTACTGCTGGGTAAGAAGTTCGAATATTTTTTGCTGTATCATCAGGTTGCGCTGCAAATGGCTAAAATCGATCGCAAGCCGTGGCAGTTCCCGTTGCGACGGTAGGACATTCTCATACGTTGCAAAACCTTTTTCAAGTTCATCAAGGAGCTTCGAAAGATTGCCCCTTTCTGCGTTTAGACGCATCAGCGCAGGATCCTGGACTTTTGAAATGTCACCATAGGTCTTTATTTCCATCTCCTTCATTATTAGCGCACTGCGTACTTGAGCAACAGTTGCTACCTGTTCCTTGGCAATGCTGTCTATTGTAATGATCCCATGCTTTAATTGAAAGGCCTGTATCTCAGCCTCTAGACTCATCATCTCGGACTGTACATCAGCCAGTTTTAGCTCTAGCTGGTCCTTCTTGGTTCCATTCCTGTTCCCCCCAATGACTGTAAATCGCTTGTCTAGCAACTCGACTGCGAAGTTCACAAGATCTTTTGCAAGCTCCGGGTCACGATCCTCGAAGCTGATTGTCATCGTTCCTGTTTTTTCTCCATTGGCAACAGTGTAGTGCTTCAACAAAGCTTTTCTGCTCGATGCTTTTGGACTTTTTTTTATCTTATATCTTTTTATTAGGCCAAACTTATCGACCAAGGCGTCTAGTATCGTATTGCTTTTTGCGATCGATGCTGCTAGCAAGCCATAATTCGTTCCACCAGTGGAAATGCCCGCTAATCCCGCCATGCCCGACAATCCGCTCGAAGCTAGCATCGATGAAAGTCCGCCACCAGAATCTTGACTATTAATAAGTATAGTTGCCGTTGGCTTATACATATTTGGAAGATAGCTCATCTCTGGAGCAAGTAGTAAAGAACCAATGACGTAAATAAGACAAAGCAGGGCTGCTCCGAATGTTACAATTAGGATCATTTTTGTGTGTCTTAGAACGGTCGACAAGAGATCAACAAGGGATATCTCATCATCACCTACTTTTGAATTGTCAGTGCTCTTAGTGATTTCGCCCATTTACCATACCTACCCAACCCAAATTGTATTTTCCAGAATTGCTCACGAATAATATTCTACTACCAAAGGCGCTACAGGAATGAAAAGCAACACTAAGCGTAGCCAAATTATCTTGGGGTTTTCTTTGTATTGCTCGCGTCCTGTCAATATTTCAAATGCCGTCTAATTTTATCATAAAGAGGTCACAAAGCAATTTTATAAGAATTGTTCACTGATTGCGATAACAGGTGTCGGCTTGGTTTGGGCACAACTTTCTCCCAAGGCATTTTTGTGTTGGCCGAATATTTCAATGCAATTGTGCGGATTCCGGCGCAAAGTTGCCACCATTCCGGCCGAAGGTTGCCACCCATTCCGGCGGATGGTTGCCACCATTCCGGGGGAAAGTTGCCACTTTTTGAGGGTGTAGCGGAATAGGAAACGGGCGAGCATGGCATTCCGGGCCATGGTTGCCACCCATTCCGGCGCAAAGGTGCCACCTCGCGAGCGGTAGCGGCATATCTTTCGGCTTTTCGAACAGACCGACATCCATCCTGCGCGTACGATCAGACCGGCCACACGGTGGCAAGGAGACGAGACGCCCATGGCACAAAGGAAGGTCGGAATGAAGAGGGTCAGGAGCATCATTGAGCTTCACGAAAAATCGAAGCTCAGCAACAGGCAGATCGGCAAGGCTATTGGTTTATCAAGGCCGGCCGTCGCCAAGTATCTTGCGGCGTTCAAAACCTCCGGGTTCAGCTTGGACGAGGCGTTGAAACTTCCCGACAGCGTGCTTGAAGATCGTCTGAGCGGCCCGCAGAAGGCCGTGGACGAGCGCCTGGCGGCTGCCGTGGCCTTTTTCCCCTACATGGTCAAGGAGCTGCCCTGCGTGGGCGTCACGCGGGACATCCTGTGGAATGAGTACATTAAAAAACACCCCGATGGCTTCGCCTATTCCCAGTTCTGCCATCATTTCAAGACCTGGATCGATTCCGATCCCGAAGTCACTTCTCACATCGAGCACCTGCCCGGCGACCGCATGTACGTGGACTTCACGGGAAAGAAACTGGCCTGGCACGATCCGATCACCGGACTCTCCGTGGAAGCCGAGGTCTTCGTCGCCATCCTGGGAGCGAGCGGCTACACCTACGCCGAAGCGGTCATATCCCAGCAGCGGGACGACTTCATCCTGTGCAACCGCAACGCCCTGGAGTTCTTCGGCGGCGTCACCGCGTCGATCATGCCTGACTGCCTGAAAAGCGCCGTGAAGAAGTGCGACAAATTCGAGAGCGAAATCAATCCTGAATATGAAATGTTCGCCCGGCACTACCAGACCGTCATCATCCCAGCACGGTCCCGCAAACCGCGCGACAAGGCCCTCGTCGAGAATGCGGTGAACATCCTGTACACCCGCGTGTTCGCTCCCCTTCGCAACAGGGAAATCGGCTCGCTCGTCGACCTGAATGCGGGAATTCGGGAGATGCTGGCCATCCACAACGGCATGCGTTTCCAGAAACTTCCCCAAAGCCGCATCGAGCGCTTCGAACAGATCGACAAACCGGCCCTTAAAGCGCTGCCGGAACGCCGCTACGAGATCACGCACCACCGTTTCGCCACCGTGCAGACCAATTATCACGTGGAAAGCAGGGAGGATTGCCACTACTACAGCGTTCCCCACGCCTTCGCCGGCAAAAAGGTCTCCGTATTCTCGACGGCCCGGACGATCGAGGTGTTCCACGACAACGTCCGAATCGCCTTCCACATGCGCGTCACGGCCGGCAGCAGCATGCGGTATACGACGGTGAAGGAGCATATGCCCTCCCACCACCGGTTTTACGCCGAGTGGACGCCCGAGCGCATCAGAGCCTGGGCCGCTTCGATAGGACTCAACGTCAAGGCCATCGTGGGTGACATCATGGCCCGCGCCGAGCATCCCGAGCAGGGATTCAGGTCAGCGATAGGCATCATCGGCCTGACGAAGAAATACTCAGGCGAACGTGTCGACATGGCCTGCCGCATCGCCCGCTCCGATGGCGCATGTGGCTATCGCGGCGTGAAGCGGGTGCTTGAGACCGAGCGCGATCTCGCGCTTATCGCCGCAGAACATCTGCAAATGCCCTTGCAGTTTCACGAAAACATCCGTGGCCAAGATGCCTACCAGTAAGCGCGGACGCACCGGCATGAATGTACAAGCGACACTGGAAAAGCTTTCGAGCCTCAGGCTCTCCGGCATGGAGCGCTCGTACCGCGCCCTCATGGAAACGCGGCACGCCCAGTCCCTCACCGCCGATGAACTCATCGCCCACCTCGTCGATGCGGAGTGGGATGACCGACAGGAACGCAAGACCACCCGGCTCATGAAGACCGCGGCCTTCCGCGCTCGCGCAACCTTCACCGAGGTCGATTTCGCCGCGGGTCGGAGCCTGGACAAGAACGAGTTCCTGCGCCTCTCCGACTGCTCCTGGGTCACCAAGGGCCGAACTATAATTATATCAGGCCCAACCGGCGTAGGTAAAAGTTTCCTCGCTCAGGCCCTCGGCACGCAAGCCTGCTTCCTCGGGCACAAGACGTTGTACTTCAACTGCGGCAAGCTGTTTCCGCTGCTGAAGATCAAGCGCGCGGAAGGAGGCTACCAGCGCCAGATATCCCGCATCGCGCGCACCGCCGTACTCATCCTCGATGACTTCGGGCTCCTCGCACTCGACACTGAGTCGCGGCTCTCGCTGCTGGAAATCATCGAAGACCGGTATGACCGTGCCGCCACCATCATCTCCACCCAGATCCCGGTGTCAAAATGGTTCGACATCATCGGCGATCCCACCCTCGCCGACGCCATCTGCGACCGGATCGTGCCTCAGGCGATGCGTATCAACCTGACGGGCAAGTCAATGCGGTCAATAAAAAAAGCCTTTCCGTCTTCCGAGCCTTGATCCATGGTTGCCACCCGGCTATAGTTCGACCTGCGGTCTGTCCTGAACTGTTCGGGTGGCAACCATGGCCCGGAATGGTGGCAACTTTCGCCGGAATAGGCAGCAATTGAGCAGGAATCGCAGATGTTTCGTGTGATCAATATGAAGATACCTGAAAATAACTCTACTTGAACCGTCGCGATTATAAGAGGCGAACTACATGCTAAAGCTTTCTTTTGATCACATTTTACCATCAAGGAATTTTCCTGTCTCTAAGTGATGGAACTCTGGAATCGTTCTATTAAATAGCTCAACGAGATCTTCGCGCATCCAGCATTTTCGCTCTCTCATCCGATGGATTTCTTCTTCAAATTCATCCACATTCTGTGTGTTCCGGGTTGCCGCGTTGAGGATGATTCCAATAGAATCGAACCGGCTTAGATCGATCTTCTCGTTTTCTGTATAAAACTCCTCGAAATCTTTTTCTCCAGTGGTATCGCTCTCAAAAAAATAAACGGGCCATTTCTGCAAGGGCTTTAGCTCACCAACCTTGGCCCTTGCCTCCTCCTCACTCTCGCAGTGGACCGCCTCGTATCCCAGCTTGAAGAGATAGCGCTCTGCGATTTCCGAAAAGGTGATCAGATTCAACCCTGGATCAAGCTTTGGAAAAAATAGATCGCGATTCTCGCCAAGAAGACAGGACAATAGGCAAAGTTCGCCCGCCTCCTTCGGTGTGATGAAATAGCGCCTAACATCGTTCGGTGCTGAAATAGGTTGTTGCTTCTCAATGCGTTTCTTAAATCCGTATAATAGGCTGCCATCGGAAAAAGCAACGTTCGCAAAACGCGCAGTAGAAACAACTATATCATGACTCCTCCGGGCGAGGAACATCTCCATGATCCGCTTCGAAGCGCCCATCATGTTGACGGGATTCGCGGCTTTGTCTGTGGATACGCAAAAGTATTTCTTCGCTCCGCCCGCCTTGGCCTGCTTCATTGTCTTATCAGTATTAAATATGTTCACATCGACCATACGCATGAGTGTGAAGGGATCCCTCTCGCTTCGCACATGCTTTAGTGCAGACAGATTGAGCACATAGTCATATCCTGGCCCTGACGTCATAAAAGCCTCGAAAATGTCACTGCCAGCATCGATCGCAACGGTGGCGAACTCGCCATTTATATAGCCTATTGAGCTCCGTAGGTCGCGCACGAGCTCGACCATATTGTTCTCGCTAATGTCGACAACATGAAGTATTTTCGGATTCCTTATGAAAATCTCGCGCGTTACGGCAGATCCTATAGAGCCCGCGCCTCCGATCACCAGAAATTTCGAAGATGAGATTGTTTCGGAAATGGTATTTGCGTTTTTCGCGATATCGGGGCCGAACAGCGGCGCTGTTCGCCCTATCAACTCAAGCACTTGATCCATGCCTCAAACCCTCACGCTGCTAGGGATGTTGACAATCCGATCCTCAAACCATTCTGCGACTGGCATCTCGGTACGAGCGAAGTTCCTATACGGAGACATCTTGTGCATCAGAGTCCAAACTGGCCGCGCCTGCACTTTGTTGTCAAAAGCGTACTCTAGAAATTCGTCTCTCTCAGACCTCGAGCCTAGGACTAAAGCGCTCAGCCAGTAGTTCGAGGAGCAACTAGTCGGCTCTCTGATTGTTTCGATTCCGATCGAGCTGAAATATTCATGATAGCGTTCTGCGGTCTCGCGTTTATTTTCCAATATTCGGTCAAGATACTCCAGTTGCGCCAGACCAACAGCGGCATTTAGGCTTGGCATTCTCAAATTGAAGCCCACTTCTTCATGATAGAATTCCCATTGATGTGGACGTTTTGCAGTCGTTGTAAGGAATCGTGCCCGGTCGGCCACCTCCTTGCTTTTGGAAAGCAACATCCCCCCGCCACCGGTAGTCACAAGCTTATTGCCATTGAAGCTCAGGATGCTCGCAATTCCTGTAGTTCCTGTATGCTTGCCGTTTCTATAGCTTCCGAGCGATTCAGCGGCATCCTCAATGAGCAGAAGTGAGTATTCCTCGCAAATGAGCTTGATTTCCTCAATGCGAACTGGATGGCCAAAAACATGCACAGGAACAACAGCCGTGATGAATCTACCGGAGTTCTTGTCGACGCACTTTCCATCCTTCAAGACCGCTTTATCCCGAAGAAAGCAAAGCAGCGACTCAGGAGACATGCCGAGTGTCTCTCTATCGACATCAACGAAAACAGGAGTTGCCCCCGCATGCACAATGGCGGCCGCCGTGGCAGCAAAGGTAAGCGACTGAGTAATTACCTCCTCACCCTCAAGTACGCCGCATGAGACCAAGGCCATTTGGAGCGCTGCCGTTCCATTCACCATGGCAACAGCATATTTTGCACCGACAATCTCCATGATTTTTTCTTCCATTGCAGAAACAAAGCGCCCAACATAGGAGACATACTTTGTATCAATGCATTCTGCAAGATATTTCTTCTCGTTGCCAAAAAATTCGGGACAGTGAAGAAGCACCGGATCCATATTCGGATAGAGGCTCTTGATGAAAGCCACGATCTCCTTCTGACTCTTCATATTTCGCTCCCCGAAAGATAATCCTCTAGCTCAGGCGGGCAAGGCGGAAGGTCCTTGAAAATGTTGAAAATAGTTTTGTTCCCCGGCCTTACAAAGGCTTCAACTGTAAGGAAAATGAGGGCAAAATAGCAAAAGAGAGTCCGGTTTTCGACGTACCAGGACTCGAGCTGGCCTTTGTAGGGTGTTATTATTTTGTCATGCATATGCTCTTTATCCTGTACGGCGTGTAATATTTCCTCCTCGTTTTTGAAAATGATCGATCCGACACCCGTGATGCCAGGCCTTATCCGATTGATGCGCTCTTTTACTTCCTTGGAGTAGAGGTTATAATGCATTTCAGCAAAGGGCCTGTAACCAACTACACTCATTTGGCCGAAAAGAACGTTTATAAGCTGTGGCAACTCATTGATCTTTGTCTTTCTCAAATATTTCCCCAACGGAAGCAATCTCGGATCGTTCGGACAGGTAATGAGCCCGCCATTCATATTCGGGCTATCTCTCAGCATCGTAGCGAATTTTAGTACCTCGAAGGGCTTGCCATACCGTCCGATGCGCTTCTGCCTATATAGAATCTCGTGCTCGCCTGTTAGCTTAAGGAACAAGGCGATCAGAATAATTAATGGCAGGATTAGCATGATAGCGATGGCCGAAAAGAGGATATCGAAAAGACGAGTCATGATGTCTCCGATGCGGCAAGCATTTATATTCATATCGGAAAATCTATTTCATGGTCGGTATATAACGTTTTTCCAATCGCCCGTCGCTTATTTTCCCACGGTCATAATCGAACCTGCTGCTAGTTAGTCCTTTCTAAAAATATCGTGGTTGATAAACGCGGAATATTTCACGCTGACCATCGAGTTCAGGTTATTTATGCCTGTGCTTAGTCGAAGAATATCGATGTTATTAATGGAATCGAAAGAGGTCGTTTTTTTGCATCAATGTTTTGCCACGGGACGAACCCACTCGCTGAAAGGAAAATGTCCCTGAGAAAGACTGTAACACGACCTAAACTGAGACGGTGCTAACAATATATCGCGTGTAGTAAATGAAATGACTCGCTAACTAAATTATAGTTATTTTTTATTCATCAACTAGTAACAATCTCGATAATTCAGGTTCTCAGATTAGCGCGCATCTCAACTCGTGGCATTTTTATTTAATTAGTGATAACCATACATTCTAATGCGGCACAGGGAATTTAACTTTGTCCCTCATTCCGAGCTTAATCGCGGGATTACCATAAACTACCGTCCATGCTGGTACATTACGAAGCACTAGAGAAAAAGGAGCGATGACTGCACCTTCCCCGATATGAACTCCCGGCATGATAATGCTTTGCTGGCCGATGAAAGCATCATCTTCGATGACTACCTTGCCGTATCGCAAATTGCGCTGTTGGCGTGGTATCATGGGACCAGACATTCTATATCCGCCTTGGTGCGAGTCGGTCACGCTCAATATTGTACCGCCAGAAGCGACGCAATGACCGATATCAACTCCTCCGTGCCCAAGTATCCATCCTCCAATATGGCACCTTTTTCCAATTCGAACATACCCCTCCGGGCAATAGATTTGCGTCCTTCTCGCAAGGTATGAGAATTCATCCAAGTAAACATTACGTGGATGAGATATTTCAACGTCAGGATCGATAATAGCGCCTTTGCCCATCTTGCCTAGCCTTTTTTTGTAAAAGATCTGCCGCAGTTTGAATCCCAGAAGACCAGGCATATGCTGGAGCACCATCAGCCATGGATCAGTTGCAATGCTTTTCAAACCCATCGAAATGGCCAAATCAAATGGGATTTTACCGCTTTCAATATATTTGTCTCTCAATTGAATGTCGTTCTTGCCCCTTTTCCCATCCACAACCCAATTTTGTCGGTCCATTTGCGTCGCCTTTCCAATCATTTGGTTTTAGCTTATTGGGCTAGGTAGCCGCCATCGACGAGAAGCTGCGAACCAGTAATGAACTTTGCGGCATCACTAAGAAGAAATAATACTGCACTTGCAACATCATCAGGCTCCCCCCATCCAAGAGGCTGCATTCTTGCTACGAATTCCTCGATCGATTCACTCGCAATCCCATTTAGCTCTTTGCCCACTTCTAAAGTCAAAGGTGTCCTGATATATGAGGGACATACAGTATTAACGCGTATTTTTTTAGGAGCTAATTCTAGCGCCATTACTCTTGTCGCGCTATCTACGGCTCCTTTAGAGGAACAATATGCTACTCCACCTAAATATCCAGTATTTGAAGCTATGGAAGAGATTCCTACAATGCTCCCACCATTGCTATCAAAATACTTCCTTTTCGTTAGGGCTCTGACTAGTTCAACGTAAGCGTAAAAATTTATCCGCAGAAACTCTTCCAGCTTTTCCATTTCCAAGGACCGCAATGGAGTCATCCAACCTATTCCAGCCGAATGAACTATGCCAGATATTTTAGCCGATCCTGCACCAATGGTTTCGCCGATTGTATCAATAGAATCTAGCCTGGATAGATCCAGCGATAAATATTCATGATTCCCAGGGGCCATACTAGAAAGTGTTGCCTCTAATCGCTCGCTGTTTCGGCCAATCAGTACTACATTAGCGCCAAGCCGGCTACCCATTATCGCGCACGCTTTTCCTATCCCTGAAGAAGCACCTGTTATTACAATTCTTTTCCCAGTAAGATCCATAGGATTAAGCATTTTCTAGAGTCCCCTTTGTATATACATCATTCGTATATTCTATAGGCAGGCATTTCCTTGAATCAATGTGCACATCCATCACCCCCCATGATAAGCCAACTCCGAAGCCGGAAAGAAGCACGTGCTTCATTCCATCTCCCTTGCCATCAAAGAGATCACATAGGGTGAGAGGGATGGATGTAACGCTTGTGTTTCCGAAACGGTCGATCGTTATTGGAACATTACACATCGGGAACTTCGTTGCCTTTGCGATTTGTTTTAGGACAAATAAATTCGCTTGGTGAAGAACTAAATAATCAATATCTTGAACTGAAATGCCTCGCGTGAACATTAGGCTCTTAATACTCGAAGGTACCTCAGAAATCGTAAAACTAAAGACATCTGGGCCATTCATATATAAATCAAAATCAGACCGAATTATACCTTCACCAAAACTTCTAGCCTCTGAATTGCCAGGCCGGTTTCTGTAGGCACCGCTTGGCACAATAATCGATTTATATCCGGTACCATTCGTTTCTAAACTGTAGGGCCAAGGAAAACTGCTATCGTCTTTGCCAATCGAGACTGCGAAGCCACCATCCCCAAAAAGCATAGCCAGCGACTTATCTTTTGTCGACACTATTTTGCTATTTGTATCTCCGCCGCAGAGAAGTACGTGCTCGCAACCGGTTTTTAATAGCGAAGCAGCTAAATATAGACCATACACAAATCCTGAACACCCTAGATTAACGTCAAACGCAATACAATTTGTATTTAATCCAAATCTAGAATGCAAAACACAAGCGCTCGCAGGGAGAACGTAATCTGGTGTCTGGGTGACGAATATTATTGCATCAACCTCTTCCCTTCTGCAGAGAGACGTAGCGAAAAGTCTCTCGGCAGCAATATAGGCTAGGTCTGATGCAGTTTGATCATGACTCGCGATGCATCTTCTTTCTACTCCGGTCATTTTCGCGAATTTTTCTACTCCTTCACCGAACTCCGTCATGTAATAATCGTTAGTTACTACATTGTCTGGCACAGCGACTGATAATCCATCAATTACGACTCCTTGCAATAATCCTGAACTACTCATCAAGTTTATTCCATAATCGCTAGAATATCGCCGATTGTTTTAAATGACCGAATTTGCTGGCTGGTCAATTTTTTTCCAAAGTTATCGTTCACCAGAACAATTAAGGACAAAAAAGCCATTGAGTCCCAGTTTAGCGAATCCAATCCCGTAGTCGATCGAAGAGAATCGGGATCTGCCTCAAACATCTCTTCAAGCAAATATACTTTTTCTTTTTCAGTCATTCGGTGCTCCTTTTAATACAATTAATAGCTTACCAAACAATAACGGTTGCACCCCATGAAAGCCCAACTCCAAAACCGACAAGCATTACCTTCATTCCGGTTTTCAGTTTTCCGTTTCGAGATAGATTGGCCAAAGCGATTGGTATCGTCGCTGAAACAGTATTACCATACTCCTCCAACCCTACAAAGAATTTCTCAATAGGGATCTTTATCGCTTTTCGCAATTGTTCGAGCATAAATAGGTTAGCTTGGTGGAACACGAAGAGATCTATTTCATCCAGTGAAAAACCATTTTTTTCTAGAGTTTCCTCTACCAGTCTTGGCACGGTTGAGATTGTAAAAATGAAGATCTCTGGCCCATCCATGTACAAATCATTCATTGTTCTTGCAAAACCTACATCGCGGACGATTTCTTCAGAATTCAATGCAAGATTCCGGTGGCGCATGCCACCGGCAGGGACTATAAGTTTATCCCAACCTCTTCCATCGGTGCCTAGAATAAATTCGCCTATTCCATCGCTCTCTGAAACTTCAATCAATGTTGCTCCAGCACCATCGCCAAATATCGTCCTTGTGCTTTTGTCCAGGGTGTTAATATGCTTGGAATAAGTCTCAGCCGTAATCAATAGAATCTTCTTCGCCACATTTGCAGATATCAAGCCCTTCGCCATCGCAAGACCATAGATATAAGCGGAACATCCAAGATTGAAATCGAAGGCACCACACTTAGTGGTCATTCCAAGCCGATTCTGTAGAATACATGCTGTTGTAGGTAGTAAGTAATCGGGGCTCTGTGTTCCTAGTATTAAAAAATCGATGCTTTCCGGCTCGATTTGGTTATCATAAAACAAAGCAAGGGCAGCCTTCTCAGCCAAATCGGATGCACATTCGTCTTCAGAAGCAATATGGCGGGAGCGGATCCCAGTCTTGGAGAGTATCTTTTCGGCTGTCCACTCTGGAAATATCTTTGCAAGCTCATCATTGTTAAGTATGCCTTCGGGAACATAGAATCCCACGCAAGTGATTTTAGACTTCATCGCTGATTCCTTAATGCAAGAGCACCAAATAGAATATCCACGGATATTGCTTCAGAAAATGGAACTTATACAAGAAGTCGGCCCTTTCTGCCCATGCTCTCACGAAGATTCTGATTCGATGCAAGTCGCTCAACATTGGCAAAGAAAAATTGTTTCTCCCCAGTTTCTGACCTAAGTACAGCGCTATTTTTCAAGCATGCTGCCAAAATCAGTAGCTAGATCAGTTGATGCAATAATCGGAAGACAAGCATTGCAATTCCCCAGTTAATTGTAGCAATGACTGCATATATCACTTTAAAGCATAATATTGCGTACTAACAGTCACTCTATTACTAGCTAAAAGTACTGCAAATACTATAGGGCCCACAAAAGAAGTCAAGATAGTTTACGCCGCCTTGAGCCTCTTCAGTTTCAATGCGAATGCAACGATGGCATTCGGCCAAAACGCACCAAGCAGATGTAAAATCAGTTTGTTGATAGCACTTTAGGCAAGTTTAGAAAAGGCAATTTTTATGTATTGACAACAGCGTTCACTATACACTTTTGGTTACCAACTCGAAAATGCACCGATAGGTTTCACATCGATCAAGATTCGATTTAGCAAATGCCTTAACCCTTTCGCCCCAAAACGGTTCTTGTTTGTAAGTCGAGTAGCAATGCTCGAGCGCCTGGCATAGGCTTTCGGCATCTCCAGAACAGTAATTGTAGCCAAGCTTGAATTTTAGAAGGAGTTCTTTTGTCTCACCTTGCAAACTG